>Ga0126384_10001192_pt1 | contig 15334 bp, 17 predicted proteins | sample PanSoiMetPlot_36_FD_92543 | JGI IMG/M metagenome (GOLD analysis project Ga0126384, IMG submission 92543) | Tropical forest soil microbial communities from Panama - MetaG Plot_36 | ecosystem: Environmental > Terrestrial > Soil > Tropical forest > Bulk soil | place: Panama | collected 2016-02-17 | reverse complement strand
GTAGAGATTGGGGATTGGGAATCTTTCATGGTTATGCTTTGACTGATGAACGGTCGGTCTGATAGTAGACAACCAATCCTTGCCCTGCAAGGGTTCAACTGCCCACATAAAGGAGGACGGAGTATGGCGAAATCCGAACGCTGGGAAAAAGGCGCAGCGAAGATGAAACAGCTCTTCGGCTCGGAACCTAGACCGGGCATGATGCACGAAGATTTTCTGCAGATCACAGTGGAGAATCTCTTCGGCGATATCTGGAACCGGCCGGGGTTAGAGTTGCGGGAACGCTCGCTGATCACCGTGGCCGCGCTCACCGTGCTGGCACGCGAGCGCGAGTTGAAGGTTCACCTACGCGGCGCGCTCAACGCCGGCATCAGCCGTGAGAAGATCAACGAGATCATGATCCACCTAGCCCACTACGGTGGCTGGCCAGTGGGAGTCAACGGCTTGCGTATTGCCAAGGAACTGTTCGACGAAATCGATAGCAAGAGCAAGCAGTAGAAGGTAGGGGCAGCGGCGTTCCCCTTTGCGGGCTGCCCCGCTGCCGCCTTCGTCGAACGAGAGAAGAAGGTTGCTGTCATAGACCCTCCCTCGTGCTTTTGACAAATTCTTCTCGCGTCAGGGCAAAGTACTCCACTTCCCCATAGTCTGTGCGGTTGCGTTGTATATATGTCATTCCCAGTTTCTCCAACACCCGCAGGGATGCAACATTTGGCACATCCGCTCCCCCGATGATGCGCGAGAGCCGTAGCTCTTCAAATCCGTAGTGGAGCACAGCCCGGGCGGCTTCTGTCGCCAATCCTTGTCCCCAATGAGACGGAGCGATACCATAGAGGATCTCAATTTCCGCAGAGGTGCCAGAGCGGGAGAGTCCACAGAATCCGATCATGAATCCTTTACAATCACGACCCAAAGGCCGACCCCCTGCGTTGAGAAAGACGCCAAGCTGTTCTGTATCATTGTTTCGGCTTGTGCTCGTGAAATGATCCGATCATCGAAGAGATACCGTCGCACATCAAGATCTGTCCACAACTGAAGAAGTGCATCGAGGTCATTAACAGTGCAAGGACGCAGTCGCAGCCGGGCAGTTTCGAGCTCAACCCCGGTATTCATCTCCACAATCCCCGATCAAACGATAAAGATCCTGCGACTTGTCCAGGACAGCTTGAATCCGTGCTTGGTCTTCGCCATCCAAAGTAAAATCGAACACGCGGGCACTATCAGAACGGTGGTCGGCAACCCCCAGTCGGACTCCGACAATCACTCCTGCCACGGCCGGACGATCGAGAATGGACCGTACCGCCACATTGGCGATACTCACTTCATGTTTGTCAGCGACTTGTTTGAGTACGCGTAGCAACTCTTGAAACAGCGCCCACCCACCCCAGGCATCGATCATCTGTTTGTATTTCCGCAAGCTAGCGGTGTTCAGCGTGCCATATCCTGGTTCAGGTAGGCCGAGATATTTCTCCGATAGTAAACCGCCACAGACCGTTCCATAAGTTAGTAACTGGATGTTGTGTTCTTGACAGAATGGCACCATCTGCACCTCGGGCCGTAGATCAATCAGCGAATACTGTATCTGGTTAGAGACCACGCGGATGCCATGCTCGCCAATGATTTTCAGGTGCGCAGTGTCAAAGTTAGTCAAGGCGAGATGCCTGAGCTTGCCCTCGTCCCGCAGTTGGGCGAGAAAAGTGAGAGCGTCAAGATAAGCAGGATCATCGTACTCCCACCAATGAAACTGCAGCAGATCGAGCGTTTCCACCCCCATCCGCCGCAACGAACGCGCGATATTGTCTTCCACAATCCGGCGAGTCATGCGTCCTGGCGGCGGTACCCACTTGGTAAACGCCTGGATACTGGCCAGCGTCTCTGTTCCGCGCGTGGCTGCTAACTGACGCCGGAGCTCACCGATGAAATCCTCCGCCGGACCATAATGGTCAGCCAGGTCCCACGTAGTGAAGCCCGCGTCTAGGTAGTCGAACATGTTCTTGAGGGCCGCCGTGGGATCGATGTGGCCATGAGCGCCAGAGACCTGCCACATTCCGTTAAGGATACGGCAGATACGTAAGTCAGGGGTGAACTGGAAGGTGCTGTGTGGGGGGAGAGACATACATGCTCCTTTGAAGCAAACCTCAAGACCATCCTGGAGCTGAAGCTCCGGGCTCATTCTTGGTGCCACGCTCCGGACAAAACACCGAATCGGACTGGTTCTCATACTGGCACTGCGGACAGTGCATGCTTCCTCCTCCTGGTAACCGCGCTCGGATTATGCCGCTTTGATCGCGCTTCTTCAACCCGTTTCCCTGTTTCCCCTTTTGCCCTTTCTTTTTCTGCCCCTTTTCCCACTTCTCCCTTCTTTGCTACAAGAGGTCAAGGAGGGAAAGACTATGGAACTCGGACTGAAGGACCAAGTTGCGATTATCACTGGTGGCAGTGAAGGCATCGGCAAGGGGATTGCCTTGTGCCTGGCACGTGAGGGGGCAAAGGTGGCAATCTGTGCCCGGCGGCCGGAGGTGCTGGAGCACGCCGCGACGGAGATTAGAAGCCTCAGCGGCGGCGAAGTCTTCGCCCGTGCGGTCGACGTCACCAAACGCGCGGAGATTGAGCAGTTCATCGCCATGGTGGCGAGTCACTTCGGCCGCATCGATATTCTCGTGAACAACGCTGGGAGATCCGCAGCCAAGAAGTTTGAGGATATCAGCGATGCCGAGTGGGAAGAGGATCTCGACCTCAAACTGATGGGCGCGGTGTGGTGCTCACGAGCAGTGATTCCGCATCTGCGCAAAGGCGGTGGTGGCCGTATCATCAATGTCACCCATCCCGGTGGGAAAGCTCCGACGGCGCGCTCGTTACCCACCTCGGTCAGCCGCGCCGCGGGTATCGCCTTGACCAAAGCGCTGTCACGGGATTACGCGGCGGAGAACATTCTCGTGAACACTGTCTGTCTGACCAACATCAAGAGTGCCCAAACCGAACGCTTCTGGCGAGCACGTGGCGCGCAAGGCACGTTAGCAGAGTTCCATGCTCAGATGGGGAGTAATGTACCGTTGCAGAGGCTCGGGGAGCCGGAAGAGGTAGGGGCCTTGGTGGCGTTTCTCGTTTCCGCGCAGGCGCGGTTCATCACTGGCACGGCGATCAACATCGATGGGGGAATGTCAGCGGTAGTGTGAGGGAGCTTTGAGATACCGGAGGCTCAACGCATTCGCGGCTTATCCTCCAGCAGAGGCCAGCAGGCAGTTGCAAAACTCACTTTTGGACCCTTCGACTTCGCTTCGCTACGCTCAGGGCGAACGGAACTTGTTGATTTTCCCACATTACCGTTCGTGCTGAGCCCTTCGACAGGCTCAGGACAGGCTACGCCTTACGGGCGCAGTCGAAGCATGAGTGGCTTTTTCAGCAACCCCCAGGTCAAAGATGGCACCCTCGGTGCCAGGGGTGACGGTGAACACCGGTCGCACAGCAGCTGTGGCTTCGGCAATTAGGCGATCGAGATCCTCATCCGTATGGGCAGGATCATGGTGGAATGGCACGAACTGCTTAACGTCCGCCAACGCCGCGAAGGCCAAGGCCTGGGGAAGCGAACTATGCCCCCAACCAATATGGCTGGGATATTCCTGGCTGCTGTACTGCGCGTCATGAATGAGTAAATCAACATCCGCAGCCACAGCGTAACCTGAAGTCCATTCTCGTGACAGAGGAAACTGTCGCACGCCTAGGGCAGGCTCATGGTCAGGCATATAGGCAAGGGTAGCCTGAAGGGTGGCAATCCGGTAGCCGACCGTCGGGCCGGGATGACCGATCAACAGCGCAGAGATGTGAAACTCGCCGATGTCAAAGTCTCCACAAGGTACCTCATGCAGGACAAGCTGGCATGGCAATTCGCGCAGCCGTACAGGAAAGAGTGGCGGAGAGAGGTAACGCATAAGGCGGTTCCTGAGATGCAGTGTCGTACTAGCTGGTCCCCAGATGTGCACTTCAATTTCCGAATTGTACAACGGCGCGAAGAATCCCAGTCCCTGGATGTGGTCCATGTGCAGATGTGTCAGCAAAACATCTACCCGACGTAACGAGCGCGGCAATGCAGCCCCGAGTCGTCGGATGCCAGTTCCGGCATCGAGGACGAGTGCCGTCCCGTTGGGACCACGGACTTCCACACACGAGGTATTGCCACCGTAACGAGCGGTTTCTGCGCCTGGCGACCCCAAAGAGCCGCGGGTGCCCCACAGTGCGACGTGCATTATGTATTGACCTCCCAAAAGAGGGCCACAGCCCCGAGATTACGGTCGGCTTGACCGATCAGTGGAAAGGCGGTCACTTCGATGTGACGGAGCACGAGATCGAGTCCGCGTATGTAAAAGTCACCGTGAGCAGGGCGACGCCCGTTCACGGCAATGGTGAGCGGCAGGTCCTGCGGTGGAAGAGGAGTGCCCCTTTGATCTCTGGGGGTAAAGACGGTTGCCCATTCAGCCAAGGGCATCTCTCCAGTCTCATCAAAACGAAGTCCCAAGATCATCTCGGCTGGTTCGTTATAAAAGATGAGGGTGCCCTGAGGATCTACGATGAAGATCGGCATCGCCAGGCAACTTGCGAGTTGCCGCATCAAAATCTCTTCAATCTCTTTCTGTGACATCGCAACGCACCGTCCTCATCATAACGCCAACAGTTTCGCCTTTGCTTCCCCTCTGCTCAGCGCTCTCTACCGAATGTCCGGTCTGCAGGCGCAGTATCCTGCCAACGTTCCCCAACGAAAAGGGTCGATAGGGGGCTTTCCATGGTTTGTGGTCATAGATTCTTGCCTGGTGAATGCTCCGATCTTGGCATATCATGCTTAAGCTTGCTACAAGGGCCTGAGTGGAAGGAAGGGAGGAAGTCGTGACGGAAACTACACCTCGACCTGAAGATGTGCCGCCGGCTCCTGACAAGGAGCTGTTCTGCCCTATCAGCCAGCAGCCTGCCAGCCGGCTGATTCGGGGCAAAATCGACTGTGGAAACTGTGGGTTTATCGAATCGTGACATGATTGCTAGCCTTCCTTCCGGAGGAAGACGGAAATTGGATTCCTTAAATGAAGACTGAAGGTCTCAAATCTGCCCTTTTTGTTGAGGAGGATGCATGGACGACCTCGACCGCCAGATCGCCGAGCTGGAGCGCCAGCTCTCGGCACTGAAACAACAACGCGGCGCCAGACAGACCGCGGCGCCAGTATCGTCTCCTGCTCTTTCGCCCCCCGACTCCCACCCCCTGACCCCTTTGCCCCTGCAAGGGATTCGTATTGTTGACCTGTCTCGCTTTCTGGTGGGGCCGTTCTGTACACAGATGTTGGCCGATATGGGCGCGGAGGTCATCAAGGTCGAGCCGTTGGATGGCGGGGACCCGGTACGGGCTGCGGGCAGCAACGCCCTCAGTGGCGAGAGCCTGTTCTTTCTGGCGCGCAACCGCAATAAACAGAGTCTCGCCCTCGATCTGAAACAGGAAACTGGCCGCGAGATCGTCTACCGGTTGGTGCAGACGTCCGACGTATTTATAGAAAACTTCCGTCCGGGCGCGGCTGATAAGCTCGGTTTCGGCTATGACACCCTGAGCCGTTACAACCCGCACCTCATTTATTGCGCCGTCTCTGGATATGGCCAGACGGGCCCGCATCGCGAACGACCCGGACAGGATCTGCTCATTCAGGCTATTTCCGGGATCATCAGCATCACGGGCTGGGAGGGTGGCTCGCCGACGACGGTAGGCACGTTCGTGGCCGATATGGTAGGAGCATTTCACTGTGCCTACGGCATTGTCGTGGCGCTGTTAGCCAGGGAGCGGCTGGGTATCGGACAGAAGATCGAGGTGTCACTACTCGATAGTCTCCTGGCTTTGCAGGCGGTCGAAGCGACGACCTATCTCAATACCGGGAAAGCGCCGAGGAAGGCCGGTGCCGGTCACGGCTTGGTTCCACCACCGTATCGCGTATTCGAGGCGAGAGAAGGAGCCTTGGTCATCGTCGCGCCGTCCGAAGACTGGTGGCAGCGATTGTGTCGAGTACCGGCACTGCAAGACATCTGCAGCGATTCACGTTTTGCTTCACGTGAGAGTCGTACCGCCAATGAAGCGGCATTAAACACTTTGTTAGAAGAGCGATTCCGCTCAAAGACGGTTACCGAGTGGTTGGCGTCCCTGGCCGAGCACGACGTCTTAGCCGCGCCGGTGTACAGCTACAAAGACCTGTTTGACGATCCGCAAGTCGCGGTGAACGACATGGTCGTGAACCAGGATCATCCTGTTGCTGGTCCTGTCCGTGTTATTGGTATTCCAGTGAAGCTCGCTCGTACGCCAGGGCAGGTGCGCACTCCTGCCCCGCAGCTAGGCGAGCATACGGAGGAGATTCTGGCAGGGTTGGGATACAGCGAGGACGAGATAGCGCGGCTGCGGGCTGGGCGGGTGGTGTGACGAAGGCGGCGAACGTAAGAGCAGCCACTGATGTGTGGATCGTCAACGCACCACTTCCAGCAATTAGAGGGGTTTTCATTTGCATGAGCCTATATCCGTTCGTGCTGAGCGTAGCCGCGGCAGCGGCGAAGTCGAAGCACGGGCAACTGAACGGCCTTCGACTTCGCTGCGCGCAGCCTGTCCTGAGCTTGCCGAAGGGCTCAGGCCGAACGGCATGAGGTCTCGCAAGCTAAACTGGTATGAAACCCGCTATAATAGTCAGTATGTAGCCCCGGCTTCGTTCCGGTGACGGTGATTAACTTAGCTTGCCACCGCGCGACCTCACGTCGCTCCCCTCTTCACTGTGGTGGGAAGTGAGAGTCGCGGACCATAGTACAAACTTGAATAGTATATTCCTTAAAGAACTCCTGGCGTCCACGCTCCTGCGCGGCTTTGTGTTCGGGGTGCTCACGCCACGCTGTCATATGTTCGAGTGTGTCGAATTCAGCGATAGATACTGCTTCGCCATCACTCGCTTGAAAATCCTTCACCCGGATGAATCCTGGCATTGCAGACACCAGTGCATACAGGCGCTCGTAGAGGACAGACAACTCTGCAAGGTTTGCGTCCTCACGCAGCCGGGAACGGAATATGACGACAATCATGATGCACCTCTTTAGCGAGAGAGAGGACTGGGCGAGCGGTGGTGCTGAAACGGCTTTAGTACCGCGGGTTCCGTGGTGCAAAGAATAGCCGTTCGGCGTTCTGGTAGAGAAACTTATCGAGCACACCTTCGCGCAAGTCCAGTTCTTTGGCTTCAGTAATGCACCGGCCCATCGGCAACACCGGATGATCGGAAGCGAAGATGATCTTGTCCTGGCCGCGAGTGTTCATAAAGTGAATCAACTCCGGCGGAAAATATTTAGGGGCATAGGCGGAAGTCGTGAGATAGAGGTTTTTGTACTTAATCATCAGCCGGATGGCGATGCTCCACCACGGGTCGGCACCGTGAGCCATCGAGATCTTCAGTTGCGGGAAGAAGTAACACACCCGGTCGAGGTAGAGCGGATTCTGGCATTCGCCGGGCTTCGGCGGACCCGGCAAGCCGGTGTTCACCGAGATCGGCAGATCCAGTTCGATGCATTTGGCGTACAGAGGGTAGTAAACGCGGTCGTCAGGTGGAAGGTCGAAAAAGAAGGGAACGACACGCGCCATGACGACTGGATGGTTTTTGACGAGGTCTTCGAGCGCCCATAGGGCAGACATGCCCTTCCGAGGATCAATCAGGACGGAGAGAAAAAACCGGCCCGGATATGCCTTGGGAAAGGCGAGGATTTTCTCGGAAGGATTTTCTGCGGGAAGCGTGACGATGGCCTTCTCAACGCCGACTTGATCCATGATGGTGATTAGTTCCTCGGCGGAGAATGTTTTGAAGAAATCCTTGCTGCGCTTGAAGTAACCCTCAGCGGTTCGCACCGCGTAATCCGGAGCGCGTTCGCGCGACGAACCTACACTCACATTTATCCAGCAATCGATGGCGCGCAGGTCTGACATATTCCTCTTCTCCTCCCACGAGAACGATTTGGCAGGACCGCGATTCTAGCGGCCCTGGTAGCCGGGATTCGTCGGGTGCTCGAGCCAGGCTCGGCGGTGCGCGAAGGGCAGGTCAACGTAAGTCTTCATCGCCAGCAGCCCATCGTCGGACAGCATCGTTTCCAGGAAGGCTGAGCCCTCGATGTCGAGGCCGGCGGCGAGATGAGTATCACTGCCAGTGTAGACCGCATGCTTGGCCCGCGCCACTGCGAGAGGCGGTAGCGCTGCCATTTCGTGGGCGAGTTCGCGTGCGCGTGTCAGCGCGTCGTCGGCCAACTCGTGCACCAGTCCGAGCGCCAGCGCATCCTCGGGCGGCACGACCCGTGCCCGCAGAATAAACTCGATCGCTCGGCCGACGCCAAGGAGACGGGAGAGCCGCTGGGTGCCGCTACCGCCGGGAAGGATTCCCAGCTTCACCTCAGGTAGTCCGAAACGATAATCGCCGCGCTGCGCGATGCGGATGTCACACGACAGACACAACTCGAAGCCGCCGCCCATAGCGTCGCCATTCATGGCGACAATGATCGGCTTCGGCAGGTTTCGCAGGCGTAGGAGCATCGCGTGATAGCCCGCGGTGAGTACCGTTCCCATAGCGCGCAAGCCCTCGCGATCGCTAGCCAGGGCGAGGAGTTCCTCCACACTATAGTGGGTAATGAACTTCCCAGGCATCCCTCCAGTCAGGACCACGGCCCGGATAGCGGGGTCGCGCCACGCCTCGATCAGTTCGACCAATTCTCGTGTCCCCGCGGCGCAGAAGTAGTTCATCGGCGGGTTGTGGTAGCTCGCCACGACGACTCCATCCTTGACCTCAGTAGTCCACAAACTCATTATCCTGCCTCCTCAGGCTCTCTTTTCTACCGGCTCTTTCACTTCCCTGGCGAACGTCTCCATGTTCTTAATCATGTCATCAACGTCCGCTTGGAAAGACCGGGGCATGAACATCATGCTGACGCCGACGGCTTCGTATTTTTTGACGTTCTCGACCGTCAGAGGAACTTTGTGGTTAACGTTGATAGAGATCGGGAAGTCAGCGAAGTTCTTGCCCGCTTTGCCGCACAGATCGCGTAGAATCGCCACCTTCGTGGCAACTTCTTCCGGTGTTTCCCATACGGCATGCCAGCCGGTGCCCAGTGCGACCGCTCGTTTGAGTGCGGGCATGGAGTTGCCACCGAACCAAATAGGCGGGTGGGGTTTCTGCCGGGGTTTAGGAGCGAACTTGATGCCCGCGAAGTCGAAGAATTTACCGTGAAACTCTGGGTCGTCCTGTGTCCAACACGCTTTCATCGCCAGCAGGGCCTCACGGGTCTGCGCCGCGCGGTCGCGCAGGTTCTGGCGCAACACGCGAAACTCCTCATCCAACCAACCGACGCCGACACCGAAAATGAAACGACCGCCGGAGAGCACATCGAGTGAAGAAACGATCTTAGCGGTGACAATCGGGTCGCGGTAGGGCACGATGGCAACGCTAGTGCCAAGCTTGACCGTTTTCGTGACCCCAGCAGCATAGCTCAGCACGGTGAACGGTTCGAGCAACGGATTCGTAGGATCAAGGGGGAGTTTTCCGTCAGGGGAATAGGGATAAGGCGAACGGAGTTCGGTGGGAAAGATGATGTGATCACTCACCCACAACGAGTCGTACCCCAACTCCTCGGCCCGGCGAGCCACCCTCGCGATCTTCTCGCCTTCGATCATCTTGCCAGCGGCAACCAGATGGACACCAAAGCGCATCGCGCCTCCTCCTTTGCTTTGAAAAATGCAAACAAGGGAGTTGTAGCGCGATGGCGGGGGAGGTGCAACGCTAGCGCAGTGGGAGCGACCAGCCGGTCGACTCTACCCCTTAGGCCGCTTGAACGGCAACCAACGCGGAACCGCGCCTCGGTACGCGCGGTAATCCTCGCCGAAACGCCTCTCAAGCCTGGGTTCTTCAATGTAAGTAAGATAAAGATTGACAAGCGCAGTGAGCAGCAGGGCATATATACCCAGGCTTGGCGAATGTAACCATAGAGCCTCGGCAAAGGCCATGGAGAGTAGGCCGAACGCTATGGGATGTTGTATGTGCGCGTACGGTCCGGCCACAACCAACCGTTTGGTCGGGTCAAGAGGCAGGGGTGTCCCATCTCCACGGAGGACCAGGTAATACGCGCCCGAGAACAACAGGAGGGCTCCGGCGAGAAACAGCAACACTCCCCCATAGGTTAGGAGTGCCCCTACGTGCTCGCCAACGACTGTGTCGAGCCGCAGTAATTGCCAAGGTAGGTAACCCAGGACTATGCCCAGAACAAGGACGGCGTATATGACGGTGCGGATTCCGGGGGACATGCTCATACCAATCTGTCTTGATCTGAATCTGGAGTCCAGGCTCCCTCTCCCGCGCGGGAGAGGGAGAAGAACGACTCAGTGCGAGACTGAGAAACTCTGCTGAGCGTCTCACTCCCCGCGAAACACGGGCTTGCGTTTCTCCAACATGGCTTTCACCCCTTCCTGGGCGTCGGCGCTTTTGCGGGCGCGGTTCACCATCCCATCGAGATCCTGATGGTTGATCGTCTCGCGTAGGGAAATAGCCCGTAAAATCGTTGCTTTCATCCCGGCGAGTGAGAGCGGCGCGTTGTCAGCGATGGTACGTGCCAGCACATAGGTCGCGGATTCCAACTCGCTGGCAGAAACTAAGTGATGGATCATGCCGATTTCATAAGCTCGTTTGGCGTCGATCGGTTGACCAGTGAGAAGAATCTGTTTGGTAAACGCCGGGCCGATGATCTCCATCAGTTTATGGCCGAGCGGAAACGGCACGACCAAACCGAGCCGAGCCAAGGGCATGCCGAAGCGGGCAGCATCCGAGGCTACTCGCAGGTCGCAATGCAGCGCCAATTCACATCCCCCAGCGAGGGCATCACCCTGCACCATAGCAATAGTGGGGTGGCGCGAGCATTCGATCTGTTGGAAGACTTTGGTGACGCCGGTCTCAGGGTCGCCACCACCGGTCTGGCGTGAGCTAAGTTCGCGTAGGTCCAATCCGGAACAGAAAGCCTTGCCTTCACCGCGGATCACCACCACCCGGACCGCGGGATTGGTTTCCACTTGCCGGAAGATATTAGTCAGTCCGTCAAGCAGCACGATGTTGAGGGCGTTACGCTTTTCCGGGCGGTTCAGGGTGACGGTAGCGATGCCATCTTTGACTACACAGAGAATTTCTTCAGCCACGATGTGCCTCCTTAGTCTGGGTTGTGCGTGCTCAGCTAAGCCTTTTCTCGGACGCAGGTCAAGGCGAAGGAAGCTCAAGTGTGAAGGCTGCCTCGCTCTACTACTCCGAGATCTCTCGGTTTGCTTGGAAGTATGCTACATTTTCGCCGGGAAAGGTATGCGGATGGACGTCATCTCGAAGCTGAAACGCCAGCACCGCTGGGTGTTTCTCATTACAGCGACCAGCATTACTGCGGTGATTGCGCTTGCACGTATCTTTAACCCCAGCCCTCCAGCACCTCTGTGGTTTCTCGTCTTCTTCTGGTTCGTGGCGATGGGGGTCACCACAATCATTATCCAAGCGGTTCACATACGACTCGTGCGTATGGCTACGGAACTCGAAAACGCCAACGCCTCCTTGAGAAGGGAAATCGCCGAGCGCAAACGGGTAGAAGAGGCACTCCGGGAGAGCGAAGAGCGCTACCGAAATCTCTTCGAAAATGCCAACGATGCGATCGTCACGTTCACTCTAGAGGGGACGGTGACCAATGTGAACCGAGGGCTGGAGGCGATGCTCGGGTGGTCGCGGGAGGAACTTCTTGGCCAACACTACCGCAAGTTTGTTACTCCGACCTCAGTTGCGCTAGGGGAAGAGCGTACCCGCCGCTTTCTGGCTGGAGAGCGAGTGGGCTCGATTTTTGAGGGAGAGCAGGTGCGCAAAGATGGCAGTGTCGTGCCGGTGGAAGTCCGCACCCGTGCCATCCGCGACCGCGAGGGAAGACCAATCGGCTTTCAGGGAATCTATCGCGATATTTCTGCTAGAAAGGCGCTAGAACGGCAGCGGGCGGATTTTCTCGCTATGCTGACTCACGATATCAGAAATCCCCTGGCAGTGATCTTGGGGTACACGGAGATGCTGCGGGAAAGAGCGAGAGAGCAGGGTGCCGACTGGGAAGAGAACCTCCTCAACAGGATTGAAAGCAGCGCCCTGACTGTTCACTCTTTGGTTACCAATTATCTCGATCTCTCCAAGATCGAAGCTGGGCAACTGAGTTTGGCGAAGCGGTCCCTGGTGATCAACGACATCTTAAGGCGCGTGGGACGACAGTACGAGAGTGAATCCCGCCGTCGGCATCTGACCCTGCAAGTTCATTTGCAGGAAGGGTTGCCGTTCGTCGAGGGAGACCCCGTGGCGCTAGAGCGGGTGTTTGCCAATCTCCTGCATAACGGGCTCAAATTCACTCCAGAGCAGGGGCGGGTGACGGTCACCTCCGCCCAACGAGATAGGGAAGTGATGGCAGCGATTAGCGACACTGGTCCTGGTATGGCAGCCGCGGAGATCCCACTGCTTTTTGAAAAATACTGGCGAGCCGAGCACAGCAAACTGCAGGAGGGAGCCGGCTTGGGGCTCTTCATTGTGAAGGCGCTAGTCGAGGCGCACAGCGGGCGGGTCGAGGTCGAGAGCACGCCGGGGGTCGGGACCTGCTTCTCGGTGTTCTTGCCAGCGACGGCTGACAAGTAGGGGCGACCTTATGGAGTCGTTCGGGGGCTGGGCCGCCCCTGCGTGGGTATTACTCGGTAAACTTCCACGTATTCTCTGCCGTGCCGCTGATCTTCCAACGAGGGATGACGATATTCGGGTCTTTCGTCTCTTCGAATACTACCTCCATCGGTAACCCGATCGCCACCTCTGCTTCATCGTTTAATAATGTTCCGGCCACGCGGGTTAGGGTGCCATCAGCTTCATGGCAGTCGTCCAATTCAATCAGGCCGACCACATAGGGTACTGCCTCGATAAACGCGCTGAGAATCGGCTGGGTGACCACTACGTAGCTATGCAACACACCCTTGCCGGCAGTCTCGAACCAGGTGAGGTCCATGGACGTGCACTTATTGCACGCCGGAAAAGGAGGAAACCATTTGTGACCACAGACTTTGCATTGTCTGACCAGGTATTTGCGCTGTTTTGTTCCCATCCACCATTCGACAGTGTCAAAGTCGGGAACGATAGTGAGTTTGTTGAAGTCGATTGGTCCGGGCATGATGATTTTCCTCCTCTCTACGCCGAAATCCCGCGCAAAATAACCGAACTAGACGTGGCTTCGGTGCCCCAGCCCAAACAAGCGGCGATACGCGCGTTTTTCACTTGGCGGCAGCCGGCCTTGCGCTCGTAGGTGTGCTTGCCCTCGGCCCAACGTGGACAAGCGTCATCCACGCGGTGGCGCAACTGCCGGACATTCTCGATCACCATGCTGATGCCGTGCGTGTAGCCTTCAGATAAATGGCCCCCAGAAAGATTCGACGGCAGCTCGTGATCAATCTGCAGGCGTCCTCCCTTCACGAAATCCGCGGCCTCACCTTTGCCGCAGAAGCCGTAGGCTTCGAGTTGGATGAGCGTGGTAAAAGTGAAGGCGTCGTAGCAGGACATGAAGTTCACGTCCTTCTGGCTGATCCCAGCCATGCCAAACAAGCGATTGCGACCGTAGTTGCCAGCCACGTAATGAATCTCTGGGCGGGAATAATTCCAGGCGGGGTTGGGTGCCATCGTGCGACCTGTGCCGCCCATGATGAACACCGGCGGTTGGCGGAGATCATAGGCACGCTCACGCGAGGTGACGATCATCGCCGCAGATACATCCGTCTCCAGGCAACAGTCGAGCAAGCGGAACGGCTTCACCACCCAGCGTGAGCGTTGATGATCTTCGATGGTGATGGGGGCGCGCATGATCGCCTTGGGATTCAAGCTGGCATGATAACGGTGTGCGACCGCGACCTCAGCGAATGCCTTGGTCGTCGCGCCCGTGTCGCGCAGGTAGCGCATGGCAGACATGCCAAACCTCTGGGCCGGAGTGGTCCATCCCCAGTGCATATTGAACTGGTTGTCTCCATCGGCGCGCGTCGGCGGCACCGGCCCGCTCGGTGCTTGTCCACCCATGCGCCGGCCGGAGCGGCCATTCATCGAGCGGAAGATGACGATGGTTTTGCAGTATCCGGCTTCCAACAGGCCGATGGCATGACCCACCAATGCCTCGGTGCTGGAGCCTCCACCCATGATGTCAAGCGAGTAATTGAGGCGGATGCCGAGAGAACTTGATACGTGATTGGAAGTGGTCGAGTCGCCAGCCTGGTAGCTCGTCATGCCATCGATGTCGCGCGGCTCCAAGCCAGCATCAGCCATGGCTTTCCTTATCGCCTCACAAGCCATCGACAAGGTCGTGCGGTTCGAGGGCCGCATGTGCGGGGTCTCGCCCACACCGACGATGCAGTATTTATCGGTCAGTGCTCCCATCTTTACCTCCCGTAATGACTCAGCTTTTAAGGTCAAGAAGCGAAGAATAGGGGAATGGGCAGATCGTCTCCATTGCTCCCCTTCTCCGTTTCACCGATTCCTTTTCTTTACGTTGCCATCTGTTGCTTAATTTCTTGCACGAATTCACGGGTACGGCCGCTGTCTTGGTGCTCCGGCGAGCCCAGGCCAACGACCACGCGATCAAGTACGCCTTTATAGCGAGCCGCCAGCTTCTTGGCGATCTCGTCGTAGGTGCCAACGACTGCCAACTCGTCCAACATCTCGTCGGTGATGTCCGCGGGCATGCCGGCCCAGTCGCCCTTCGCGGCTTTGGCGCTCAGCTTGAAACACGTCTCACCCCACCCATGGGCGTCAAGCACGCCTTTGTAGGTGCGAGTTGAGGCGTAAAATGAAACTTGCTGCCGTACTGGTCCCTTGGCCTTCTCGACCTCATCGCGCGTGGCGCCGCTGGCGATGAAGGTTCCAGTAATCAAGGAGAAATCTTCGCGCTTACGTCCAGCCTTCGCCAAGCCTTTGCTCAGGTTGGGCAGGACAGTCTCTTGGATGTACTTGGACGAGTGAAAGCCGTGGATGTAGAACCCTTCGCACAGCTCCCCAGCGAGCTGAGTGATCAACGGGTTCAGGCCAGAGATGAAAATAGGAATCTGGGGATGCGCGATCGGCCCCGGGTTAAAGAAGGGGGTCATGAGGGTGAACTGGTAGAATTCGCCGAGGTAGTTCAGCTTAGTGTTGTTTTGCCAGCAGTCCCAGATCGCCCGCAACGACAAGATCACCTCACGCAACCCCTTGACCGGCGACACCCATTGAACGCTAAAGCGGCGCTCGTTGTGACCTTT
>Ga0126384_10001191_pt1 | contig 15337 bp, 10 predicted proteins | sample PanSoiMetPlot_36_FD_92543 | JGI IMG/M metagenome (GOLD analysis project Ga0126384, IMG submission 92543) | Tropical forest soil microbial communities from Panama - MetaG Plot_36 | ecosystem: Environmental > Terrestrial > Soil > Tropical forest > Bulk soil | place: Panama | collected 2016-02-17 | reverse complement strand
CCGTTACACCTTCGGGGTCGAACCTCTGCAGCAATACCTGATCGAGATGCCGGACGGAAGGCTCCAGGCGCTGTCGATCGCGTGGGACGTGAATAAGAAGCGGTGGTTTCACATGTACCCGAAGGAGCGCATCAACCACACCGACGAGCTGCACTGGGCCCGGCCCGCGCAGAACTGGAACTTCATGTGCGCGGATTGCCATTCCACCGAGTTGCGCAAGAACTACGATGCCGGAACGAATCGTTTCCAGACCCGATGGTCGGAGATCAGCGTCGGTTGCGAGGCATGTCATGGTCCGGGTTCTCTTCATGTCGCCTGGGCCGGGACGCGACGCGACGGCAAGTCTGACGACGGCGCGAACAAGGGGCTGACAGCACGACTCGACGAGCGCCGCGGAGTCACCTGGACTCATGCGCCTTCGAGCGAGACGGCTTCTCGCTCGAAGCCGCGAACTACTGAGCGCGACATCGAGGTTTGCGCGCAGTGCCACGCGAGGCGAGCGCAGATCGGCGAGGGATACACGGCGGGCAAGCCGCTCCTGGACTACTACCGGCCTGCCTTGCTCACGAGCCCGCTCTATCACGCCGACGGGCAGCAGCGCGGCGAGGTCTACGACTGGGGCTCGTTTCTCCAGAGCAAGATGTACTCAGCGGGTGTCACCTGCAGCGACTGCCATGAGCCGCATAGCGGCAAGCTGCGCGCTGAAGGCAATGCGGTTTGCGGCCAATGCCACAACGCGGCGAAGTTCGACGCGCCGGCACATCATCATCACTCGGCGGGCAGCGTCGGCGCCAAGTGCGTGAATTGCCACATGCCTACGACGACTTACATGGTGATCGATCCCCGTCACGATCACAGTTTGCGCATTCCACGCCCCGATCAGTCGGTCCAGCTCGGTACGCCGAACGCGTGCAACGCGTGCCATGCGAATCGGGATGCGAAGTGGGCCGCAGCGCAAGTGAAGACGTGGTTCGGGCATGATCCGCGGGGCTATCAGCGCTTTGCGGACGCTTTTTCGAAGGGAAATGCCGGGGCGGTCGGCGCGGCGGTGGAATTGCGTGCCATCGCGGGAGACGCGGGCGCACCCGCGATCGCCCGGGCGACGGCGCTGTCGGCGATCGACGCCAATGCGAACAGCACCACGCTGGATATCGTCGTGAAGGGCCTCCGCGATCCGAGCCCGCTGGTCCGGCTGGGTGCGCTCGATGCACTCGCCGTGGCGCCGCCAGAACTGCGGCTTCGATATGCCGTGCCGCTGCTATCGGACCCGCTGAAGGCGATCCGGATTGAAGCGGCGAGCGTCCTGGCGGGCGTGCCGCTAACCTCGGCGAGCGCGGAACAGCGAGCCGCATTCGATCGCGCGGCAGCAGAGTATGTCGAGAGTCAGCGCTTCAACGCGGACCGTGCCGAGGCGCGCGTCAATCTGGGAACCTTTGAAGCCGAACGGGGAGATGTTGCCCGTGCCGAGCAGGACCTGAAGGCCGCCATCGCGCTCGAGCCGACGTACGCACCCGCTTACGTAAATCTTGCTGATCTCTACCGTGCGCGTGGGCAGGATGCCGAGGCCGCGCGCGTTCTGCGCGGCGGGCTCGAGCGTACGCCGAAGAGCGCGGCCCTGCACTATGCGCTCGGGCTGACTCTGGTGCGCGCCAAACACAATGATCAGGCGCTGCAGGAGCTCACGCAAGCAACGAAGCTCGATCCCGGCAACGCCCGGTTTGCCTATGTCTACGGCGTCGCGCTGCACTCGGCCGGACGCTCCGACGCGGCGATCGACACGCTGTTGAAGGCGAGCTCTGCACACCCTGCGGATACCGACATCCTGCAGGCGCTCGTGAGCTTCTATCGCGAGCGCGGCGACGATGCCCAGGCGCAGCGCTACGCCGAACGGCTGAGAGAGGTGGCGTCGCAGCAGTAGCCGTCAGCTGTATGCGGCAAGGTTTGTACCCTTCTTCGTGGCTAGTCGCGTTCAGGCGCTCTGATTCCGCAGCTGCTTCGCATAGATGGCGCGCACGGTCTCGATCGTGTCCGCCTCCTCGGGGCGCTTGTCCGGTCGGTAACCCTTCACGCGCGCGAAGCGCAGCGCCAATCCACCCGGATACGTCGGACTTTCCTGAAGATCGTTGAAGGTGATCTCGACCACCAGCTCAGGGCGCACATAGACCGTCCAGTCGTCGCGACGGACTTCACGCTTGAGCAGTTCCTCCGTCTGCCAGGCAAGCATCTCGTCGGTCATGCCTTTGAAGGTCTTGCCCAGCATGACGTGCTCGCTGCTTGCCGGGTCCCGCGCCCCGAGATGCAGGTTCGACAACCGTCCATGGCGCCGCCCGTGACCCCACTCGGCGGCCAGCACGATGAGATCCAACGTGTGGACGCGCTTCGCGCGCCGGGGTCGTACGGAGCACTGAGAGATTTTGCCATTACCCCTTCGTGACCCGCGCGCACGGCTTCGTCGTAGAACGCCTGGGCAGCCGAGATGTCGCCGCTGATCATCCGCGGCGCGAGGAGGGCAGTGGGCAGGACCGCGGCGAGCGCCTGGAATCGCTCGTCGGCGCGCAGTCCGATCAGCGATTTCCCGTCACGCTGCAGGCAGTCGAAAAAAAAGACCGACAGCGGCAACGATTCGAGCATGGTCGCGACGTCGAGCGAGCGGCCGAAGCGACGCATGGTCGTCTGGAAAGGATGCGGGCTGCCGTTGGGCTGCAGCGCGATCGTCTCGCCATCGAGGATCAACTCGTGCGCGTGCGCCGACCGGGCGGCTTCCACGATTTCCGGCGCCGCCGCGGTAACGTCGTTGAGATTTCGGGTGAAGATTCGCACTTCCTCGCCCGCTTTGTGTACCTGCACACGGGCGCCGTCGAGCTTCCATTCAAAGGCTGCGGTACCGAGCTGCTCGATCGCTGCGTTGATGTCATCGGCGGGTTGCGCCAGCATCGGCGCGATCGGGTGGAATATGACCATCGCGAAGCGCTGCAGACCCGACGCACCTTCGGTTAACGCGGCCCGAGCCACTTTCGCTATCCCGCCTGCCACCATCGCCGCCCTTCGCACGTCCGTCGAAGGGAGCTTTGCGGCCGTTGCCACGCCGTCGAACATCAGTCCTTCGAGCGCACCTTGCCGCAGCTCGCCGAGGAGCAACCGGAACAGGAAGTCTTGCTCGGCCCTCGTGGCCTTGGCAAACAGCGTCGACAGTTGTTCTGCGCGCGCCGTCGAGGAGCCCGACCCGCTTGTCGCGGCGAGCCTGCCTAGCGATTCATCGACTTCTTTGAGCGAGAGCGCAGAGCTGGACGCTGCGTCGGGTGAATGCGCCTTGCGGAGCAGGGCGTAACCGATTCCCGACCGTCCCTGACGCGTTTCCCCGGAGAGAAACGCGACACCGATTTCGATTTCGTCGGACTCTAGGCGGCTCAGACACGCCGCGATCTCGGCGATCTTCGCCCGTCGACTCGATGTCTCCTGGATTCGCTGCGACGAAGCGACGATGTCCGCAAGCAGGGTCATCGCCGGGCGTCGAGGCCAGCGCGGCCTCGATCGTCCTCAGGGGCGGATCTCGCTCGCCTGCCTGGCTGGCAATCCCGCCAGCACCTTGGCAATGCTGCGAAAATCGACCGGCTTGATCAGATGATGATCGAACCCTGCTTCCCGCGAACTGCGAATATCTGATTCCTGCCCATAGCCGGTGACGGCCACGACCACCATGGTTTTGCCCCAGGGCTGATTTCGGATGCGCCGGCACGCATCGTAGCCATTCAACTTCGGGATACCAATGTCGAGCAGAACTACGTCCGGCCGGAAGCGCTCAGCCGCCTCCAGTGCTTGCAGTCCGTCATGAACCATGTGCGTGTGGTGCCCGCTCATCGCCAGCAGTGTTGCGAGCGACTCGGCGCCATCGCGATTGTCATCGACGATCAAGACACGGCGGTCCGTGGTCGTCAGCGGCTCGCTGAGGCTGGCCTCCGAACGTTTGGAGGCTTCGGTAGAGATCGGCAGACGAATCACGAATTCGCTCCCGTGACCGGGGCCTTCGCTGTGCGCCTCTACCATGCCGCCGTGCATTTCCACAAGGCTTTTCACAAGCGTCAGCCCGACACCCAACCCGCCGACAGAGCGCTGCCGGGACGTATCGAGTTGGGTGAAAATCTCGAAGATCCGCTGGACCTCGCCGGGCGCGATGCCGACTCCCCGATCGCGTACACGGATGACTGCCTGTGTCTCGTCGCGTTCGAGCGTGACGCTGATGCGACCGCCTTTATCCATGAACTTGCAGGCGTTGTTGAGCAGATTGCCCACAACCTGCACCAGCCGCGCGAGGTCTGCATCGACGTAGATCGACTGCGCGGGCACGGTGACGGTCAGCTCGTGCTCCATGCTCTGGATCATGGATCGGGTGCTTTCGACGGCGCGGTTGACGACATCGATCAGTTCGATCCGCTCCTTTCGGAGCTCGATTTTGCCGCGGCTGACGCGGCTCACATCGAGCAGATCGTCGACCAGGCGCACCATCTGGGTGACCTGGCGGTCCAGCATCTCTAGCGTGGGCTTGATTTTCTGATTGTCGCTTTCGGCTCGCCGCAGGATGTGCACAGCGTTGCGAATCGGCGCTAGGGGATTGCGGAGCTCGTGGGCAAGCATGGCCAGGAACTCGTCCTTGTGCCGGTCGGCTGCGCGAAGGGCTTGCTCGGCTTGTGACCGCTCGACGAAGTCGGCGGCCATTCTCGCCAAGACGTCGAGCCAGTTCAGGGTGCGGTCGTCGGGGCGATGCTTTGTGTCGAAATGGTTGTTGAGCATGCCCACCAGGCGACCATCGCGGCTGACCATGGGCGTGCATTGAATACCTCGGATCCCATCTTCCAGAATAACGTCCAACCCCAGGTTGCCCTCCAGCCGCGGGAGCTGCTCAACGTCTTCGATGATGACGCGCTCAATCTTGCGAGCAGCCGCGCCGCACGAAGCGTCCCATCCATCGTCGGCGAAATGCGCGACGAACCGCCGGCTCAGCCCCTGGTGCACGGTGATGCGCAAGCGGTCAGTGGCCTGATCGTAGAACTGGATATTGCCTTTGTCGGTTCCGGTGAGCTTGGCCGCCGCCGCCAAGATCTCGCTCAACAGAGTTTCGAGCTCGCCCGACTGGACCAGCTGCGTGCTCAACTCGTGCAGCAGCGTCATCGCGAGCAGATCTGCATTGAGTTGTTCTTCGGCCTTCCGCGCGGCCGCAAGCGCCATGCGCATTCGCTCTTCACTTTCTCGCAGGGCCCTCTCTACCTGCTTGCGTTCGGTGATATCGCGAGCGATCTTCGAGGCACCGATGACCCGGCCGTGACCATCGACAATGGGCGAGATGGTTACAGAGATGTTGACCAGCGAGCCATCCTTGCGCCGCCGGAACGTTTCAAAATGCTCGACCCGCTCGCCGTTGCGGATTCGCTGCAGGATCAGCGGTTCCTCCTCCGCGCGCTCCGGCGGAATGAGCATCCTGATCGACTGGCCGATCGCTTCCTCAGCCGTATAGCCGAACAGTTGCTGGGCCCCGGCGTTCCAGCTCGTGATGATGCCGTTGAGGTCTTTGCTGACGATGGCGTCATTGGAGGACTCTACGATGGCCGCCAGTCTCGCTTTGGCAACCTCGGATTCTCCAATCAGCTCCCGAAGCGGATCTTGGTTCGTGTGCGAGGGCGTGGCTGTCTGATGTTTTTTGGTCAATTCCATGCTGCGCTCCCTCGCTGTCCTGCAGAGAATTCTTCAACAGAAATCGTAACATCGCGCCGCTCGCGGCGCTGTCGGCGATGCGCTAGACCGATGTCGGACTGGGACCTACAACGGCCAGAAGCCGGTGAATCGAACGATTCGGGGCTGGGATACGGCCGCGGTTACGAGTGACAAACCTTGTTACATGCGCAGACCCGGCGAGTCGGATTTTTTTTCTCGCAAATCGCTCTATGGAGGAATGAGCGTCAGGGGTACGCGGATTTTGCTCGTCCCTACATGATTTAACTTTCTCTGGAGCTGCCCGACATGCCCTACTCCATTCAGATCAATGGCAAGCGACATACCGTCGACGTCGACGGAGACATGCCGCTCCTCTGGGTGCTGCGCGACGCGCTGAACCTCAAGGGTACGAAGTTCGGCTGCGGCGCGGGCCTGTGCGGCGCCTGCACGGTGCACGTGGACGGCAAGCCCGTACGCTCCTGCCAGATGCCGGTCTCCCGCGTTGCCAATGCATCGGTGACGACCATCGAGGGGATCGGCAACACTTCCATAGGCAAGCGCCTGCAGACGGCTTGGCTCGATATCGACGTCCCGCAGTGCGGCTACTGCCAGGGCGGGCAGATCATGTCCGCAGCCGCCCTGCTGACGAAGACGCCGCATCCCACCGACCGGGACATCGACACGGCCATGACCGGAAACATCTGCCGCTGCAACACCTATCTGCGCATTCGCGCGGCGATCAAGAAGGCTGCGTCAGCGAGCAGCGTCGACGTTGGGAGCCTCTGATCATGGCCGCGTACTTCACATCGGATTCCGTTCGTCGCAGCGTCGATTCGTTTGTTGTCTCGCGTCGCACCTTTCTCAAGGCGAGCGTCGCGACGGGCGGCGGCTTGTTGCTCCAGTTCGCGCTTCCCGCGCTCGCGCGAGCAGCAGCGGCCGCGACCGAACAGAGCGGTGCCACTCTCAACGCATTCGTGCGTATTGCGCCCGATGGGGTGGTGACGATCCTGGCGAAGAATCCGGAGATCGGGCAGGGCGTCAAGACGATGCTGCCTATGCTGATCGCGGAAGAGCTCGACGTCGATTGGGAACAGGTGCGCATCGAGCAGGCTGGGCTCGATACCGACAAATTCGGCCAGCAGTTCGCCGGCGGAAGCAGGGCGACTCCGATCAACTGGGAACCATTGCGCCGGGTCGGCGCTGCCGGGCGCCAGATGCTGGCCACTGCGGCTGCCCAGACCTGGGGCATCCCGCCAGCGGAATGCGTGACCGGTTCCGGCAAGGTGTTCCACAAAGCGAGCGGACGCAGCGCGAGCTACGGGGAGCTGGCGTCGAAGGCGGCCGGACTGCCAGTCCCCGACTTGAAGTCGGTCAAGCTGAAGGATCCGAAGGACTTCAAGATCATCGGCCATTCCAAGCGAAGCGTCGACAACCCGCTGATCGTCACCGGCAGACCGCTGTTCGGCATCGACATCACCCACCCCGGAATGCTCTATGCCGTGTTCCAGAAGTGCTCGGTGTTCGGCGGCAAACTCGTCAACGCCAATACCGACGAAATCAAGAAGCTGCCGAACGTTCGGGACGCGTTTGTCGTCAAGGGCGGCGACGATCCACAGGGGCTGGTCGACGGAGTCGCTATCGTCGCGGACAACTGGTGGGCCGCCAACAAGGCGCGCGAGTCTCTCCAGATCACTTGGGACGAGGGCGCAACTGCCGCACAAAGCAGCGCGGGCTATGCGGAGGGCGCCGTTCAGCACGCGAAGAGCGAGCCCGCTGTTTCTTTGCGGAAAGACGGCGATGCGAAATCAGCGCTGGCGAACGCGGCGCGGATCGTCGAGGCCGGCTATGCGTATCCGTTTCTGCCGCACCTGTCGATGGAGCCGCAGAATTGCACGGCCGAAGTGCGCGACGGCAAGGTCGAGCTATGGGCGCCCACCCAGAATCCGGGACCGGGAAGGAAGATCGTCGCGGCGACGCTGGGTGTCCCAGAAAGCGACGTCGTCGTTCACATGACGAGATGCGGCGGCGGCTTTGGCCGGCGACTTCGCAACGATTTCATGGCCGAGTCGGCGTGGATTGCTAAAGTGATCGGTGCGCCGGTCAAGCTAGTGTGGAATCGCACGGACGACATCCAACACGATTTCTATCGCCCGGGAGGCTTTCACTATCTCAAGGCCGGCTTGGACAGCAGCGGCGAGATCAGCGCCTTCACAGATCATTTCGTCACCTTCGGCAACAACGGCAGGGTCGCCGACTCGGCAACGATGAGTGACGCCGAGTTTCCAGCGGGGCACGTCGAGCATCTCGACTACGGCATGTCGCTGCTGCCGCTCGGCGTGCCGACAGGGCCGTTGCGCGCGCCCCGGTCGAATGCGCTGGCGTTCGTCTTCCAGTCGTTCATCGATGAGCTCGCTCACGCAGCCGACAAGGATCCGGTCGAGTTCCGGCTCGCGCTGCTGGCGAAGTCGCGACCCGGTGCAAGCACGGCTGTCGACGAAGGATCGCTCGACAGCGGCCGCATGAGCGCCGTACTCAAACTCGTCGCCGAGAAGTCCAGCTGGGGGAAACAGAAGCTTCCCAAAGGAACCGGCATGGGAGTGGCGTTTTATTTCAGCCACCTCGGTTACTTCGCCGAGGTCGTTCAGGCGACGGTGGCGCCTTCCGGTGACGTCAAGGTCGATAAGGTGTGGGTCGCTGCCGACGTAGGCAGCCAGATCATCAATCCCGTCAACGCCGAGAACCAGGTCCAGGGAGCAGTGCTCGACGGGCTGGGGTCGGCCCTGCACCAGGAAATCACCATTGAGCATGGCCGAGTGGTCCAGGCCAACTTCGACACCGTTCGTCCGCTGCGTATCGGCGAAGCAGCGCCGGTCGAAGTGCATTTCCTCATGACCGACCACCCGCCCACCGGCTTGGGCGAGCCCGCCCTGCCGCCCGCGATCCCCGCGCTGTGCAACGCGATTTATGCGGCGACAGGAAAGCGGATCCGCAAGCTCCCGATCAATACCGACGATCTCAAGTCCGCCTGATATTCAGGAGACCGCAGCCGGCCCCGATTACCCGCGCGTGATCACGACCTCGGCGTACTGACCGGGGGCCACGAGCGAACCATCGGTGGCGCGATTGTAGCGTCAGGAAATCTGCAAACTTGTCCGCGATCGGCCAATAGCGGCGGATCAACTTTCCGCTAGCGCGAAAACTTGCGTCAGAAGGTAAGATGGCCCGCCGACATACCATTTATACGGGGGGCATATGTTTGGATTCATCTCACGCGCAATTCTGACGTTAGGCTTCATTCTGGTGAATCTTGCCGGGTCAGTTGGTTTCGCCCAGACACCCGCGACGGAGCAAGGAAAAGTCAAGGTCGAATGGCTGGGTCACGAGTTCTATCGACTCACTTCGCCCAAAGGCGTGGTGATTATTACCAGTCCTTGGCTAGCCAACCCGGATGGACCCGTTCCCCTCAACGATCTCGCCCGGACTGATTTCATTCTCGTTCCGAATGCGCACACCGATGACATGGGAAATCCGATCGAGGTCGCGGCGCTGTCGGGCGCGACAGTCATCACTCCCGCTCCGCTGGGACGCTGGCTCATCGGAAACGGACTTAAGCAGGAGCAGTTCCGGCGGGCGGGGATCGGCGATCAGTTTGTCTTGAAAGGAATCACGTTCAAGATCGCTCCTAGCGGCCATGACAACACCCTTGCGACGGGCGCGGATGGCGGCCCTGCCGCGTCGTTCTTCATTACATTCGAGAATGGTTTCACCGTTTTCTTCAACGGTCATTCCACGCTGATCGCAGATCTCGCACTCTATGCTTCGGTTTACCAGCCGGATCTGGCGATTCTGGGACTCGCCGGAGATCCACCAGAGTTTGCTCAAGTTGCGCACCTTCTGACGACGAACAATCCGAAGCTGCGTACCGTAATCCCAAGCCATATGCGTCCAGGCGCGCCGATCCTGACTGATGGGAAGCGAGAGTTGGATCGCTTGCGGATCGGTGGATTGATGTTCGTGCCAGAGTTGAGAAAAGTGTACGAGTACTAGCGAGCGGCAGCGCTAGCTATCGTGTAACGACTGTTGAGGGCCGCGGGAATTTTTCCTGGCTGGCCTGCGTTTGGTCGCTGGTGACCGCTGTCGCAACAGACGCATTTTTGCCGCGCGGAATGTTGCGGGCCTTGGGACTGTTGGTAAGAAGATGGCTAATGCAGCCGCACAGCCGCCGACTCGGAGGGTACCGATCGGGAACACGGAAGAGCGCTACGGCGCCGTCGCCGTTGGTTTGCACTGGATGATGGCCGCCCTTCTCGTTTCGCTGCTCGCGCTGGGACTGTATATGGTGCGGCTCCCGGACGCGGGATTCGATACCCTAAAGATCTGGCTCATTCTGTACCACAAGAGCCTAGGCATGCTGGCCCTTGCACTGGCCGCATTGCGATTGGGGTGGCGTGTAACCAATGCTCTCCCACGACTGGTCGAAAATCTGCCCGACTGGCAGAAGGTGGTAGCGCGCTTCGTGCACCTCACCTTCTACGCCTTGATGTTCGCCCTGCCGATCAGCGGATGGTTGATGTCCTCCGCCAGCGGCTTCCCGGTGTCGTTCCTAGGGTTGTTCGACTTGCCGGACCTGATCCGCCGCGACGATTACCTGTTTCAGGTTTTCGTTACAGTACACAAGTGCCTGGCCTACGCGCTCGTCGCTCTCCTCGTGGTTCACGCCGGAGCGGCGCTGAGACACCACTTCTTCTTCGAGGACGACACATTGCGCAGGATGCTGCTGGGGCCTTCGCACCCAAACAGCTCTGCACCCAAACGACCTCGGCACGTCCCCGTCGTGCCTTCGGCGTAGCGTCATTCGCCGCTAAACGCTCCTGGGTGCACTTTCTTTCATTGCCCTCCAGCGGACCGGAGCGGCGGCCAGAGTGCGCCTCGAACGATAACCGACGGGTCGTTGTCGACTTTCCTCGCAAAGCCTGTGAGCGATGTCGACAGATCATCCAGATCCGTCAGGGTTGTGTGCGCTTCGGGCAAGGTCTGCGTCTGTAAGGTGCGGAGCGTTTGATTGCTCGACGCGATCAACGGTTGGGCTTCATGGCTGAGCTTATCGAGTTCCGCGAGCGTCTTGTGCATTTCGGGCAAGACCTGTGTCTGCAATGTGTTTACGGTTTCGTTCGTCGATTGCAGCAACGGCTGCACTTCGCGGCTGGCTCGCTCGCTGTTGACGATGAGCGTATTCAGCCTGGTGTTGTTATCCACGAGCGTCTGGGTGACCCGCTGCAGGTTCTCAACGGTTCGGTTGAGGGAGGCCACCGTCTTCGGAGCGAGCACGGCGTCCATTCGCTCGGTGATGCGCTGCATGTTCTCGTCCATCCTGCTGATCGCGGTGTCGAGGCTCGCCGATTTCGGCGGCGTCAAGGCGATGACGGGATAGTCCTCGCCTGGGTGAGCGATGAGGCTCCGGGATTCGCCGCCGTTATCGTCGAGGGACACGTAGACGTAGCCGGTGAAGCCCCTTGCGGCGAGTCCCCGGGTGGTAATGGTGGCGACCGTCGCTTCCGTAACTGGAGCGGAGCGGTCGACGCTCAACAGAATGCGCACCGAACGGGGATCAATCAACTCGACGCGCTTGACCCTTCCCACATCGACCCCGTGATACTCGACTGGTGCATCGGCGAGCAACCCCGACACGGAGTCGTGCGTGCGGATCTGATAAGTCGTGAGCCGGCTGGAGGATATCGCGAACCACGTCGCTCCCGCGCCGGCCCCCAGCAGCAGAACAATGGCAAAAGCGAGCCTTGCTATATTGTCGACGTCAAGCTTCATTTCGTCTCTCCTAAATACGTGACGACTCTGCAGGACGCGCTCACGCGGCGCGTTGACTTCACCGTGTCAAGAGGTCGCCCTTATCGGAGTGAACAGCTCCGACGCGCCTTTGCGTCCGGGGCATGGACCAGGGCCGGTGCGAGGTACTGCCTGAAGCTTCGGAGCGATGGAATTGCTGTAGCTGGAACCTTGTTTACATGAAGCTGAGTACCTGCGAAGTTGGCCACAGGGGTGACTCGCAAGCATTCGCGGGAGCGTCAACGATCAGCGGGCGAAACGATCTCCGGGAACGCGATCAGGACGGCCGGCTGCGCAAAGCTGAATAAGCACGAAGGGCGCGATGTCTTATCGAAAAACCGTCGCGGTCGTTGCTTATCTCTGCATGTGACCGCGTCCGGTGCCGCCGGGGCTACCCGGCGCGCCACCGGCATTGCCGATTTGCGACCCTGATGTCACGCCATCCGGTGTTGCTTGCATCGCCCGATCTCGCGCCTTCTCCGCGTCGCTCAAGCAGGCGGCCTTTGCGGCGCCGGTCTGCGCGTCGCAAGCAGCAACGGCCGCTCGGTAATCTGCTTCGGCCTTTACATTCGCGCTTACGGTTGACGAAGGCGTCGCCGTGCTGGATGGGGGAGAAGGCGCCATCGTGCTGGTCTGCGCCGTTGCTCCGAGACTCGTCACACCGATTGCGGCAACGAGAAGATGTCGCAATATCTGATTCATGATTGCTCCTGTTGGAAAGAAAACGCGGATCAGACTTACTGGATACCGCTCTTTGCATCGTGCCGCGATGCGCAGATCCAGATGTGACTCGGTAAGCCGACCGCGCAAATTCGACCTTCCCGGACTCCGAAAAAATCCCGCGCACGCAGGCGCATGGATTCCGGTCCGCCGGTCCGTCTTTGGCTGACACAAATACGCATTGGACCTACAAAAAGAAGAGACAAGGTCCGATACCGCGCGAGTGTCTTCTTTGTGAGGATAACTTGGCCGCTGGGACGGCGTGGTGGAGCTCGTCTGCGGCGCTGCAGCAGGTTAAATCGACAAGTAATTTGACGGCGACGCAGAGACGGGTCGACTCGTCAAAGGGCACGATGGAGGCGGGGGTCGCTCAAGCGACGTGCCAGAACGTTAGAGTTGTGCCCAGTAACGCCGTAAGGATTTCGTAAGGTTTTCGCAAGAATTAGCAGTCACATCTTTCTAGTGACGCGCGATCAAATACTTGGAAAGCGTCCTCGATCGTCGCGCAGCTGCACGTTAGCTCAGGTACGAATCCGCCTACTGACGACGTACGATCTGATCGGGCCGCTCGAGATCCGAGAGATCCGGCACGTGCCCGATGATGCGAGGGTCGCGCAATCCAATCCGTTTCGCGTATCCGATTGACAGTCCGCAAGCACGCTGCGTCTAATGCGCGCTGCGCAGTTCTTTTCAGGGGGAAGAGCTATGCGAGCCGGCATCGTCTTTGCAAGCCGTCTCATGTCGGCGGGATGCGCCACGATAGGTCGCCTCACCGATCCAAACTACTTTCAGAAGCAATCGACGATGCAGTTGCGCATGTTAGGACGCGCCTGCTCTTCTTCCCCTTTCTGCGTTGCGCTGTGCCTCCTGATCGTAATAGGCGCGACACCATCGTATGCTGCGCCAGAAGACACTCTGCATCCACTCGATCCGCTCACAGCGCAGGAGATTACGTTAGCGGCGGACACACTCAAGGCCCAGGCAGCCTTCCCCAAGGATGCGCTTTTTTCCACGATCGCGTTGCATGAGCCTCCGAAGCAAGAGGTGCTCGACTTCAAGCCTGGCAGTGCCTTTCGCCGTGAAGCCTTCGCCATCGTCATGGACCGGGCGAACAACAAGGTGTTCGAGGCGGTTATCGATCTCAAAGCGGGCCGGGTTTCTTCCTGGAAAGAGATTCCGGGCGTTCAGCCGCTGGTATTTGTCGTCGAGAACGACGTGCTGGTACCGCAGATCGTCAAAGCCGACCCCCGGTGGCAGGAGGCAATGCACAAGCGCGGGATCACCGACTTCGACAAGGTTTGGGTAGACACCTGGGCTGTCGGGCAAGTGGCCGGACATCCTTCCGGACGCCTGTTGCGCGCCGTCACGTATTACAAGGACCGCTCAGCCAACTACTACGGCCGTCCGGTGGAAGGCGTCGTGGCGCTGGTGAACATGAACACGGGCAAAGTGGTCGATCTGGTTGACAGCGGTGCGGTACCGCTGCCGCCCGCGAGCCAGGACCTCGACGAAGAATCTATTGGGCCCCAGCGGGTCGCCCCCCGACCGCTTGTCACGACGCAACCGGAGGGGAGCAGCGTCGAGCTGAATGGCAACGAAGTTCGTTGGCAGAACTGGCGGTTTCGCTACAGCTTTCAGCCGCGTGAAGGGCTTGTGCTGCACACGATCGGCTACGAAGACGGCGGCAAGGTGCGCTCAATCCTGTACCGGGGTGCCTTGTCAGAAATGGTCGTTCCTTATGGCGACACCGACATCAACTGGCGCTGGCGCAGTGCGTTTGACGTTGGCGAATACGGAGTTGGCCGGCTGGCAAGCCCGCTCGAACCGGGGCACGACGCCCCGGACTATGCGACGCTGCTCGACGTAGTCATGGCCGATGACTTCGGCAAGCCGTTCTACCTCAAACACGCGATCGGTCTCTACGAGCGCGATGGCGGCATTCTGTGGAAGCACTTCGACAGCATCACGGCGCAGAATCAAACGCGGCGGGCGCGTGAGCTGGTGATCTTCTTTGTCGCAACCATCGGCAACTACGATTACGCGATCAACTGGATCTTCCATCAGGATGGTGTGCTGGAAGTCGATTGTGCCCTGACCGGGATCATGCAGGCCAAAGGTGTGGAAATGACGAGGGTCGCCGGCGAGTCCGAGCCGGACCAGCACGCTGACCATTTGATCGCGGAACATCTGATGGCTCCCCATCACCAGCACTTCTTTTCCTTCCGTCTCGATCTCGACATCGACGGGGTCAAGAACTCGGTCGCCGAGATCAATACCCGGGCCGCAGCGCCGGGTCCAGACAATCCCAGTTTAAACGGCATGGTCACAAAGGAGACGGTATTTCACAGCGAGCGCGGCGCCCAGCGCCGCATCAACACGGAATCGGCGCGTGCTTGGAGAGTGATGAATCCGGCGTTGCAGAACTCACTCGGCCAGCACGCGAGCTACATCCTTGTTCCTGGCGCCAACGCCGTCCCCTACATCGCACCCAAATCACAAGTGCGACGACGCGCCCGCTTCGTTGACAATCATGTATGGGTGACGCGTTATCGAGCTTCAGAGCGCTACGCAGCGGGCGACTATCCGAACCAAAGCACTGGCGGCGATGGTCTGCCACGCTGGGTGGCAGACGATGAGCAGATCGAGAATGAAGACATAGTCCTGTGGTACACGATGGGCATCACTCATATACCTCGACCGGAAGAATGGCCGGTGATGCCGGTTTCACACATTGGTTTCAAGCTGGTCCCGGCGGGCTTTTTCACCCGAAATCCGTCGGTCGATGTTCCGAAATAGCGCGGCCCCGCGATCTCGACAAACAACTAACGGAGGACGCCCGATGAATGTTCAGCGAGTCCGGAACGCTTTCCTTGGCGTCCTCATGCTGGCGTCTCTTTGCCGACCGCAGGGCGCGACTGCAGCAAGTACTAGTGATCTGTCCGACCTGTGGTGGATCCCAACCGAATCCGGCTGGGGGATTCAGTTCGTCCAGCAACGGGACACCGTGTTTGCAACAATGTTCGTGTATGGGCCAAACGGGCAGCCCACCTGGTATACCGCTACCCTGTTG
>Ga0126384_10001190_pt1 | contig 15344 bp, 13 predicted proteins | sample PanSoiMetPlot_36_FD_92543 | JGI IMG/M metagenome (GOLD analysis project Ga0126384, IMG submission 92543) | Tropical forest soil microbial communities from Panama - MetaG Plot_36 | ecosystem: Environmental > Terrestrial > Soil > Tropical forest > Bulk soil | place: Panama | collected 2016-02-17 | reverse complement strand
GTCGACCCCTTCCCGAGCCAACTCTCGTGCGATGGCTTTGCCGATACCCCGACTTCCGCCGGTCACGATGGCCCGCTTGCCCTGTAATCCGAGGTCCATGGCAGTTTCTCACCCTTGTCGGCGGTATTCCGGTCCAGCACGCATTGTTCTCCCATCAGAACCGGGGCGCAAGTGCAACGCTAATTGGTAAGATCGCTGGAGCGACATATCGTGATGGCCAGGATCGGCGTCTCGCCACTAGGCTGCACTGGCAGGAGGACCAGTTCATCAATGATCTCTCCCGCGCTGAGCTTCTGGACCATAAACTTGCGGAAGCTATGGACAAATTGGTGATTGTAAGATCAACGATCTACACCTCAGGCGAGTGCGATCCTCGCGATTTGCCTCTGCGCCAGGACGCCGCCGGTCGGCTGCATCCCATGTGGCACGATCCGAGCCTGCCGAAAATGCCTGCGACGCCAACCCTGTTTGATTACTTCAATGAGCGGTTTGGGCCGGCGCACATGCCGCAGAGCGTGCGGCTCGCGCTGAAGAACGGTTGCAACGAGACGGTGATCCTCGCCCGCTGGCGCACGACTGCTCCGCCGGTTTCTTCCGGGTCGGTCACGATTGCTGGGCCACGCAGTTGATCGCACCCTACGTCGATGCGGAGGTCGCATTCGCGGTGCGCTACCACCATCAGGGGCTGCGGTTCTATCCGGACGAGGCCTTCGGCATCCCGGTTCCTATGTCCGCCTCTTCGGTCCCGAACTACAGGCCCGGGCCCTATCTCGGCAGGGCTCATGAGTATTGCTGTAATCAAAAGTGGTACGAGACGGCAAAGCGCATCCGACTTATTGGCACCATTCGTAGTGGTGGGAGAGGGCGGACCGCTGCACTTTAATGGGGGCGTGGGTGTGATGAGCTGGCGCGCTTGAGCCGTGCAGACAAGGCCGCAATTCTGAAACCGGGTTGGCGACGAGCGCTTCGCCGTGACGGGTGACGGTTTCGAGGTGGCGGAGCACTCCTGCAGCTTCGCTGGCACATCCCTCCCCAGATCAAAGGCAGGCACACGTCGGAGCTCTAAACCTGCATCCCGTCCTCCGCGTCATGCCGTGGGTTGGCAAGCGCGCCGAGGTCGAAGCGCGAAATGAGGGGGTCGGTCGCAGTATCAACCCAAGTGCAGCGTTCGCGGTGAGACTACAAAAATCCAACCCCGTGCCATCTATGGGCTGGCGGGACAAAGGCCAGGAAGTCAAATGATTTCAAGGCACGGCAGCGGACGAAGGGATCGCACTTGCGATGTCCGACCAAGATTGAGGCACCGCCCGCCTCAGCTCGAGCGCTGCCATACGACAGGCCGGCGTCACATCTTTGAATAGATCGTACTCCAGCGCCGAGCTCAGCGTTCGGCTTGCACTTTAAGCCAGCGGTCGTGGCGATGCGAAAGCTTGCACTTGGCTGCGCGCCGCCGCGTGGGCGACGAACCCGCGCGTGACGCATCTCAGTGCGAGAACCCCAAGGGGCCGCGTAGCAGGCGACCTGCGGTGCACCAGACGCGGCCGCTGATATCCTTCGCACGCACGCCACGCACATGATTGGCCCATTCAAGTTCAGTCCTGGCGGCGAAACCGTGCGATTCCTTATGGTCGCTACTCCCCGACCCGCCTACAATGCGTCGACGCCGATGGGAAAAACAAAGCCGTGGTAACCGAGAACGTCGAGCGCCGGCTGCTGGCCATTCTGATGGCAGATGTCGCCGGCTACAGCCGCTTGATCGGCGCCGACGACGAAGGCACCTTTGCGCAACTGAGTGCCCATCACGCCGAGCTCATTGAGCCCAAGGTCAAGGAACATCGTGGCCGCGTCGCCAGGACGACCGGAGACGGGCTGCTTGTCCTCTTTGCAAGCGTGATCGACGCTCTACGCTGCGCGGTGGAGATCCAACGCGCCATGGCCGGCCGAAACGCGCATGTGCCCCCAGACAAGCGGCTCGAATTTCGCATGGGCATCAGCGTCGGCGACATCATCGAGGCCGCCAGCATCCATGGCGACGGCGTGAACGTGGCAGCACGCCTGGAGGCGTTGGCGGAAGCTGGTGGAATTTGCGTGTCGGACCGCGTGCAGGAAGACGGACACGCCAGTATCGATAGGCTCGGCATCAGCTTTGAAGATGCTGGTCAACACCAGCTCAAGAACATTGCGCGGCCGATCCGCGTCTATCGGGTGCGGTTGAAGACGGAGCCGCCCCGCTCCGACAAACCGTCGATCGGCCCTTCGACCGTCGAGCCGGATCCAAAAGATGCGCAAGACGCCACGACCGAGCAGCACGGAACGGTTCGTTGGAGCGTTGGGCGCGCCGCGCCATTGGCGGCGCTGGACGCTGTGACGCAGCGAATGCTCGCCGGCGAAAGACAGGTTGTCTTCATCACGGGTGAGCCAGGGATCGGCAAGACGACCTTTATCGAAATGGCGATCGAGCGGCTGTCCGGATACGGCGTTGACAGGTTGTACGGTCGTTCGACGGAGCGTTTCGGAACGGATGAAGCCTTTCTGCCGCTGATCGATGCCTTGGAGACACGCTGCCGTGACCCGGGCGGATTGTCGGTGCTGGCAGCCATTCGGGGCCGCGCTCCAACCTGGTTGCTGCAGATGCCCTCCTTCCGTGAGGAGACGGCCGGCTCGGCATTTCAAAACGAGGTGTTTGGGGCCACCCGGGAACGCATGTTGCGCGAATTCTGCGACCTCGTGGAAGTATTGAGCGTGGATCGTCCGCTGATCATCGTGCTCGAGGATTTACACTGGAGTGACTTCCCCACCATTGACGTCTTGTCGCGGTTTGCGCGCGGCGAGCGAAAAGCCTGGATACTGGTTCTTGCCTCCTATCGCCCGGCCGACACGATCGCCGGTGGACATCCGGTTCGGCGTCTGCATCAGGATCTGGAGATCCATGGCCGCTGCCGCGAATTCCGGCTCGATCGCTTGTCTCTGGCGGAGGTGGAGCACCACCTGGCGTTGCGCTTCGAAAGCGATGACCTGGTTTCGGCCCTCTCTGGCTCTCTATTTCGCCGCACGCAGGGACAGCCGCTCTTCGTCGCCTCCCTTCTCGACTACTTCGTCAATCAGCACGTGCTGTTTAAGGTCGATGGAGCTTGGCGCATCGGCTCCGAGACTGCCATTGCCCAGAATGTCGTCCCGGGCGACCTGATGAACATGATCACGCATCAGATGGATCGCCTGACGGATGATGAACGACAGCTGCTCGAGATTGCCAGCGTGGCGGGTGGCGAATTTTCCGCCGCCCTGGTGGCCGCGGGACTCTCGCGCGACGTCCTGGAAACGGAAGAGATGCTCGACGCCTTGGCGCACAAGGATCGCACGCTGGTGACGGCCGGGGCAGCCGAGTGGCCGGACGGAACCTATTCGGGATCCTATTCCTTCCACCATATCCTCTATCAAAACGTGCTCTACCAGGGGCTTGCACCCGGACGACGCGCTCTGATCCACCGCCGCATGGGCGAGCGCTTGCGCGATGGCTATGGCAACAGAACTGCGGATATCGCGTCGACGCTCGCCCTGCATTTTGAACAAGGTCGCGATTTTCCCAATGCCCTGCGCTATCTGGGCCAGGCGGCGGAGAGTTCGGCCAAACGGCTTGGACACGCCGAGGCCGCCAACTACCTGAGCCGGGCGCTCGGCATCCTGGATCAGCTGAAGGGAGGAGATCAGTATGGGCCGCGCATTGCGTTGTTGCGGCAGCGCGGCTGGGCGCGGCGATCGTCAGGCGATCTCGCCGGTTCGGTTAGTGATCTCCAGGAAATGATCGCCTGCGCAGCGGCGGCGGGACAGCTTCGGGCCGAGGTCAACGGCCTGTTGGCGGTGAGCCGATTTTGTCTGCATGCCGACCGCGGCCTCTGCCTGTGGGCTTCAGAAGAAGCGGCGGCCAAAGCACACGCCATCGAAGATGAGGTCTTCAAGGCCATGGTGCTCGGCAGCAGCGCCAGCATCAATCTCTATTTGAAGGGGTGGCGCGACGAAGATGCCGCGCTTTGCCTCAAGGTAATGCAATTGACGGCAGGCGCCAAAGATCACGCCACGCTGATCCGGCGGGATGGAATTGCAAGCATCCTTGAGTGCTGGCGATCGCACTACCAGGAGTGCCGCATGTCGGCGACGCACGGCAAGCGGCTGGCGCGCGAGGTCGGTGATGTCTACATCTTTGTCCTTTTCAATATCATGGAAGCGACCGCGCTTCTGCACCTCGGGGAATGGCAACGATTACAGCAACAAACGACCGAAGCCTTGGTAATGGCGGAGAAGAACGCAAACCGACCCGCCAGGGCCTTGTGCAAGTTGACCTTTGCCTGGCTTCACGTCGAGGCCATGGATTTTCAGGGGGCGTGCGAGTTTTGCCAAGCCGTTGATGATACAATCCTCGAGGAAAACCCGTTTGCTTTTTACTTTCATCGTGCGGTCCTGGCGAAAGCCTTCGTGGGACTGAACGACCGCCAGCGCGCGCTGAAGCAAATCGAGGACGTTCAACGTCGGGTTGATGCCGAGGGCACCGGACTGGATTTCACAATTTATACGCAGTTTTATCATTGTTTCGGCGAGTACTGTCTTTTGGTAGGGGACATCGCACAAGCACGGACACGCGCGATCCAGCTCCGTGACTACGTGGCATCGGCGCCCGACCGCAATCATTTGGCGTTGGCGTATGCTCTATTGGCCCGGATCGCCCTTGCCGCTGGTGAAGCTGACGATGCGCAGGCACAAATATCTGCCGCCCTCGCAACTCTCGACAATGCGGACTTTCCGCTCGCTGCCTGGCGCATTTATTTGGCGGCGGCAGAGATTTGGGAAAGCCTAGGCGATTCAAGCAAGGCCGCGGAATATCGAGGCAATTTCGAGACCGTGATGCGAACCCTGGCGCAAAATTTCGACGCCGAAGATCGCCTGCGATCCTGCTTGTTGGCCGCAGTCGAGACAAGGCGAGAGGGATCGGGCGCCCGTCGCGCGGCATCTTGAGTTGCTTCGGTCGACATTAAGTTCGGCGTCACCCCTGTCTACAAACAAAGCGAACGGAATAGCCCGCGCCAAGAGAGAGATCGCGACGCGACTGACGATCGGCAAAGCGCCTGCGGCGGGCGGCCGAGGAGTTGAAGCGTCGCGATCTCATCTGTGGAGCAGCGTGGCGACCAGAGCAGACAGAATAGCTCTAGATTGCGCCTCATTTTACCGCGATACGGGTACCGAGTGACTGGGGGGCCCCGCCGTGCCGTCGTCGCGAAATATTCTGAGCGCATTTCTGGTGTTGGCGGCCTGTGCTGGCTGGCAGGTGGCGGCTCGAGCTCAGACCGAAACCGCACCACGCGCCGCACTCCAGCCCGACGATGCCGATACCCTGATATCACGCGCGCTGCAGCTATATAGCGCCGGCCAATATACGTCGGCGTTACGAACTGGCGAGCAGGCTGCCGAGCTTCTCAGCCCGCAGGGCGCGGCGAGTGCGCCACTTGCGACGGCCCTGATGGTGCAGGCATTGTGCCACAAGCGGCTGGTGCACGTCGCCGAGGCGGAGCGGCTATATCGCCAGGCCATCGACATCTATGAGAAGGTGCAGGGTCCGAACGGGCGCGACCTCGCCATTGCCATCGACAATCTGGCCTCGCTCTACATGGAGCATGGACGGCTTGCTGAGGCGGAGCAGCTGCGGCTGCGCGCGCTCGACATTTTCAAAACGACCCTAGGCTTGGCGAGCCCGCATGTCGTAACAACCCTGCAGAACCTCGCGGTGCTCTATCAATACCAGGAGCGTTTCGGTGAGGCCGAGCAAACGTTTGAACAGGCTCTGGCCAGCGCTGAAGCTGCCTTCGGGCCGGACAGCCGTCAGGTCGGCGTGATTGCCGACAACCTCGCCGGTTACTATCGCGCACAGAGGCAATACGACAGGGCCGAGAGCCTTTACGTGCGAGCCATCGCGGTGTTCGAGAAGGCGCTCGGGCAGGACCACCCCGACACTGTGCTCGCCTTGCAAAACTATGCCATTCTGTTGAGCGAGACCGGCCGCCCGGAGCGGGCCGAAGCCAATATCCGGCAGGCGCTGAGCCTCAACGAGCGCCTTTACGGAGCCGGCCACGCTACTGTTGGCGCTGCGCTCAATACACTGGTCCTGCAGTATATCGAGCAGCAGCGCTGGGATGAGGCACTCGCGGCATCGCGCCGGGCCACCGCCATCAGCGTGGAACTCGGGCGTCGGGGCAAGACCTACGCGCCGTCCGAGAGCGGGCAGAGAGCTTCGCCCATGCGGCGCTTCGTGCAGGTTGCCTTTAACGTCGGCGCTACCGATCCGGCGCTGATGAACGAGAGCTTTATTGCCGCGCAGCGCGCGCTGGAGACTGGGGCCGCTGTCGCCTTGTCGCAAGTGGCCGCACGCTATGCCATCGGCGATAACGCACTGGCAGTGCTGCTGCGCGAGCGGCAAGACCTCGCTGCCGAGCTCGAAAGCCGGGACAAGCTGCTGGTGGCGGCGGTTGCCAAAGCGCCTGGCCAGCGTGATCGCATGGCAGAGGAGGCTGCCAGATCGCGTATGGCGGCGATCGGTGTTCGCATGGACGCGATCGACAAAGCGCTCGCTGAAGGGTTTCCGCAATACACCGCGCTGGCGCGGCCCAACCCGTTGTCGATCACGGAAACGCAGGCGCTGCTGCGGGCTGACGAGGCCCTACTGCAGTACCTCGACGTCCAGAATATCGGCGCTATTCCGGAAGCAACCTTCGCCTGGCTCGTTACCCGCACTGAGGCGCACTTCGTACGCCTCCCGATCGGCACAGCAACCTTGGCGCGGTCGGTTGCGGCCCTGCGCTGCGGGCTAGACGCCACGCGATGGCTCGACGACGGCGGTGCCAGGACCTGCAGCGGCCTCATCAACGTTGCTGCCCCTGCCGCAGGCGCGCTGCTGCCTTTTAGTCTTGCCGCTGCGCATGAACTCTATCAGGCGTTGCTCGGGCCGTTCGAGGCTAGGATTGTTGGCAAGCATTTGCTGATCGTTCCTTCCGGTGCCCTGACCAGCCTGCCACCCTCCGTGCTGGTGACCGAGAAGCCGCAGATAAGCATGCCATCCAGTGCCGAGGGCTATCGCAGCGCCGCCTGGCTCGGTATTCGCCAACCCATCACGGTGCTCCCGTCCGTCGCCAGCCTAACGGCGCTGCGGATGTTCGTCCCGCATGGCCGCGCCGACAAACCGTTCCTCGGCATCGGCAACCCGTTGCTCGCCGGCGATGGCTCAGCATTTGAACAGGAACGCGCCGAACGCGCCCGCGCCCAGCAGCGCTGTGCAAGCGGCACACACCTTGCCCGATCGGACGTCACGATGACGCCTGCCCTGCGGCGCGCGGGGCCCGTTTTGCGTGGCGCCGAAATCGCCGATGTCGGTAGCATTCGCGCGTTGTTGCCATTACCCGAAACGCGCGATGAGCTGTGTGCGGTAGCGCGAGCGCTCGGACTAAAGGATCCAAAAGACGACCTGCTGCTGGGTGCGCGGGCAACAGAAACGGCCGTCAAGGCCCTGAGCCGGGACGGCCGGCTGGCGCACTACCAAGTCCTACATTTCGCCACCCACGGTCTGTTGGCGCAAGAGGCCGAAGCGGGTCTTGGTGCCAGCGCCGAGCCCGGGCTGATTTTGACGCCGCCCGACAAGGGTGACAACACTGACGACGGCTTGCTGACCGCCTCCGAAATTTCGCAACTCAAGCTGAATGCAGATTGGGTCGTGCTGTCGGCCTGCAACACGGCGGGTGCGGCCGTCGGCAGCGGAGAGGCGTTATCGGGCCTGGCACGTGCCTTCTTTTATGCCGGCAGCCGCGCGATTCTTGTCTCGCACTGGGCCGTCGACTCGCAGGCCACCGTGAAGCTGACCACGGGTGCCTTCGCCGCGCTTGCGACCGATCCCGCGAGCGGCCGCGCCGACGCCCTGCGCCGCGCTATGACTACCCTCATCAAACACGGTGAGCCGCGCGAGGCCCATCCCGCATCCTGGGCGCCATTCGTTCTGGTCGGCGAAGGCAGAGCAAATGGCGATGTGACCTCGTCAATAGTTCCTGCGATCCCGCCGAAATCGACCCGGCCAGGGAAGGCACCGGCAACTCCACCTGTTTCCACTCCCGACTGGCGCAGCCAGGTGTTGGGCAAATGAACTGTGCTGCTCTTGCTCCTGGCCCGCTCACATGTGACGAGGTGCACCGGATGTGCTGGCTCGATACGAACCAGCCCTCGCGACTGTTCCAGGGGACAACCGTGAAGCTCGCGTCTTGCGCGGTCGGTGTGTGCCACGCACATTGCGCCGCTGCGTCTCCGCTCGACAAAAAGCAAGAGCCAAATGTGCTGCCGCAAAGTTCATCAGGTGCGTCTGCATCGTACCTCGCTACAAAGACTTGCCTCTCGCTGGCGCTCCGCCCGACAATCTCCATTTACCGTGTTTCTCAAGCCCACGTTGCGTGCAATAGCCAAGGATAGTCGGTCGGCATGCATGCCGATCACCGCTTGGCTTTTTGACCGAGGGACACTGGCCCACCTGACGCCCGAGTTTGACGCTCCTGGCGCGGGCCGTTGCCAAGCCAGACTTTGACCCGATCTCTGACTAGATCGCGCTCGAACTCGGCCATGACCGGAACGCATCAAGCGTGCCGCTTGAGGTGCTGAGATCGAAGCTGAGGCCCATCAGCGGGAGCTGCCGGAGCGTGCTGCGCCAAAATAGGGCGTGTCGCGGAGACCGTACGCCAACACGGGGTCGGCGCAATGCACGGCACCGGCCTAAAAGAATAGTCACTGCGACACGATTGGGTTCGGCGGTCCAGAACAACGCAGAAAACCGATTTGTTCGACTGAAGTATCCCGGCGCTCACAATTAGGAGGGCCCGCCGTGCGTTTATTGACCCTGCTTGCACTCGGTTGGCTTATAGCCAATGTACCTACGGTCATGGCCCAAGGCACGGGCGCGGGAGGCGCTAGCTCTAGCGGTGGCAGCCCACGCGGAGGCGGAGGCACGGCCGGGCCCGCCACGACCGCGCCGAGCACCGCGGCGCCGGGTGTCGGCAATACTCAAGTCGATCCCGGGCGCAAGTGAATGCCAATCCCCCGACGAGGTCAATCGAGGGGGTGGCGCCAGGCAGCGCCACGGGACCAGCCACCTCGGCTCCAGCGCCACGGGTAGAGCAGCCCGGAGCGAGCAGCGGAGGTGCGGGCGGCAAAGCCGTCTCCCGTCCCGGCGCCGCCCAGAGCCCAAATAGCGACGGTTATGCCGAGTGTATGGCTATGAGACCGGCCAACAGCGACACGCCGCGCGAAAGTTGGTCGGCGACGTGCGACCGTGCGCGCCTCCCACCTAAATCGCCATAGTGTGGCCTGAACCCTCAGTGATGCTGCTCGCCTTGCATCACGGGGCGCCAATATACCTGGAAACAGGACATGCTTCGTGATGACTAGCGGGCGAGCCACTTGCGCTTGCAGCAGTGCCAGTAGCCGTCGATCTGGCCGGGCTCCCATAGCGTCAGTTCGCGGTTAGTCGCCGAGCTTGCGCGTCGCGCCTCCCCGCGCCGAATGGCGGGCAGCGTGCAACAGGCGCCGCGCTCATGCTCAGGCAGATTGCGCGACCGCCGGTCAATCCTCCGGGAACCGCTGGCGCCAAACGGTGCGCGTGAGGCGGTGCACCAGGCAATCGTCGTCCCCGAACAAGCGCCGGTCCTCAGGAGCAAAACCTAGACGTTGGTAAAACTTGTGCGCACGCGCGTTGCTCGCTAGAGGGTCAATTAGGATGGCATTTACCGCAGGGTCCGCGAAGCACATCTGAAAGGCTCGTCGCATCATGGTCTCGCCATAGCCCTTACCGAGATCGTCAACAGCGCCGATCCAGATGTCGATAGCGCGCAGATTTGGCTCGATCTCGCCCCAGTAGTGAGTTTGTTCGCTGCAGGGATCGATGATCTGCATGGCCCCGATCGGCCGGCCATCGAGCTCAGCTATGAAATATTGGTTGTCTGGGGTAACACGCGACAGCTCGTCGGGCCAGGAGAGATCGCCGAACGCCTTGGTCTGATGCGCATCATCGCTGGTGGCCGCGATGACGTGGGGTTGTCTGTCCCAGAGATCTAATAGAGCAACGTCCGACAACCTCATAGGGCGCAGAACTATTCTCGTATTAAGCAAAGCCGTTTGTGTCATCGGTTGCTTCGGTCCCAGGCGAGGCCTTCTTCCCTTGTGGCAGTGCCCACGGATCCGTAAGGCTTAACGCCGCTGCCACCGACGTGCTTGGGCAACACCAACCGGCACGGCTTGAGACCGCGCTTGGCCCACCAAGCAACAAAGAGGGCAGGGGAGCAATCCGCACTGCCGTCAGGCCACCTGGATGTTTTGCGGTCCAAATTCTGTCCACGCGCTGCGGGTGGTTGTCCACAAATGTACTCTGGCGACGCTGGCTTGCGTGTGCGTCCGACTTTGTCCGTCCTCACGTCCCCGCCAGCGCCGTGCGCCCAGCGCGCGGACCTGACTGGCTGCATGAACCTGGGATGGCGATCGATTCCAGGTGGCGATGGATAGCGATCGAATACGCCTCCACACTAAGAGCGGCGCCGAATACACCGAGCGCTTGCCCGGCATGGTCGAGAACTTCAAGCGCCTGCCCATGCGATCGGCGATCATCAACGGCGAGCTCTGCCTGGTCGCTGCCGATGGATTGCCGCGGTTCTATTGGTTGCTGCATGATGCGCACGCGCTGGCCGGACGAAACGGACAGGATGTATTTCGCTTTCGATCTGCTTCACCAGGACGGCGTCGATCTCCGACACCTGCCGCTCTCCGAGCGGAAGCGCGATCTCGATCGGCAGTGCAAGCAGTCGAGGTGGCTGTCATGACGCGCGTCGACACATTTTCCAATGGCGAGGTCGCGCTCGAAAAATTCATCAGCATTTGGGTGGGGGCGCGCCAAAGGAATGGAAGTTGCAATCACTAACACGTGGAGGGAGCGTCGAGATCATGCAAGCAACGCAACGATCTCGTCATCACATCTCGACCGGTGGAGCCTGATTGAGTTCTGCTCTGAAGCATGCCAATGGCGGAGACGGAGGGATTCGAACCCTCGATACGCCTTAACAGCGTATAACGGTTTAGCAAACCGCCGCCTTCAGCCACTCGGCCACGTCTCCGTCCTAGGCGGGGCAAGCACTTAGCATAGACGCCCGGCAGAACAAAGCCGGAATTGCCACCGAATTGCCACCGAGTTGCAACCGAACCACGATTACCCCTCGCGTCCGTGTCTCAGCGTGGGCTCGATCGCATTGGCGGCCGCCGCGTCGGTATTGCGGAACAGGGTGGCCATAGGTGCCGAGCGTGACATTGGGCGAGCCTGGCCGATGCGCCGGCTGATAGCGACCACGTCGAGGCCGGCGGCAATCAAGGCGATGACGTGGGTGTGGCGCAGAGCGTGGAACATAACCCGGCGCAGGCACCAAGCTCTTGCAGGTTCTGATCCAGTCGCGGCTCAGGTCGTCGGGCGACATGGGCGAGCCATCGGAGCGGCAAAAGACGAGCGCGTCGGCACCCGGCTTGGCAAGGCCTAAGGCCAGCCGCAATTCGAGCTGCCGGCGCCGGTGCTCACGCAGCACGGCCACGCCGCTGGGCGGCAACGAGATGGTGCGCTTGCCGCGCTTGGACTTGGGCGAATTATATCGGAGCCCGGCCTTGGTCTCGTCGAGGCTGCGCTTGACGCTCATACTGGCGCCGTCAAGGTCGCAATCGGTCCACTTCACCGCTTTACCCCACCTGGGCGGCATTCGTACTGCTGAAATTGAAGCCGACGATGGTCCAGGAATGGCACGGCGTGCTGCTCAAGTCGGGCGGGAAGGGTGGCAAGCCGCTGTCGGTGCAGACCGTAACGCACGCGCACCGTGTCCTGCATCGGGCGCTCGAACGCTGTGTGGAGAACGAGCCTTGGCGCGCAATGTCGCCGGCGTCATCAGGCCGCCGGCCGTGGAAAAGGGGGAGATCGAGATCCTCACCGCCACCGAGGTGGCCACGGCCTTGCAGAAACTGCAGGGCCACGAGCTCTACGCAATCACGTCCACTGGCCTGGCAACGGGCATGCGGCGCGGCGAGCTCCTGGCGTATTCTTCGGCTATTACCCTTTCGATTAAGTATGAAGAGCCCGAATTATCCCTGGATTTTCACCACCAAGTGTGTGTCGGCTATCGGATTTAACCCGACATCCCATCACGGCTGAATGGCAGAGGTGTGCCAGCTACGGACTCATGCACCGCCGCAAATATCAATACTATTTGATCACCTCGGGCAAGCAGCTTGGGTGGTATCACCAGCCTCAAACCCCGCGCCGTCTTCAGGTTGAAAACTAACCGAACGTGGTCGACTGCCGTGCGTAACTGGCACCAGTAGCCTGGCGTTGTGCCACACAGGCTCCCTCTACTGACAGAGTGCTGGCAGGAGTCCTGCTCTAACCTCCGTGCCGTTCGATGCCGCCGTTCCAACGATAAACCAGTGAACCTCTTGGATTGCTTCCCCTGCTAAGGTGCTAGCCAAGAAAACGATGCTGTCCGAAGCTGATCACCGAGGCAAAGGCGACGAGTTTCCGCGCTATGGCAATCGGCGATTTCTTTGGCACGGGCGCCTGAAGTGAGCCATCTGGTGCCAACCGCGCGTTCCCTAGTGAGATAGATGCCATGCCCGAACAATCCTTTGCTCAAACCGAACCAAACAGCACCCTCATCCTCTATTCCGGCCCCCTCAGCATGTTTGGGGCAAAGGCTCAGATCGCCTTGCACGAGAAGGGATTGCCGTTTGAACTGGTCATGGTGCCGTTCGACATGGATCGCTTGTACGAGCCGAAGCATCCCGAGGTACTGCGCGTGAATCCGAAGCGCCAGGTACCAGTTCTCATCCACGGTGCTGTCGAGATTTTCGATTCGACACAGATCTTCGAGTATCTGGAGGACTTGGTACCAGAGCCTCGGCTTTGGCCCGCGGATCGCGACGATCGCTCCCGGGCGCGCCTGCTCGAGTTGCTGTCGGACGAAGTTTATTTCCCACACATCATCCGGCTCATGGGTCTGCAGGATCGCTTGGACGATCCCATGGCTGTCGCTGCGCGGGACGCGGCGTCAGGTGTCTATGCTCGAATGGAAGTGCGGCTCGGAAAAGCGGCTTACCTCGCAGGAGCATTCAGCTTTGCCGACATTGCGTTCTTCATGGCGCAGTTCTTCGGCGATCGCATGGGCGCTCCGATCGGCTCAGAATACCTAGCTCTGACCAACTGGCGAGCGCGCGTCGCGTGCCGGCCGGCAATTACAAAGGTCCTAGCCCCAATGGCGGATTTCCTAAGGTCTCAGGGCCGGCAGGTGCCAAGCTGGATATTGGTGTGACCAGTCGCTAGCCGGCCGGCGCGGCCAGGGCAGGTCTACCCTCCCTAACGGACAGTCTTCGGAAGCGACGCTGTTACGGTGAAAGAGTGCCAAAACGGCCCCGAGCAAGTGCAACAAGGCGCGAGAACAGAAGATGCGGTTACTCGCTCACCTCAGCCCGCGGGCAGTGTCGGGGGGCCTGAAACGCTCTAACTCTAAACTTTGAACGCTGGCGGCGCGACGAAGCCGCCGAACTCACAGCGCGTACTTTCATAGACTTCCTCGGGTGGGGTGCCGAACTGTACTCCGTTCGCGACAGCATCTCAGCTAGGATGTACCGACATACCGACATACCGACGAGCCGGGGAGCGCCATGACCGAGGTCATCCTGCATCACTATCCGATGTCGCCGTATGCCGAGAAGGCGCGTACGGCGCTCGGCATCAAGCGCCTGGCGTGGCGCTCCGTGACGATCCCCGTGGTGATGCCGAAACCGGATCTCCTGCCGCTGACCGGCGGCTATCGCAAGACGCCGGTGATGCAGATCGGCGCGGATATCTACTGCGACACGCAGTGCATCCTGCGCGAGCTGGAGCGGCGCTTTCCGGAACCGAGCTTCTATCACGGCACCGACGCCGGCACGGCGAACGCGCTGTCGTTCTACCTCGACCGCACCTTGTTCTCGCCGATCGTCGGCATGACGTTCGGCCTCAGCCCGCGCAACCTGCCGGAAGGGTTCGCCGAGGATCGCACCAAGATGATGGGCCGCGAGCTGGACCTGGAGCGGCTCAAGGGTGCGGTGCCGGTGCTGCTCGATCAGCTGCGCCCGCAGTTCGCATGGCTCGAGGCGATGCTCGTCGACGGTCGTGCGTATCTGTGCGGCGAGCATCCGACGCTCGTCGACTGCTCGGCGTATCACCTGTGCTGGGTCGTCTGCACGAACGTGAGCAATACGACGCCGCCGCTCGGCGAGCTGCCGAAGCTGCGCGCGTGGATGCAACGAATGGAGCGCATCGGCCATGGCCAGCCGACCGAGATGAGCTCGCAGGAAGCGCTCGAGGTTGCGAAGGCAGCGAGGCCGCAAGTGGAAGAGCGCGCGGACGCCAACGATCCGTTCGGTCGCAAGCCCGGGATGCGCGTGCAGGTCACGCCCGACGACATCGGACGCGATCCGGTGGTGGGCGAGCTGGTGTCGCTGTCGACTTATGAAGTGGTGATCAAGCGTAGCGACCCGCAGGTCGGGGAAGTGGCGGTGCACTTCCCGCGGGCCGGCTTCGTGATCAAGCCGGCCGCGTGAGAGAGTCGGGCTGAGGCCCGACCTACTCCTTGCCCCAAAAAACCGATGGTCGGCGGTTTCGCCGGCTGCTGAGCGCGCACGCCAGCCGGCCATACGGCAGCCACTCCAGCAATAAGCCCTATGAACTCCCGCCGCTTCATTCGATCACCTCGTCTGCGCGGGCCAGCAGCGTGAGCGGTATTTGAAGGCCGAGCGCCTTGGCGGTTTTCAGATTAATTCTTAGCTCGAACTGGGTCGGTTGCAAAACCGGCAGGTTAGCCGGATGGGCACCGTTGAGAATCTTGCCAGCGTAGATTCCCGCTTCCCGATAGGCATCCGTTATGCTGGCGCCGTAGCTGATGAGACCGCCTTCCTCAACGTACAGCCGATCAACGTACAAGGTAGGGAGCGAATGACGCGCTGCCAGCGCAATGATCTGTTGCCGAAGGCTGAAAAGGACTGCATCGGCATCAACCAGAAGTGCTTGAGTGCGATAGCGAACAAAGTTTTCAAATGCGACGTCAAACTCACTCTGGCTGCGGGCATTCCCTACAATGACCTGAAGGCCGAGTGTATCCGCCGCGCGATGTACATCTGGTACAACTACCTCGATGCTCCGATTGGTGGGATTGGTGAGGAGGCCGATGGTTCTTGCTCCAGGAACGAGTTCGTGCAGCACCTCCGCC
>Ga0126384_10001189_pt1 | contig 15348 bp, 16 predicted proteins | sample PanSoiMetPlot_36_FD_92543 | JGI IMG/M metagenome (GOLD analysis project Ga0126384, IMG submission 92543) | Tropical forest soil microbial communities from Panama - MetaG Plot_36 | ecosystem: Environmental > Terrestrial > Soil > Tropical forest > Bulk soil | place: Panama | collected 2016-02-17 | reverse complement strand
TCGCCGAAGCCATTGAGCATGATGTTGGCGCCGTCCTCCGCAAGCGCGCGGGCAGTGGCGAGCCCAATGCTGATGTCGAGCCGGTGACGAGTGCAGACTTGCCTTTGAGCATTGCGGGTCCTCGTTGGTAAGGGACGCCCCGATCGCGAATGCGGGCGGAACCTGCCCCTATTTTTGTTGCAGTGCAATATACATGTTCGTGACTTAGGGATTCGAGGGGTATGACGTTAGACTTGCGTCGCAAGGCGGAACCTTTGGCCAGAAAATCACACGCGCACGCGGTATTCCCGAGGCCCGACCACGACCATGAGCGCTGCGCAAACGATGCAATCGCTCATGCCGAGGCGACCTTTGCCGCACGAAAAGAGCGCCTGACGCCGATCCGTCGTCGGGTGTTGGAGGCGCTTTTGACGAGCCATCAGCCGCTCGGCGCCTATGAGCTGATCGACCGTCTGGCTGTGCGTGGCGCCCGGCCGGCACCAATCACGATCTATCGCACACTCGATTTCCTGCGTGAGCAAGCTCTCGTACACCGCATCGAAAGCCGGAATGCCTTCATTGCCTGTGTGCATAGTCATGAAAACAACGATCCGGTCGTGTTCCTGATCTGCGAAAAATGCGGCGAGGTTGGCGAGGCTGCTTCGGCTGCTGTTGCAGAAACCATCAAAAGCGCCTCACGTGCAGCTGGCTTTTCACCGAAGACACCGGTTATCGAAATTTCCGGCATCTGCGATAATTGCAAGGCGGCTTGAGGCAGCGTGCTGGTTAAACGGGCCTAGCATTACTGTCATTGCAGGTACTTTCACCTGCGGTATCCTGCTATATTTGTCAGGCACTGGTTCGTGTGGAAAAAGCCGATGAATACAAACGCGCAACGGCACAGAACTGTCGCAGTAAAGGTCGGGGGCGTCACTGTTGGTGGCGGCGCGCCGATTGTCGTGCAGTCGATGACCAATACAGACACTGCCGATGTCGAGTCCACCGCACAGCAGGTTGCTACGCTGGCCGCGGCCGGCTCCGAACTCGTGCGCATCACTGTTGATCGCGACGAGGCGGCTGAGGCGGCGCCGCGCATCAAGGAACGACTCAGCCAGCTTGGCGTCGTGGTGCCGCTGGTCGGCGATTTTCATTACATCGGCCACAAGCTTCTTGCCGATCATCCCGGCTGCGCCGAGGCACTCGACAAGTACCGCATCAATCCCGGCAATGTCGGCTTTAAAGACAAGAAGGACAAGCAATTTGCCGCCATCATTGAGATGGCGCTGCAATACCATAAGCCGGTGCGTATCGGTGCCAATTGGGGTTCGCTGGATCAAGAACTGCTCACACGTCTGATGGACGAGAATGCGCACGCGAAAGCTCCGCGCGATGCTCGCGAAGTTACGCACGAGGCTATGGTGCAGTCGGCGCTGCTGTCAGCCGCGCGCGCAGAAGGAATCGGCCTGCCGAAGAACCGCATCATCCTCTCGGCCAAGGTCTCGGCAGTGCAGGACCTGATCGCAGTCTACGGCGAGCTTGCGCGCCGCAGCGACTACGCGCTGCATCTGGGCCTGACCGAGGCCGGCATGGGCTCGAAGGGCATTGTCGCTTCTGCCGCCGCGATGGGCGTTCTGCTACAACAGGGCATCGGCGACACCATCCGCATCTCGCTTACGCCGGAACCTCAGGGCGACCGCACGCGCGAAGTGCAAGTTGCGCAGGAGCTCTTGCAGACCATGGGGCTGCGCACCTTCGTGCCGCTGGTTGCTGCCTGTCCCGGCTGCGGGCGCACCACCTCGACCACGTTCCAGGAGTTGGCCGCCGACATCCAGGGCTTCATCCGCGATTCGATGCCGGCGTGGAAGACGCGCTATCCGGGCGTCGAGGCGCTCAACGTGGCGGTAATGGGCTGTATCGTGAACGGGCCTGGGGAATCCAAGCACGCCGACATTGGGATCTCGCTACCCGGCACCGGTGAGCAGCCGACCGCTCCAGTCTTCGTCGACGGCAAAAAGGCCGCCACATTACGCGGGCCCACGCTCACTGCCGACTTCAAGCAGATGGTGCTCGACTATATCGAGCGGCGGTTTGGCCATGCAGCGCGTGACGCGGCGGAGTAGACAGGCGGGTTGCGCCGGGCGCTGTTCCCGCTACGATCCTCGATGAAAGCAACAGCCGAAGGTGCCTCATGAGCTCGTTGAGCGGCAAAGATGGCCCCCGCTATCGGCACGTCGCCGATCAATCGAAACCCTATGAGACGATTGAGGTCGATAAGCTCACGCCAATCATCGGCGCGGAAATTAAGGGGGTCGATCTTGCAAAACCCCTATCCAATCGGATGGTGGACGAAATTCATCGAGCCTTGGCCGAGAACATTGTCATCTTCTTTCGTGATCAGCACATTGCGCCGCAACAGCATCTCGCCTTCGGCCGGCTGTTCGGCGAGCTGCACATCCATCCAGCTGCACCGCACGAGCCAGGCGAACCGGCGCTGATGAAAATCTACGCCGACAAGAACAGCCCGCGAGCAAATGGCGAAGGCTGGCACAGCGACGTGTCATGCGACCTCGAACCCCCGATGGGCAGCATTCTTTACATCAAGCAATGTCCCCCGCATGGTGGCGATACTTTATTTGCCAGCATGTATGCCGCCTACGACGCACTGTCAGACAGAATGAAGACTTATCTCCATGGACTCACCGCGGTCCACGATGGAGAACCGGTTTATCGTGGTCTTTATGCGAATGCCGGCGTTGCCGACAAGCCGACTTATCCACGCGCCGAACATCCGGTCATACGAACGCATCCGGTCACCGGGAAGAAAGCACTCTATGTGAACCGCGGTTTTACGCACCATATCGTTGACATTCCGCGTGACGAAAGCGATGCCGTACTGTCCTATCTTTATCAGCATGCAGAGAATCCGCTGTTCCAGTGCCGTTTCCGCTGGACCGAAAATGCAATTGCCTTCTGGGACAATCGTTGCGCGCAGCACCGAGCAATGTGGGACTACTGGCCGCATACCCGCTCGGGCACTCGCGTCACGGTAAAAGGCGAGCGTCCTTTCTGATCCGCGTCCCGTAGTCCCTACATCCAGCCGCCGCCATCTTTACTCCGGTTCGCGACGCTCGCTTCCTCCAGATCCAATTCGTATTCAATACGGCGGCGCCCTTCGTCGGTGATCTTGCCGTCACGCAGAAGCTGAAAGATGAAATCGCGCTCGGCATCAATCAGCTCTTTTTTGAGCGCAGCGCCCTGGCGCATGTTGTCGAGCCCATCTGCCATGTCACTCGGCAAAATTTGCCTTCGGGTCTGGTTGCGTGTGCGTAAGAGCGCGATGACTTCATCTGGCAACTCACGCTCTTCAATAAATTTCTCCAGCCGTTTCTCTACCTCTTCTAAAGCGGAAACGCGGGCGTTCAATTCAGATTGGATTTCCCCGGCGTGCTCTGCCTGACCGAGAGGGGTTACTCCAATCCAGCGCACCGCCAACGGCAGCATCAAACCCAGGCCAACAAGCGTGATTACGATCACGCCGAAAGTCACAAAAAGAATAAGCCCGCGGTGTGGAAATAGCTGGCCATTGTTGAGCGCGTAAGGAATTGCAAGCGCGGCGGCGAGCGAGACTACGCCGCGGACGCCAGTAAACGCGATTATAAACGGCGCTTGCCATGGCGGCGACGGATCGCGTTGCGCCAGCGACGAGCTGACCCAGCGTGGAATATAGGTCGCCGGGAATACCCAGATGAAACGCGCCGCGATCGCAATCAGCGTCGTCAAAACAGTCGCCATCACCAATTCGCCAATCGGTAAGGATTGTGTCTGCTCCAGCAGCGCACGCACTTCCAAGCCGGTAAGCAGAAATACAAGCCCTTCAATGAGGTAGACCAGCAAATCCCAGAAAAAGATGCCCTGCAGCCGCGTAGCCGAGGAAATCAGGCGCGGCCCGATCCAGCTTACGTAAAGACCGCACGCGACCGTGGCCAGCACACCCGAGCCACCGAGATGTTGGGGCACCCAGAAGGCGACGTAGGGCGTCATCAGGGACAGCGTTATTTCCACACGCGGCTCGTGTGCCCATTGCCGCAGACGCAAGCTCAACCAGCCAATCGCAATGCCGTACAAAATTTCTCCAATAACGATGAGCGCAAAGGTGCCGGCCGCTTCCTGAAACGAGAACGCGCCGGTCACCGCGGCGACGACAGCAAAGCGGTAGAGGATCAACGCAGTCGCGTCGTTGGCCAGCCCTTCTCCTTCCAGCACGACAAGGAGTCGCCGCGGCAACGCGAGCCGCCGCGCGACCGCCAACGGTGCGACCACATCAGGCGGTGCAATGATGGCGCCGAGCACGAAGCCGATGGCCCAATCGAACTTTAGCAGGTAATGCGCAGCTACTGCTACTGCACAGGTGGTGAAGACGACGCAGCCGAAGGCAAGCAGTGTTATTGGGCGCAGATTGAAACGGAAGTCGCGCCAGCTCATGGCGACGCCGGCCGAATAGATCAGCGGCGGCAATATCAGCAGCAGCACGACTTCAGGCGCCAGTTCGATTTTCGGCAGACCCGGAACAAAAGCTATGCCAATTCCGGCAATCACCAGCAGGATCGAGGGCGCAACGTTCAACCGCTTTGCGGTGACCGCAACTGCTGCCAGCAGCCCCATCATCAACAGCAGCGTTTGCACGGTCGCAGTCATATAAGATTCGCCACCATGTTTACGGTCAGCGCCAGCACCACGAGATTGAAGAAGAATGACAAGACACCATGCAACGATGCAACACGGCGAATGACTTTGCTGCTAATAGCGACATCGGAGACCTGTGAGGTCATGCCGATAACTAGCGAGAAGTAGAGGAAATCCCGATAGTCCGGCTCGCGGTCATCGGGAAAATGCAGCCCGCCGATCTTACCGTCGCGTCGCTCGCCGTAATATTCATGCGCATAGTGGAAAGAAAATATCGTATGCACGAACGCCCAAGAGAGCAGAATGGTCGTAAACGCCAAGGCTACATGTAATGCGGTATTACCTTGCGTTCCTTGTTTGGCGCCGCCGAGGGCGATCACGACGGCAACTAGGCTGGCGAATGTGGCAACGATTGAGAGCAACAAAATAAAGGCGGCGCCTTCGTCTTGCTCCGACGCGCGGCGGCGAATGTGCGCCACGTCGGCACGCCACATCATGGAAAGCGTCAGGACGAGGTAGACCGCAACACCTAAGTCCCATCCGGCTAGTATGCGCGCTCCCCACTGCAGCGCGAGCGGCGCCACGGCAAAGGCAACAACGATGCCGATGAGGATCGCAATTGCAAGTTTGGTATGCAGTTTGATAATGCGCAGCGGCAGCGACGGCAGTGGAAACGGCGGACGATTGACTTTGGCCATGTCGCGATCCTTGCGCGTCCTCAAGTTCTCCGCTCGGCCACGAAGCGTGCGGCAGCGCGCAAAGTATCGGCCTTTGCACCGAATGGTGCCAGCGCGCCATCGGCCTCCGCTACCAATTCTTTAAGCCGGGCACGCGCTCCGGCAGGACCAAGGGCTGCCACGAGCGTCGCTTTCCCTGCCGCGGCATCTTTGCCTGCAGCTTTGCCCAACGTCTTCGCATCGCCCTCGACATCGAGCAGGTCATCGGCAATCTGAAAAGCTTGGCCGATCGCCGCGCCGTAACGGTCGGCACTGGCGCGCGCCGCGGCATCGGCTTGCCCGAGAATTGCTCCGGCACGACAGGCGAAGCGGATCAGTGCGCCTGTTTTCATCGCTTGCAGGGTGGTGACTTCGCTTTCGGTCAGTGTGCGCTTGGGCGCGAAGCGACCTTCGGCGGCGAGATCAAGCATCTGGCCGCCGGCCATGCCGCCGAAGCCGGAAGCGCGGGCAAGTTCGAGGACTAACGCAACCCGTATGGCCGGATCGGGATGCACCCGAGATCGTGCCATCACATCGAAGGCGAGTGTAAGAAGCGCATCGCCTACGAGAATTGCCGTTGCCTCATCGAAGGCTTTATGAACCGTCGGGCGCCCGCGGCGCAGATCGTCGTCATCCATTGCCGGCAGATCATCGTGAGCAAGCGAGTAGCAATGCACCAATTCGAGTGCGGCCCCGGCCATCAGCGCGCTAGCACGCGAAGCTCCGAATATGGCGGCTGTCTCAACCAGCAAGAAGGGTCGCAAGCGTTTGCCGCCATCCAGCGCTGCGTGGCGCATGGCCGCGACAAGGCGCGCCGGGCGAAATATTTCCCCCTCGAGCGGCGCGTCGTCGAGTAGCTGTTTGAGGAGGACTTCGATATCGGCAGCGATAGAAGCAAGCCGGGCAAGAAACTCGCTATTATCCTTGTTCATCGTGGCATTGTTAGCCGGTGTACACGATCTCGCAAAGTGGGGCGTCGAACAGCGTGGCGAATAGGTTAATCTTCACCCGTGATTCAATCGGGCAAAAAACGATGCTTTACGCATGTCATGTCGCGGGCGTTGCGTGGTGCCGTACTTGCTTTACTGGTGCTGGTGTTGCTGCCTTACCTGATCACACCGCTTTACTCGGTCATCGATCCGATATCGACGATGATGCTCTCACGGCAGTTGAGTGGCGCGAGGGTAGAGCGTCATTTCGTGCCGATTGCACGCATCTCACCGGCTTTGCCCCTCGCGGTTATCATCGCGGAGGATGGCCGCTTTTGCAGACACCACGGAATTGACTTGACGGAAATCCGCGAGGCCATCGCCGAAGCTGACGATATTGACGAGATGCGCGGCGGCTCGACCATCACGCAGCAAGTGGCAAAAAACCTGTTCCTTTGGCAGGGCCGCAGCTACGTGCGCAAGGCGCTGGAATTTCCATTAGCGCTATGGATCGACCTGATCTTGCCAAAAAGGCGAATTCTGGAAATTTATCTCAATATCGCTGAGTGGGGTCCCAATGGTGAATTCGGTGCCGAGGCCGGTGCCCAGCGCGCCTTCGGCAAATCAGCCCAAGACCTTTCCCGGTACGAGGCAGCATTGTTGGCGGCAGCGCTGCCCAACCCTGCTAACCGCAACGCGCGGCAACCCGCGTCCGGCCTGCGGCGCCTGGCAGGGCTCTATGTGGCGCGGGCGGCAAGATCGCCGGCGGCGGCCGCATGTTTGCGGTGAAGTTACTAGCCTTATCGCGAGCCTTCCTCTATAAGCCCCGCTTCAAACCGATACATCATGCTTTTTCAGGGGTTTCGTCTCATGGCTGTGCCGAAAAGAAAAATCTCACCGTCGCGTCGCGGCATGCGCCGCTCCGCCGACGCGCTCAAGCGGCCGGCCTATATCGAAGACAAGGATTCTGGAGAGTTACGCCGTCCGCACCATATCGACCTGAAGACCGGAATGTATAAGGGCCGCCAGGTCCTAAAGGCGAAGACCGAGGTTTAATTCGATCGGGCAGAAGGTAAGCTGCGCCATGTTCATGCTCGGCTTCGCGCCGCTACTGATTCCCCTCGCGATCTACAACATCATCGCCTTCCCGATGTCGAGCGTGACCTGGAACGCGGTGGTCTCCACGGTCCGCATGCCTTCGGGACCCGATTGGACCATGTCGGCGGGCGACATGCTCGTCGCATGGGCGATCGTGCTGCTGTATGGCGAAGTGATGAACTTGAGCCGCGTCGGAATTCGCACCGTGGTCGACCACGCCTGGATCCTGATCCTCTCCCCGGCATGCTGCTCGAGTTCATCCTCATCAAGGAGGTGCGACCGCGACCTTTTTCTTGCTGCTGATGGTGAGTTTCATCGATGTGCTTGACTGCTTTGCCGTAGCTTTACGCTCGCCCAGCTAGACTTTACGGTCGAAGGTGTCGAGCGCGTTTCGTTTTAATCAGTCAAACATTCCTGGTTGTCATGAGCCGCGATTTCCAACTACCCGGCCGCTCACCTGTGATTGCGTGTGAAGGCATGGCGGCAACTTCACATCCACTGGCGACACTCGCGGCAATCGATACGCTGCGTGCTGGCGGCACGGCGGCCGACGCGGCTGTGGTCGCCGTCGCGATCCTGTGCGTGATTGAGCCCCATATGACCGGCATCGGAGGCGACTGCTTCTGCCTGGTCTCTCGGCCAGACAAGCCGGTGTGGGGCTATAACGGCTCCGGTCGGGCCGGGGCCAAGGCGTCCTATGAAACGTTGCGGGCGAAGGGATTAACCGAGATCGGCCATTCGATTCATGCGGTCACCGTGCCAGGCGCTATCGATGCCTGGGAGGCGATCCTGAAAGCCCACGGCCGTTTCGGGCTCGACCGCGCACTTGCGCCAGCGATCAAATATGCCGACGGTGGCTTTCCCGTCTCTGCGCGGGTGGCCTGGGATTGGCAGAGGCATGTTGGCAGGCTCAAGGCAGATCGTGGTGCCTCCAGGCATTATCTATTTAATGGCGCTGGACCCAAGGAAGGCGATGTTGTTCGCTTCCCTGCGCTTGCAGCCACGTTGAAGACAATCGCCGCGAAAGGAGCCCGCGCCTTCTATGAAGGTGAGATCGCCGACGACATAGCGAAGACACTCGCGGCGCGCGACTCTTTTCTAACTGCAGACGATTTTGCACGCCATCGCGGTGAGGCAGTAGCGCCGATTTCAAGCAATTATCGCGGACTGGATCTGGTCGAAATTCCTCCAAATGGGCAAGGGCTCACCGCTTTGGTGATGCTTAATATCCTGGAGAACTTCAACGTCGGTTCGCTCGAGCCGTTCGGCGCCGACCGTTTCCATCTGGTGCTAGAGGCCGCTCGCCTAGGCTACGCGGTACGCGATACTCACATCGCTGACGAGGCACACATGCGCATGCGGATCACCGATCTGCTCGACAAACGGTTCGGCAATAAACTCGCGTCGCTCATCGATATGAAAAAGCGCGCAAAGTTACCGAACGCGCCGCTGCCCGGCAACGACACGGTCTATCTCACCGTCGTCGACCGCGACCGCACGGCGGTTTCTTTCATCAACTCCCTCTATTCCAGCTTCGGGGTTGGGGTCTGCACCGAGAAGAGCGGCATCATGCTGACCAACCGTGGTGCCTGCTTCACGCTGGAACCCGATCATCCCAATACATTTGGCCCCAATAAGCGGCCAATGCACACAATCATTCCTGCACTCGCGATGCGAAATGGCCAGTGCGACATGAGCTTCGGCGTGATGGGCGCGCACTATCAGCCAATGGGGCACGTGCAGATTATCCTCAACATGCTCGACTACGGCATGGACGTGCAGCAGGCGATCGATGCTCCACGTTTTTTCTATGAGGGCGAAAAAACTGACGTCGAGCGCGGCACGCCGGGAGCAACGATCGACGGGCTGAAGGCGCGCGGACACAACGTGGTTATGGCGAGCACGCCGTGGGGCGGGGCGCAAACTATCAAGATCGATTGGGATCGCGGCGTGCTGATTGGGGGCTCGGAGCCGCGCAAGGATGGCTGCGCACTGGGATACTAGATTGGAATACTAGATTGGATTGAGCGCGGCGGCACCCATAGGTCGCCAAAGCACGTTCGGCCCGGTACGACAGCGTTCGCGTGTCTGTGGATGCTTGTCTTTCGTGGTAACAACCATAACAAGGAATAAGGCGTGGTGATGGCCGGCCGTTCGCTCTTAGCGGTGAGTGGTGTGCGACCAGCGCACGGCTTTTGGAGGTCGGCTCGGAACAGCGTTCGCGCTCAACGGGCAAGCGCCGTGTCATGCGCCGCTGACCCAGAAAATCTTACTTTTTCAAATTGTTTCACGGCTTGGGGTTCAAAAAAAGAGGTGATTGTGACCCGCTTCGTGCAACCGAATCGTCTGCCGGGACTCAGTAGTACAGAAGCCGCTATTCCTTTTCGCCGAGCTTATCCAATCGCTTTTGCATTTCGTCGAGCTGGCGCTTGAGCTCGTCCATTTCGCTATTCCAGCTCTGCGGCTTCTCTGATGGCTTCGCCTGACCGCGAGCGAATGGTGCGAACATGGCGAATGTTTTCTCGAACATTTCCATGTTTCGACGGACTTGCTCCTCGAGCGGGCCAAAGGCGCCGACGCCGAAGGCTTGCGCCATCTGTTCGCGAAATTTGCCCTGTTCCTTCGAAAGCGATTCAATAGAGGCTTCGAGGAAGCGAGGGACCAGCATCTGCATGCTGTCGCCGTAAAAGCGGATCAACTGCCGCAGGAAGGTGATCGGCAGAAGGCTTTGCCCTCCTTTGTTCTCTTGTTCGAAAATTATCTGTGCCAGCACTGAGCGCGTAATGTCCTCACCGGTCTTGGCATCGTAGACGATGAAATCCTCGCCGTTCTTGACCATCGCGGCCAAATCTTCAAGCGTTACGTACGTGCTAGTTCCGGTATTGTAGAGCCGCCGGTTCGCATACTTTTTGATTGTAACCGGCTCTTTTTTTTCCTCTGCCATGTGGATCACACGTTTCTCCGGCCCAGGCTTTGAGCATAGCCAATTTCCACTTCTATGGGCCACCGTTTTATGGCACCGCGGCAGGGTTGAACATAGTGCAAGATCCCTTGCGGAAAGGCCGAAAAAACCCCAATTGTCGCGGATATTCGAAAGGCAAGTCATGTTGACAGGCCCGCATGGCCTGCGAGGATGCGGCGGTGCCAAAAACCGCGTGCCCCCCAAGAACTTCGACAGTGAAAGGAGTTTCAGATGAAAGACGACATCGTCATCGTGAGTGCCGCCCGCACCCCGGTCGGCGCATTCAATGGGGCATTTGCGAACCTGCCGGCGCATGAACTTGGAAAAGTTGCGGTCAAGGCTGCGATGGAACGCGCGGGCGTCGAGGGCGGGCGCGTCAGCGAAGTGATCATGGGGCAGATACTTACCGCCGGTCAGGGCCAGAACCCGGCGCGGCAGGCATCGATCGCCGCCGCTATCCCGGTGGAAACGCCTGCGTGGGGCGTGAATCAGTTATGCGGTTCCGGCTTGCGCGCAGTCGCGCTCGGTTATCAAGCGATTCTCAATGGCGATAGCGAGATCGTAGTTGCCGGCGGCCAGGAGTCCATGAGCATGGCGCCCCACTGCCAACATCTGCGGTCAGGCGTGAAGATGGGCGCTTTCGAAATGATCGACACCATGATCAAGGATGGATTGTGGGATGCTTTCAATGGCTATCACATGGGCACCACTGCCGAAAATGTCGCAAAGCAGTGGCAGATCACGCGGCAACAGCAGGATGAATTCGCTGTCGCCTCCCAGAACAAGGCGGAAGCAGCCCAGAAAACCGGCAAGTTCAAGGATGAGATCACGCCGGTCACGGTCAAGACACGCAAGGGCGACATCGTCGTGGACACGGACGAATATCCGAAGGCGGGCGTTACCCTGGAGTCGGTCTCCAAGCTGCGTCCGGCCTTCGACAAGGAAGGAACCGTGACAGCCGCCAACGCTTCCGGAATCAACGACGGCGCTGCAGCATTAGTGCTGATGAAGGCGAGCGAGGCGGCCAAATTGGGCAAAACTCCGCTTGCCCGAATTGTGTCGTGGGCGCAGGCCGGCGTCGATCCCGCGATCATGGGAACAGGGCCGATTCCCGCTTCGCGCGCCGCGCTTAAAAGGGCGGGGTGGAAGAAAGAAGATCTCGATCTGGTGGAAGCCAACGAAGCCTTCGCCGCGCAGGCCTGTGCGGTCAACAAGGATCTCGGCTGGGATACCTCGAAGGTCAACGTCAATGGTGGCGCGATCGCGATTGGGCACCCGATCGGTGCCTCCGGCGCGCGCGTGCTCACCACGCTGCTTTACGAGATGCAGAAGCGCAACTCCAAGAAAGGCCTTGCCACTCTCTGTATCGGCGGCGGGATGGGCATTGCAATGTGCGTCGAACGGTAGCCCATCACTTATTTGATTTGCATCATGGCCGGGCTTGTCCCGGCCATGATGTTTTAAGAAGATAGCGCGGAGGGAACTAGCTATGGCACGTGTTGCATTAGTAACGGGCGGAACCCGCGGGATCGGGGCGGCAATCACCAAAGCGCTGAAAGCCGGTGGTTACAAGGCTGCGGCCAATTACGGCGGCAATGACGATGCTGCACAGAAGTTCAAAGCCGAATCCGGCATCCCGGTGTTCAAGTGGGACGTGTCGTCCTACGAGGCCTGCGCCGAGGGCATCAAAAAGGTCGAAGCGGAGCTTGGGCCGATTGAGGTGCTGGTCAATAATGCCGGCATCACGCGGGATGCCATGTTCCATCGCATGAAACCCGAGCAATGGACCGCGGTCATAAACACAAATCTTGGCTCGCTCTTTAACATGTGCCGGCCGCTAATCGAAGGCATGCGTGACCGCAAGTTCGGACGCATCATCAACATTTCCTCGATCAACGGCCAGAAAGGTCAGATGGGGCAGGCCAATTATTCCGCAGCCAAGGCAGGCGAACTGGGATTTACCAAAGCGTTGGCGCAGGAAGGCGCGCGTTCTGGTATTACGGTGAATGCGATCTGCCCCGGCTACATAAATACCGAGATGGTGCAAGCGGTGCCGAAGGATGTGTTGGAGCAGTCCATACTGCCGCTCATTCCCATAGGCCGCTTGGGTGAGCCGGAGGAGATCGCGCGCTGCGTGGTTTTCCTTGCCTCGGATGAGGCCGGGCTCATTACCGGCGCGACGATTTCCGCAAATGGCGGACAATATTTTGCTTAACGCTCGTTGAAGCGGCAGCGGCGCCCATGAAACTTTTTTTAGTCGGGATAGCCGTTATCTGCCTATTCATGCCGTCAATCGTGCGATCGGTGTCCGCACAGGACATCGATCCGCGGTGCAAAGACGTTTACGACAAAGTCGCCTGCGGATGCGCTGTGCAGAACGGCGGGCGGATTATTTCTCCCCCTGCCGGCGTAAGACGCGAAGGCCTGAAATTGCGCGCGCAAGAAGGACCCGAATCGACCAGAACCCTTGATGGCGGACGAGTCGCATTTCACACGTACTTCAGGAGAGAAGGCTTTAAGGTGCATAAAAGCCTCGCTCTTGAGGGCTACCTGGCATGCATGCGTAGCAACGGCCGGAAGTAGCATTTAAGGTCGCAGTCCGTGGCGCCGTTTCATTTTTCATTTCACCGTTTTTCCTCGCAAGCGAGCTTTTGTTTTTGTGTACGCCAATTGTTTTCAACCTTATCGAGTCGGACATTCCAGTATTCCCAGGCGCGCATGACGGGCCCCGGGACGCAAGTTGTTTTCGCCGGCGAACTGTGTTTGAGCAGGGTTGAGCGGAGAAACATAGCCAAGCGTATGGACCTACATCTGCATGGCGCATGGTGACGCGGCCAAAAGCGTCGAGGACGCCTTCGTTTGCAATGATGCGGTTTGCACGGGCGAGCAATTCGCGCGCCTAGTTGAGTTTGCTGGCCACGGTATATTACTCTGCAATAATCGTCGTTTTATTGCGTTTGACTGAGCGGCGACCAGCCTGCAGGCGCCAACTCAAAACCTTCAAACGAAAAGCCAGGTGCAACTGTACAGCCAGTGAGCGTCCATTGACCAAGGCTCTCCGCCGCTCGCCAAGCGCGCGCCGGCACGGCCACCTGAGGAACTTCGCCTGCATCGATATCGACGCCGAGCCGGAAAATTTCTTTCCTTGGAGCCGTCGACCAGCAACAACTTGAGCGCCGCCCCAGCGTAGTAATGCCAGATCTCCACCGCGTCGATGCGGTGCCAGTGCGAGCGTTCGCCATGCGCCAGCAGGTAAAGGATTGCGGTGGAGGCCGGTCGGCCTTCCACTTGACGCAAATCGCGAAAGGTTTCGCGATAGTGACCGCCCTCGGGGTGTGACTTGAGCTCGAGCACGCGGATCATCTCGGCGGCAGTCGGCATACCCATTTGCGTTAGAACTTATTCTTGCGTGTACGAATTTCGGCGAAAACCTCGGCCGCCGGCTTGCCAGCCATGCCGATGCCGGAGGCCACTTCGGGCACATCAGCGCGCAGGAATGGGTTAGCCAGTTTCTCATCGCCCAGCGTGACCGGTATCGTCGGCTCGTTATTCGCAATTTGCTGCTTTGCCTGCGTCTCGCGCGCGGCGAGCGCCTTGTTGTTCGGCTCGATAGTGAGCGCGAATTTGATATTCGCTGCTGTGTATTCATGCCCGCAATAGAACTCGGTATCGTTTGGGAGGTCGCGCAGTTTCACCAGAGAGCGCCACATCTGTTTAGGTGTCCCTTCGATCACACGGCCGCACCCGATGGAAAACAGCGTGTCGCCGACGAAGGCGAGCTTGTCGGCGTGAAACCAATAAGCAATATGGCCAAGCGTATGACCTGGCGTTTCGATGACGCTGGACGAAAGCGTTCCGACTTTGACGTTGTCACCTTCACGCACCGTTTCGTCTACGGCAGGAATTTTTTTAGCTTCAGCAACCGGCGCCACGACGCGACACTTGTGCTTTTCCTTAAGTGCCCTGATGCCGTCGGTATGGTCGGCATGGTGATGAGTGACCAGGATATCCGTCAGCTTCCAACCTGTTCCTTTCAGCGCCGCCTCGATTGGCGCCGATTCCGGCGCGTCGATTGCTGCGGTCGCCCCACTTTCCGGATCATGCAATAGCACCCCATAATTGTCGGATCGGCAGATAAAAAGACGGGTTTCTACGGGCATTGGCTTCGTCCTACTGGCTGTTCTGGAAAGGGTTAACCGTATCACGCCGGGGAATGTTCATGCACGTCCGCGTCGTAAGCAGTCTGCTGCGGCGTTTCATGGTAGTTTTGGCCTATGTCAATTGACGTCGTGGATCTTCGGAATTTCTACGGCCAGCGGCTCGGGGTCGTCGCCCGCCGGTTCATTGGGCGCGGTATTCGCTCATTGTGGGGCGATTCCTCTGGCCAACGTATGCTCGGCATCGGCTATGCCACCCCCTACCTCGGTCTGTTTCGCGAGGAGGCCGAGCGGTGCCTCGCCTTCATGCCGGCGGGGCAGGGGGTCGTGAAATGGCCGACCACACGCCCGGCACTATCCGCGCTGGTAGACGAAAACGAATTGCCGCTCGCTGACTCTGCGGTCGACCGCGTGATGCTGGTGCACGCGCTGGAAATGACAAACGATCCGGCCGCGCTTCTGCGTGAAGTTTGGCGGGTGCTGGCGTCTGGCGGGCGGCTGTTGGCAGTTGTACCAAATCGACGCGGAGTCTGGGCGCGCATGGACACCACGCCATTCGGGCATGGCCGCCCTTATTCACGCAGCCAGATCAACCAACTCTTGCGTGAGACTTGGTTTACGCCGACCGGTTGGAGCGAAGCGCTCTATGTGCCGCCGATTGAAGGCGGCTTGTTCCTGCGCTCCGCCGTGGCATGGGAGCGCACAGGAGCGACCCTCTCCGCGCCATTCGCCGGAGTGCATCTGGTGGAAGCCACCAAGCAAGTCTACCGCGCGATTCCCGCGCGGCGCGAGAAACGGCGATTGGTGCCCGCGCTGGAGCCCGC
>Ga0126384_10001187_pt1 | contig 15350 bp, 8 predicted proteins | sample PanSoiMetPlot_36_FD_92543 | JGI IMG/M metagenome (GOLD analysis project Ga0126384, IMG submission 92543) | Tropical forest soil microbial communities from Panama - MetaG Plot_36 | ecosystem: Environmental > Terrestrial > Soil > Tropical forest > Bulk soil | place: Panama | collected 2016-02-17 | reverse complement strand
TCATTAATTCACCTCCCTATTGTGATTTCATTTATCAAGACGACTCATCCTCAAGACTAGTTACATTCTCTGTGCGGCTCTTTCGATTTTTTCACACCTTCGTAGCGGTCACCTCTCGATAGCACCACGACGGCACCACGACGACGCGAACCGGGCCGCGTAGCGTTCACCTCTCGCGGAGGTTTACAACTGCGCTTAGCTCTTCACCAGACTTGCCATCTACCAAGTCACAGACCGCACAGTCTACGGTACGTCGCACATTGACTCAGTCGCAGCATTGCGATATCAGTATGCGGAGGTAGCCGACCTATCGCTCGCTGGCTAGGCTTAAACCATCGGAGGTAAACAATGCAGACAAATATCGCCTCAACTAACCAATTCTTGCGCGTAATTAGTGTTGCGCTAATTATCGTGCTCTCTTGTGGCCTCCTGGTAGCTACGGCAGACGCGTCACCAGCTCGAGCACCAAAGCGTGCGATTGAGCTGAAAGATTATTACCGCGTCGAGTCGGTCGGCAGCCCATCTATCTCACCTGATGCGAAGCTTGTAGCTTTCGTCAGAACCTATATCCTGGAAGCCGACAATCGTCGCAACAGCGAGATCTGGATCACCCCTTCCGATGGTTCATCCGCTCCCAAACGACTCACTGATCCAGCTACGAACTCTACGAACCCCCGGTGGAGTCCCGACGGAAAACTTCTGGCCTTCTCCGCAAGTCGACGACGAGGAGCCACCAATGCGCCCGAGGCAAGTCCTATATGGTTTCTTCGGATGGACCAACCAGGCGGAGAACCGTTTCAGATCCAGGGTGTTGGCGGAACTCCTATCTTCAGCCCCGATAATCAATGGATCGCGTTTACGAGGAAAACGCCGCCCGAGGCAAAGAAACCCAAACGGTATGCCTCTGATTTTGAGAAGAAAATCGATGAGCGTTTCAAAGGGCGAATGTTCGATTGGATGGAATACCGCTTCGATCAACGCGGCTACCTCGCTGATCCTCGGGATGCTGACGCGACTCCTCCCGAGGAACTGTACATTGTGTCCCGCTCCGGTGGAGAGCCAAAGCAGCTCACTCGTCTCGCCGTGAACGTTCAATCGGCATCGTGGCGGCCCGACAGCGGAGCGTTGGTAATCGAAGCAAACTCATACCAGCGCGATGAGTACACCTATGAACGCTCAGATTTGTGGATCGTCTCAACTGACGGGCAAATAAAACGCCTCACCAATGACGGCTTCAATCAAAGCACCCCCTGCTATTCCCCTGATGGCCGCAGCATAGCCTTTAGACGACAGCAGAGCCTCAGTTCGGTGATCGCCTCAAAACAAAACCATGGCGGAGCCGTTGATATTTACAGAATGCCGGCAGATGGCGGCGAAATGCAGAACCTGACTACATCGTGGGACCTTCTGCCCGGGCCCATCACTTGGAACGCGGATAGTCGTTTCGTCTACTTCAGCGGCGGCGTTGGGGGTAGTAATCATCTGTTCCGCGTACCTGCGTCGGGTGGAACTGTGGAACAAATCACTAAGGGTGAGCGAGGCTTGAATGGATTCACCGCTTCCGCAGCATTTGATCGAATCGCCTATGCTTCGACGGACTCCACGCATCCTTCAGAAGTGTTTGCCGCAAAGATCGACGGAACTGATGAAAAGAAACTCTCGGGATTCAACGACGCGTTGACCGCAGAACTGGATTTAAGCCCTGCTGAACGCATTCTGTACCCGAGCAAGGATGGCACCCAAATCGAGGGTTGGGTAATGCGTCCACGAGGATACGATCCAGCAAAGGGCAAGTATCCGCTGATTCTTAACATTCACGGCGGTCCTCACGGTGCGTATGGCAACGATTTTTCATTCCAGTTTCAGCTGCTGGCAGCCAACGGATATGTCGTGCTGTACACAAACCCGCGCGGGTCGACCGGCTACGGCGAGAAGTTTCTATGGGGAACGTGGGGCGGCTGGGGCGTCCTGGACTATGAGGATGTTATGGCGGGCGTAGACTACGCAGTTAAGAGCTATGCAATTGATGAGAAGCGGCTGGGAGTTACCGGTTACTCTTACGGCGGGTTCCTGACCGATTGGATTATCACACAGACTACCAGATTCAGTGCTGCGGTAGCTGGCGCGGGAATCTCTAACTGGGTTAGCGACTACGGTACCGCGGACATTCCAAGAACAAAGGAGAGCGAATTTTTCGGTCCGCCCTGGGAGCCGAAAAGCGGCGAACTGCTGGTCAAGCTCTCTCCAATCACACACGTAGCAAATGTCACTACGCCAACACTATTCGTTCACGGAGAGTCAGATTTGAGAGTTCCGATTGAGCAGGCCGAGCAAATGTACACTTCGTTAAAGAAGCGACGCGTAGAGGCGGCGTTCATTCGCTACCCCGATTCATATCACGGCGGTTGGACACCCTGGAACACGGTGCATCGTTTCTTTTACGAATTAAAGTGGTGGGACTCGCATCTGAATAAGAATGGCGACGCGAGCGGTTCGTCCGAAGCACACCGAAGGTAACGAATGCTAGTCTCGCTCAATAAGCCTACTTGAACTAAAACTTTTTGCATTCCTACATACCCACTTCGCCAGAAGCAGGTATGTAGGAAAACGGGAGGTGCTTTCTCCTGTAGGCTGGCATCAAGCACCCGCTACATCACTGCAAAATCAAATTGCTCCTGATGCAGATTTGGATCCGGTTCGATTGTTACAGGTGTTCCGAAATGCGCTTCAATCTCTTCCATCACTTCACGCTCGGTTGTGCGCAAAGACTCTGCCACGTGCGGCGACACCCTAAGCATCACATCGCTAGCTCCCGCTAACTGCTTCGACGCGGCTTTTGCCTGCTCGAGAATTTCAAAACACATCGTCTGAGCCGACTTCACCATCCCCGCTCCCTGACAATACGGGCATGGCGTGCAAAGGGTACGTTCAAGTGATTGTTTCACTCGCTTGCGTGTTATCGCCACCAGTCCAAAATCATTGATCGATAGGATCTTCGACGGTGAACGGTCGTGTGATAGCTCCTGCTGCAAGGCCATCATGACCTTCTGCCGATTCTTTCTTTCTTCCATATCGATCAAATCGAGCACAATGATACCGCCCAAATCCCGAAGCCGTATCTGCCGGACGATCTCCTTAGCCGCTTCCAGGTTGGTCCTGGTGATCGTGTCTTCGAGCTTGTCAGACTTACCGACAAATTTACCGGTGTTCACGTCGATGGCCACCAGAGCCTCGGTCTGATTGATTACAATGTAACCTCCTGATTTCAACCAAACCCGTGGACGCACCGCTTTGTCAATCTCCGCCTGGACTCCGTACTTTTCAAGAATCGGCTGATCGCCAGTGTAAAGCTTGACTCGTTTAACGAGTTTTGGTTGAACTCGATTCACAAACTCGACTATTCGCGCGTATTCGACTTCGTTGTCGATGCGAATCGCAGTGAATTCTTCGGACATCTGGTCTCGCAGGATGCGCTGAACCAGGTCGAGGTCTCGGTGTGCCAGGGCTGGAGCCTTGACTCGTTCACCTTTCTTTCGGATGTCTGCCCAGGTGCGCAACAAGTAACGCATGTCATCGGAGAGCTCCTGCTCAGAATGTCCTGCGCATGCGGTCCGCGCAATAAACCCTCCAGTGGCGCCTTCGCGGTCCCGGAGCCCAGTAACTATCCGTTTTAGTCGGACGCGCTCAACCTCATTGGGAATTTTCCGCGAAACGCCAATATGGTTTACGGTCGGCATGTAGACGATGAATCGTCCGGGAAGTGCTATGTGGGACGTTATCCGCGCACCTTTTTTGGCGATGGGTTCCTTGGCAATTTGAACTAAGATTTCCTGACCTTCGTGGAGCAGCTCGCTGATCGTCGGGGCGCCGCCTCGTTCGGGCCGCCTCGACGGAGCAAGATCCTGCCGCCTCTGTTCCAGTCCGCGAAGATCAGGCCGCCGATGATCGGGTCTTCGCGAATCCGGTCTTCGCTGTTGGTGTCTTGAGCCCTGAGATCGATGAGCCCCGCCTCGAGGGTCCTCTGAGCGAGATTCACTGGGTCGCGACTCTGTCAATTTTGCATCAACCGTTTCAGCTGCTTCGGAGTGAATGCTTTCTTCTTTCGGGGTATCATCGTGCGACTGGATTGCATCGTCCTGCGCAGTTGCGGTGATTCCCGAATCCTCTTCGGTGGGTGCAGATGGATGGGCCGGTGCCGGCTGCTCTCGCCGACCCCCACGTCCGCGCCGCCCTCGGCCGCCACGCCGGACGGCGAATTCACCGCGAGAGCCTCGATCACGAACCTCGGCCTCTCGATCCTCATCTGCGGAGGATTCAGCCGTTGTTTTCGCCTCATCACTAAGCGGCGCATCCACAGTCACAAAAGGATCCGCGCTGTACACTTCGTGGATCGCGTCATCCGAACCAGCGTCGCTTGCCGCAGTTTCATCAGCGGACGCGTTGGATTGAATGCGGCCATACAGCCCTCGAACCACATCCGACAAATGCCTGAACGGTGAGCTTTTTGGCTCCGAAGGCTCCGAAGGTATCTCTAGAGGCGCGGTCTCCAGATTCGAAACCGATTCAATTTTTTGTGAGGACGCCTCAGCGTTCTCGTCCACTACGCGCTGGAAGCTCGACTCCACGTCTGAGATTGAACGCAAACTCCCAACTCTCCACTCCGGTTCGGGCTCAGGTTGAAACAGACCGGTTTGAAACTCAGCGTTGTGCACTTGTTCGATTATTTTTTCCTGAACGATCGCGTCTTTCAGAAGGTCGCCGGCATCCGGTCGAACATCTTCATCAGTAACGCGTTGAAACGAAGTTGCGCTCTCCTCACTTGTAGCTTCGTCGTCAGCGCCACGTCGCGATGAACGCTTTGCTCCCGTCTTCGATGTTCTCCGTGTCCCTTTAACAGGTTTGTCCTCACTCTTCGCGGCTTTCTTTTTTGGTTCAGCGGATTTTCTTCCGCGTCCTCTTTTTGGTTTCTCCTCAGCTTCAACAGCTTCAGCAGCCTCAGCGGTTACGGCAGTCGACTCCTCTTCCGGAGCGCTGACAAGGTCAATCGGTTCGTCATCGGTAATGCGCTCGACTGAAACGGTTTCGATTGGCGGCTCAGCCGCCAACCCGGCGTCGTGCTCCGGAAGTTCTTCTTCCGGAGGCGGGGGTGGGATCAGACTCTCGTCAGCAATTTCGGCCAATAGCTCGACTGCGTCTTCGATTCGCACAGGTCTTTCTGCAGACGGCTCCTCCAGACGGGGCGGCTCGGCTGCGGGAGTGGGCCTGTTGAAAGCCGAAATGGGTTCAGGTCTGGGGCGATCGCCTCGCCTCGACCGATCGTCGGTTCGGTGACCTGTGCGTTGCTCGTCGCTTACTTCCCGGAAGTCTATTTCTTCCGCTTCTTCCATAAATTCGGTGAAATCCGAAACGTAGAGGAAGGCATCGCGTTCGAGTCCGATATCAACGAATGCAGACTGCATTCCCGGAAGTACTTTCATTACTCGGCCTTTGTACAGGTTGCCGACAACCCCTTGATTCTCATCTCTACGTTCGACATAGAATTCGGTGACCACGCCGTCTTCCAGCATTGCTACCTTTTTCTCGTGCACGTTTGCACTAATGATTAGCTCTTTTGCCATGAACTCTCCTGGTTTTATTTTAGGTGTGCCGCGCTGGTAAGTTTAGTAGCGGGTGAAATAGACTTTGGACTTAGGTCGCTAAATCGAAGCTAGATTCGAGCAGATTGAAATTAGGGCCTGAGATTACTAATCCGTCTCAGTTAAAAGTCGTTTTGGCGGGCGCATTGTGTATTCTGTAGCGCGCGCTTGACAATATATTGCTCTGCGATCAATTTCTCGCTGCTCCGCTCTCAACCGCACTGGTCGCTTCTCAAAACTTTGAGCTTATCTGGACCGTGCATTAGAGTCGATTTATCAAAGCTCACCGTGCTGCCTTACGGCACCAACCGTTTTTTCCTGCAATGAGTGACAGAGTCACTCTCAACTTATCTCCTCGCTCGCTCATAGAGCGGCGGCCATACCTTGAATAGAACTCTCAGGATGGCACATTTGATCCTCGGAATACAACCGCAGACGTCTAACACGAGAACTGAGAGAAATTGTCTCAGTGTCGGTCAAACCATAAATTGCGGCCATCACTTCGACCGGCTTTACACCGCCGTTGGGCGTTATTTCGGTCACAATGCTAATGCTGGTCTGATCTTCAACCAGTCTCAACTCTCGGGTATATCTCCTGACATCTACCCGCTGACGCTTGTCCCTGCGCACTCGCTCAATAACGCAGGACTCACGCGCAATAAAGCTTTCGAACAATGCGCGGTGAATTTCCGCCGTTTGCATTCCCTCGAAACCGCGTCGTTCAGAGCGAATTCTTTTGATCGCTTCCTCGATCTCAGTCGTTTTGAGGGAAACGGAGTACTCAGCCCTGTTTATTCCCTTGATCAGCGACTGGCTCCCGGCGGGAAGAATGCGAAGCGACTTAAAGCGAAGGCCCGACGGCAAAACACTATTCATACGATCCAGGAAATCAGCTTCGGTCAACAGCTCCGTCGAATCGAAGTCAATCAACTCGTTACAGCCGACTGTTCCGACTCCGAGCGCCGGTCCATATTGAATCAACGGCATTGGATGATAGCCCTGGCTGTAGCCAAGCCTGATCTTCGCACGTCTGAACGCGCGAGGCAACGCTCGGATCAGGTCAAGGTGTGAAAGGTACTTCACCTCTTCGCCTTTTTCGAAGGTAGTGCGATAGCGCACCAGAGGGTTAGGTCGTGCCGTGAAGCCGGTCAAGTCTGCAGAGTTACTTGAATCCGTATGTTTTCGCTGCTTATCAACATTTGTCTTTCTTGAAAGTTGAATAAGCGGCTGTTCAAGCGATTCCTTCACGCTTGCAATGCGTTCTTCATAAGTTCGAACTTCCCGGTGAAGCGAGTAAGCATCGTCGAGATGTTCTCGAGATTTGGCCAGGTCGCATTCAAGGCCACAGGCATAACAGAGCAGCGGTTGCGAGGCGACGCGCTCGAATTCTTCGTGCGAAGGGGCGATTGCAGTCGGCCGTCCGTCGATAACCTTGACTGGCAGCTCACAAGGCGGAGAAATCTTCGCCTTGATTCCTTTCAAGTACTCACGGGCATTAAACTCGCGTTTTACAAGCGTGTCGATGTGATCCCAGGGTAGCTGCACCAGAGGCGCACCACTCTTGTTGAACTCTCGCACAGGAAATTCCTGCAGATATGGTTCGATGGCGATACCTTCGAGCCTGAACGCTTCCATCCATTTATCGAAATTGAAGTGATCCGTCCACCCGTCGAAGCGGCAACCCATAAGCCAGGCGCGCTCAATAACTTTGCAAAGCGCGCGATCACCCCGAGAAATAATTCCTTCCAGAAGCGAAGTTTCTGCGTGATGTACCTTTACGTCTATCCGATAACGCCTGCCGAACTCTTTCAGCATTCGCTGCTTGCGCTTTATCGAATCGACATCCTCCTGTTTACACCATTGAAACGGTGTATGCGGCTTTGGCACAAAGTATGAAGCCGAACATGTCGCTTTCACATTCTTGTTATATTTGGTTTTTCCAAGCTCGCGTACTTTTCTGCCAAGCTCTGCGATACCAACAACGTCGTCATCTGTCTCGGTCGGCAAACCGATCATGAAATACATCTTCATTGCCGACCAGCCTTCCTCGAATGCCACCGCACAAGAGTTCATTACGTCCTGTTCGGTGATGTTCTTATTGATGACGTCGCGCATTCGCTGAGTGCCGGCTTCCGGCGCAATCGTGAATCCTGTCTTACGCACGCGAGCGATCTCGCGAGCAAGCGATTCTGTGACTCCCGACGCTCGCAACGAAGATACTGAGAAGCTTACGTTGCGTCGCTCTAACTCAGCGCCAAGCATTTTGACAAGCGGCTCGAGGCACGTGTAATCAGCGGTGGACAACGAAGTCAGGCTGGTCTCGTCATAGCCGCCCTTTTCAATGCCATCAATGATGGTCTGAACAATCTGTTTCGGATCGCGCTCTCGCACTGGCCGATAAATAGTTCCAGCCTGGCAAAAGCGGCAGCCGTCAACGCATCCGCGAGCGATCTCAATTGCAACACGATCGTGTACTGCTTCAACGGCAGGAACCGGAGAATCCGAGGGGAACGGATAGTCGTTAATGTCTTTCACCACCCGGCGCCGAATCGGGAATGGAACCTCCGGATCGATAGGCTTGTCGACGATCAGCAATCCGTGATGCGGGCTCGTGGAAGTCGAATAGAGCGATGGCACGTACATCCCCTCAATTCTGGCAATCTCTTTGAGGATCTGTTCACGTGTGAGATCAAAATCTGAGTCACGAAGCTCCAGGTAACGTGACACAAGCTCCGGGAATGCTTCTTCCCCATCGCCGATTACAAAGACATCTATAAAGTCAGCTACCGGCTCACACGAATAAACCGTCGGCCCGCCGGCAATCACCAATGGATCGTTGAGACTGCGATCTCGAGTGTGAAAAGGAATCCGCCCGAGGTCGAGCATGGTCAACACATTGGTATAGGTCATCTCGTACTGCAGAGAAAAACCCACAACATCGAAATCGCAAAGGGGCGTGTAACTTTCAAGCGATAAGAGCGGAATATCACGCTCCCGCAGCTTTTGTTCCATATCGGGCCAGGGCGCGTATACCCGTTCTGCAGCCCATCCGTCCTGACGATTCAACAAACTGTAGAGAATCTTGAGACCGAGATGGCTCATTCCGATCTCATAAGTATCCGGAAAACACAAAGCGATACGCGCATCGAGGTCCGACGTCGATTTCCTGATTGCGTTCCACTCGCCGCCTACGTAGCGAGCGGGTTTCTCGACAAGCGGCAAAATCGCATCAAGTTCCGCTCGATATTTGAGGTAATTTTCCATTCAAAAATTTCGCGAGCCCGCAGTGTACCGTGGACTGTCCGGTCTGCGGAGAGTGTACCCTAGACTGTCTGGTCTGCGGCGTTGCTGAATTCCAATAATTGCCGCGACGTCCGTCGTTAGCCAGATCAGTCGATCGACATCTGCCGCAGACTAAACAGTCTACGGTACATCATGCGACTAATTTACAAACCTTCGCATTCGCACGCTTAACGCCAGGCCAACGCCTATGAACATTGCCATCACCGCGGTGCCGCCGTAGCTCATGAGGGGAAGGGGTATTCCCATGATCGGCATCATGGCCACAACCATACCTAAGTTGCACAAGATGTGGAACGCAATCAATCCAACAAATCCCATCACGAGCAGCGCGCCTGCGCGCTCGCGCGAGGCTTTCGCAACGGCAATCAACCTCCATATCAGCAGCAGATAGAGAACCATCATCAACCCGACGCCTACCAGACCCGTCTCCTCCGCTATCACCGCAGCAATAAAGTCAGTCCAGGCAAACGGTAAAAACCCGAGTTTCCCCTGAGTACCGTGGCCGATTCCTTTGCCCATTACTCCGCCCGATCCTACTGCGATGACTGATTGAATAGTCTGATAGCCATATCCCTTCGGGTCCGCCTCTTCCGGGTGGATGATCACATTGATTCGTTCCTGCTGATATTTCTTTAGATGCGGATAGACTCCAATTAGGCCGACCACAACAGCGACCGCGCCAATTGCGAGAAAGAGCTTGCGCATACCGGCGAGGAAGTAAAGAGTGGCCAGAATAGCTCCGAAGGTAAGAGTAGTTCCGGTATCGTGTTCCGCATAAACCAGAATCACCGGAGGCAGCGCTATTGCCCCCATAATGATCATGTCTTTTATTGAAAGAGTCGTTTGGCGAACATTCGAGAGATGGCGGGCAAGCATTAATATGGTAGCTGCCTTTGCAAACTCGCTTGGCTGCAAACTGAATCCCGCTATGCGCAGCCAGGCTTTATTACCGTTGATTTGCGTTCCTGCAACCAGCACCAGGGCCAACAGAATCAATACAGCTCCATAAAAGAACGGTGCGATGTTGACAACGATTTTGCGATAGTCAGTGAACATTATGACGATCGCAATAACCAAACCGATCCCGAGTGAGATGATTTGCTTCTTCACAAAACTGATATCCGGCGCGCTGCTGTTGATTCCGATGCAACCAAAAGCGGTCAGTGCAATCGGCGCAAACAGCAGTACCCAATCGACGTCCTTCAGTTTTCTTTGACTGATGTCAACCATAAGTCCTCATCGTGAGGATCGAATCCATCCCAGCAGAATTCATTGAGTGACGGGTTTACGCTTGCGCTCTGCGGCCGTCGTTGGAGGCGGAACCGCTGCGGTCGCGGACGCTGTTGTCGTCGGCTGCGAATTCAGCGCCACCAACTCGGGAAGAATTGGGCGCCCGAGCTTCTTGGAAAAGTAAGCGGCTTCAATCATCTTTACTTTAGGAGCAGACGCCGAAGCACCCCATCCGCCGTTTTCTGTTATGCATACCACGCCTATCTCCGGCTTCTGATCGGTGTGCATTGGGGCAAAACTAATGAACCACGAGTGATCCTTGTGTTCTTTTCCGCGCACCTTTTCCTTTGCGATAACCTGGGCTGTTCCGGTCTTGCCGCCGGCATTGATTTCGCGAGGAAAGCCGACACCACCAGCGGTACCGCCCTCATTGACCACTCCCCACATTCCGTAGTCGACAGTCTTAAACGTCACGTCCGAGAGTTTGAGCTCAGTAGGTTTGTCTTCGTAATAGGAGATTGGACGAAGCGAAGTCTCTTTGGCCACTTTGAAGAAGTGCGGCGTATGGAAGACACCTCCCATGACAATTCCGGATTCGGCGCGGAGCAGCTGCATCGGAGGAACAGCAACGGAACCCTGCCCGATCGATGCCAACACCGTGTCGAAATCCTTCCAGACCGGATCACGAGGATTGACGCGTTTCTTCCACTCGCGGCTGGGAATTATCCCTCTCACCTCGGCCGGTAGATCTACACCGGTTCGTTGTCCCATTCCGAAGCGAGTGACCCAATCGTGGATCATGTCCACGCCCATCTTCAGACCAAGGCGGTAAAAATATCCGTCGCACGAGTGCACTATTGCCAGATGTATGTCGGGCGCCCCGTGGTTCTTTCCGCAGTGAACAAACCGGTTTCCGACCTGGATGCCTCCACCGCAAACAATTTTTGAGCTCTTGAGCGTGATTACTCCTTCTTCAAGTGCGGCGGTGGCCATCATGATCTTCCACGTCGATCCGGTGGGATAAGTACCCTGAATCGCTTTGTTGTAAAGCGGATGCTTGGGGTCATTGACGATGGCGTTTACTTCCCTTCGATTCTCGCTGGAAACCACGTTGCGGGCGAACACATTTGGATCGAAGCTCGGTACCGAGACCATCGCGAGTAGTTCGCCGTTTTGCGGGTTGATGGCAACCGCAGCCCCGGTTTCGTTCTTTGAGTAAAACTGTTCCTCGGCAACTTTTTGAAGATCCAGATCCAACGTGATGATCAGGTCCTGGCCCTTGATGGGGTCAATTTTTTCGAGCTCGGCTTTCGGCACTCCTCGACTATCAACTATTACGCGGCGCATGCCGTCTTTTCCGCGAAGCACCCTGTCGTAAACCGCTTCCAGACCACCCTGTCCAATTATGTCTCCCGCTTTGTATCCGGCATCTTTAAAAGATTGCATATCGAGCTGCTTAGGGCTTACTTGCCCGATGTAACCAAGAAGGTGGGAGGCAAGCTTTCCATATTTATAAATTCTTTGCGGTTGCTCTTCGATGGTGATCTCTGGATGCTCAAGCTCGTGAGCCGAGACCCACTGTTTGTCGGCGCGGGTAGCGTTTTGTTTTACCAATATCGGTTGCGATTTCGGCCTCAACGGATCATTTAAGGCAACTAACACCTCGCCGCGGTCAACATTAAGATTTTGAACTAAAGCGTTGACGGTATCTTCTTTGTTGCTTATGTCCTCGGGAGTAACCACGACGTTGAAAGCCGACGAATTATCCACCAGCACTCTTTCCTGTCGATCGAGGATCGCTCCTCGTGGTGCTGGAATCGGTATATCACGGATGCGATTGTTTTCCGCGCGCGCCTGGTAGTCTTCGTGTCTCGTAACCTGAAGAACGTAGAAGCGAATGCCTAGTATTATGAAAACAGCGAGCACAAGATATTGAACCAGGTAAACGCGCAGCTCCAGGTTAAATCGATCTTCTTTAGGGTTGGTACTACTCATAGAACCTCTTCTTTATGGCCATTCGCCGGGCTGCTGCCGCCTCGGAGAACACTCGGTCGAGAACAACAAACAAAACGATCGAGGTAACTGTATCACCAAGAACCTTCCATCCAATTGTCGCGCCAAACTCCGGCCAGGTGGAAACATAGGGCAAACTCTGTTCAAGCAGCTGGTTAAGTCCAACAAACAGGATCGTGTTTCCGGCCGACGCGATGGCCATAACCGAAATCCGAGCTAGCGGATTCTCAAGTGAAAGCCGGACGCTAGCAGTTCCTACAACATAGCCTATCAGCGTCTTGCAGAATCCTCCAACTCCCAGAATGCCACCACCCACGGCATCCCCGCCGAGACCGGCAAGAAGGCCGACAAGCATCCCCAAAACCGGCGCACGTTGCAGTCCGAAATAAACCGTTACAATCAGCGGAATATCGATGTAGCGAAAAAACCCCACCTGGTTGGGCAGGAGCATTTGTAGCAAGAGCGCGACGACGATGGTCAGGGCAATTTTAAAGGTCTGCACTCTTCAGGCTACCTCGCCTCGCTAAATGAAGCGTGTCATGGGCGGTCGGAGGACGATTTCGAATGTTTGAGGGCATCGACACCGCTCACCTCATAATCACTTCACTTCGCTTCGTCACCCTTCGAAATCTTCGCATCATCAATCTTTAAGTCCTTAGGTTCAACCAACAGCACCAACAGATGCTCGGCTCGATCAACCGGAGCCCCCGGTTTGACAATGATCTTGTGCCACGGAGCGTTGGGATCAACTTCAACCGATTCCACCGTGCCAATCAATAATCCCTTCGGGTAAATCCTATCTAGCCCGGTGGTGACGATCGACTCACCGACCTCCACCTTTTCGCTGGTCGAGATGCTCTTGAGCTCACATCGATCGCTATCCAAACCGCGTACTTCTCCCATAGCTCGAGAGCTTTGCAGCATTGCCCCGACGCCCGCGTGCTTGTCGGTGATCACCTGCACCATTGCAAAGTTCGGACCCACCGAGATCACTCTGCCGACGATGCCGCCGGCCGTCGCCACCGGCATGTCTTTCTTGACTCCATCTAAAGCACCGCGATCAATTGTCAGACGTCGAAACCACAAGCTTGCATTTCGTGAGATTACATTAGCAGCGACCTCGTGATAAGGAGGCCGGGACGGAAGCGCCAGCTGGGCTCGCAGGAGACCAAGTTCGGCAGCGTCCTCGAGAGCCTTATTTCGCTCGGCAGTCAACAGCTCCACTCTTTCTCGCAGCTCTGTGTTTTCTTCGCGAGCATTTTTTACGTCGATGTAACTTGCCCCGACGCCTTTTACGGCTGAGAACACCGAGTCGGCTACGCGCACCACGGGTGCAAAGGCAGTCACCATCCATATGCGCAATACTGACTGTTCGCTGTCAGGATGCCGCGCATTGGTGGACATCAAAACAAGCTGCGACAGAAGCAATGCTGCAAGTAGCCAGGGTGCTTTCTGGTGTGCAGTGCTTGCACTCATAGGAAAAGGAGTTAAGGTTCGGGGTGGGGGTGGACAACCCCAAAGCCTACGGCGTTATCCTCCATCTCACAAACCGTGGTGGAGCATAGTATTTTCCCAGCTTACACGGCTGAGCAGGTCGAAGTCGGCGAGCATTTTTCCGGTCCCGAGTGCTACCGAGGAGAGGGGGTTCTCGGCCAGGGATACGGGCACTCCTGTCTCATGCATTAGTCGCCTGTCTATTCCTTTAAGCAACGCGCCGCCACCGGTTAACACAATGCCGCGTTCGGCGATGTCCGCAGACAGCTCAGGTGGCGTTCGTTCGAGAGCTACACGGACTGCATTCACTATCGTGGAAATCGGGTCAGCCAACGCTTCCCGGACTTCCTCGTCAGTTATGGTTAGAGTTCGAGGAACACCTTCAATCAGATTGCGTCCCTTGATCTCCATCTGGATCGGTTCTTCACAAGGCCAGGCCGAGCCGAGCTCGATCTTGATGGATTCAGCCGTGCGCTCGCCGATCAGAAGATTGTATTTTCGTTTGATGTACTGGATGATCGCTTCGTCGAGCTCGTTGCCGGCTACTCTCACCGCTCGAGAATAGACGATACCAGACAAAGAGATCACCGCGATATCGGTCGTGCCGCCACCGATGTCCACTATCATGTTGCCGTAAGGCTCGGTTATTGGAAGACCGGCGCCGATTGCCGCAGCCATCGCTTCAGCAACAAGGTAAACCTTAGAGGCTTTCGCTCGATAGGCCGCGTCTTCGACAGCCCGTCGCTCAACCTGGGTAATTTCGCCTGGAACTCCGATGACTACACGCGGAGAGACCCACGAGCGTCCGTTGTGCGCCTTTCGAATGAAGTGTTGGAGCATCTTTTCGGTCACTTCGAAATCTGCAATCACCCCGTCCTTCATCGGTCTGATGGCGATAATATTTCCTGGCGTCCGCCCCAGCATCTCCTTGGCTTCCTTGCCAACAGCTTCTACTTTGTTCGTAACTTTGTTGATGGCGACGATTGAAGGTTCGCTTACGACGATTCCGCGTCCTTTGGCAAACACGAGCGTGTTTGCGGTACCCAAGTCAATAGCCAGATCGCTAGAGAATGGGTTGAATAGATTTCTCATCCTCATTATCTTTCTTCGCTTTTTTCCACCTGCCCTCGGATAGTTGCTCGCCAGTTCCGGGGTTCCATTGGAAGCGGCTTCTTCCACGTAGTAAAGAATTTATTCGTCCCCGTTGGTATGTTAAAAGCCAAAGAACGAATAAATCCATCACTACGTAGGGCGCCGAACGTGGCTATGAAGCGGCGAGCTTTACGTTGTTCTTGTCGCGCTGCTTGGCCTCATACATCGCCGCATCGGCCAGTTCGATCAATTTCTCCGCCTGAGTGGCGTGCTCGGGAAAACTCGCGACCCCGAAACTTGCCGTTAAGTAAATATCCGCGCCGACGCCGCCTTTGAATCGATGGGCTTCTATTCTTTGTCGCACCCTTTCGGCCATCTGAAGCGCGCGTTTTGCTGGAGTTTCTGGCAACATTAGCACAAACTCGTCGCCGCCATACCTGGCTACAAAGTCGGAATCTCGAACGGATCTCGTGATCACCTGTGCGACTTCGGTTAGGGTGGCACTGCCTGCGCGATGACCATAGGCGTCGTTAACCATCTTGAACCCATCAAGGTCCATAAATACCACTGAAACAGCTGAGC
>Ga0126384_10001186_pt1 | contig 15351 bp, 21 predicted proteins | sample PanSoiMetPlot_36_FD_92543 | JGI IMG/M metagenome (GOLD analysis project Ga0126384, IMG submission 92543) | Tropical forest soil microbial communities from Panama - MetaG Plot_36 | ecosystem: Environmental > Terrestrial > Soil > Tropical forest > Bulk soil | place: Panama | collected 2016-02-17 | reverse complement strand
TGAACCATGTCCGCTTTTGGCACTTAGCGGACATCCCCATCACATTCAGCAATGTCCGCTTTTGGGGGTAAAGCGGACATTGCACCCATCGCGAAAACAGGTGAGACACTGTCGAAAATACGCAATTGAGATTCAATGGGACCGCGCGATAGAGTGGGACAACGTAACCACTTGAAACGACGTCCTAATTTGACGCCGACCCTGGGCACCATCACCTCTCCGAAAGCGGACATCAGGGGAATTAACCGGCTAAGCCGCCCGCCACTTGCCGGGGTTCATTGGGCACGGCATCAAATGATGAAAGAACGAGCCCCGGCGGTTAGGCCTCAGTGCTGTATTGTGGCGATGAACCGTGGAGTAACGAAGCGCTCTAACGGTCCCGCTTGCGGATGCCGCTGTAGCTGTGACCAACGTTCCAACTGAAGATCGATCACCACAAGTCCTGAGGTCAGCAATTTTTCCGATAATTCTTCACGTGCCGCAGAATTTCCTGAACCTATGAGTTGCACCGCGAGATCATGCAGGCTCGGATTATGTCCAACAACTAAGAGAGACCGGCCTTCATGCGTATTCGCTATCACGTCAATCAGTATCTCCGCGCTCGCCTCATAAACACGTTCATCGGTTGCGACATTTGGGCCCTCGGCAAAGGCCTTAGCAAGGAGTGCCCACGTCTCTTGGGTGCGGCGCGCCGGAGAAACGATGACTTGGTCCGGTACAAGGCAATAACTGACCATGTATCGTGCCACATTCCCGGCGTCCGCTCTGCCGCGCTTTGTGAGCATGCGCTCGCGATCGTGCTGATGACGTTGCAGGCGCTCAGTCTTGGCATGACGGAGCAACATCAGACGCAGCATGCAGCTTTCCCTGATTGCAAGAGCGGTCACACGACGCTGAAGTCAATCCGCGCGTTGTCACCTTTCGGTACTGCCGCGCGTATATCGGACTCGAGCTTTCTTAAGTCGAGATCCGCTGGAATGTGAAGGAAATAAACTAATTGTCTTTTTGCTTTGTTGTAAGCCGAACTCTGCAGCTGACAACCGCGAGTAATAAGCAACTTCTGCAAATCCGCGACCGTAGGATCTGAATCCGCCACATCTCTCACGAGCCGAATGCGGAGCCGGCATGAAATACGAGAATCCAGCCAAAAGATCAGGATCCAACTGAAGGCGGTCACGAACACCGCCATCACCCACGATCCCATACCGCACGCGAGCCCAATCACCACAACGGTGATGGCTTTGCCGGTGAGCTTAGGATTGTCGAGGACGGTCCGGAAACGCAGCAGCGCGCCAATACCAAAGATGACGAACGCGAGCGTCTGGCTAATCCCACTCAATTCTGCGACGACCGCTCCAACCATCCCCAAGAGGACAAGTGTCTTGCGTTCCTCGAGATTCGAAAGCGACTCGACGCGCGCCGATCGCGGATGCCATGCAACTACCCAAGCGCAAACAACTGCCAGGGCTAAGCTGAGTAAGAGCCGCAGCATAAATTCCGGATGCCTGAATTGTTCGAGGCTATGCTGTATGGACAGCCACGAGTCGCCTTTTGGATCTACGCCGCCGCCGATCCCGTTCTCGTGCTTTGCTATCTCTTCGGCAGGGTTGGCGCCCCATGCAATCTGCGGCAACACACACACAACCACAAAGATCGCCAGCACGACGATCGTATGAGGCCAATGCGCTGATGCAATTTTCGTTGGAGCTGGATCAAGGTTCTTTGCGGTTCTCAAGCGAATGACTCGCGAATGTTTCATGACACTTACCTGCATGCCTTGTATCTTCGCCTACAAAGCATTGGCGAACGCGTTTTCGTTTGAAGCTTTATCGTCTTGGAAAAGATGTTCTTTTATGCGCTTGCTGGCGAACAAGTTGCCTTTCTCATTGTAGCGCAACTGGATCAGCCAGCCGTAGACCTTGCCAGGCCATTTACCGTTGGGAAGTAGCTTTTCGGCGTCCGCACCCAATGCACCGATCAAATTTGGAATGTCGCTATGATGCCAACAGATCAGAACGTTCGAACCCTGCGGCAAAGTTTCGATTTTTTGAGCCAATTTCAGAAAGTCTTTGCTCTTGAACTGACTATCAATCGAGACGCCAAGCGCCTGAGCGATCGGTTCAAGCGTTAGGCGAGGCCGGCGGCTGTTCGACGAATCGCTAGCGGCAAACAGGTGGTCAATTTTCACTGGCTTGCCATCAATCGTAAAATCCTTGAAATATTCAATGTATCCTTGAGCGCGAGCGGTTCCGCGGGAGGATAAACCATCGCCTTTGGATGGCTCTTCGGCGTGACGGATGATTAAAATCGTCGCGTTGCTTAGCGCGGTAGAAGTTTCCGCCTCGATAGAGTTCGCGAAAATTATTGCCAAGAATCCCAGAACCACCAAGACACCCCCAATTGGGAGCAACAATTTTTTACACATGACGACATCCAACTATCCAAGATGGGATCGCATCCCACGCACCTGGGCGATGCCAGCTGCTTGGGGCTCTCCAATACTAGTTATTGCGGAGCAATTCGGAATTTGACCTGGATCAAAGTTGGGGTCGCGGTTGGTGGCCAATGCTGACTTACCACCATCGTGTCGGCCAGCTATCGCCCCTTTTGGTAAGTCGCGTGACAAGATTGTGCCAAACGAGGGCGAACAACGCGAGCAGTAGCGCGCCAATGCCGATTGGAACAACTAGGAAAGTCAACGGCATCTGATTTTGGACGACGATCAGGGGATCGATACCGGCCGGCGGGTGAAACGTGCCGGTCAGATGCATGGCGATAATGGCTACACCAACAGCCAGCGCCGCAGTTGCAGGCGACGATCCGCACAGCGCCAAAACAACCAGGCCAACGAAGGTCGAGATAAGGTGACCCCCGATTAGCGCGCGCGGCTGTGCAGGCTCCGCTTTCGGTGACCCCAACACTGTGACAATCGACGTCGCGAACGGGATGAACACTAATGGAAATGCGGTATCGATGGATAAGAACACCATGCTCGCGACTGCGATGGCACCCCCAATCGCTCCCGCGATCAAAACAAAAATTTTGTCCCATTTTTTGAAGGCACGAAGCCCAAATAACGACCCACCACTTATTTTAATTGTCATGCTAACGCTCGTCGATCCATGGACCACATCACATAAAAATTCATCGCGGTGGAACCGAATTCGAGACTCCAACGATAGCTACGCTCTATCTCCGCGATTTCGAGGTTGGATTTTTTGACCTGAATCAAATTCGGGGGCCTCGCGCACAAGCTAGCGTTGAGGACTCTCGGTTCGATTGCACGCGGGTGACAACAGCCGACGAGGGTGATCGAATGAGGGGTTGATGCCTGCTTGTGGTACGAAACGGCTTTGAATTCGCACCGACGAACGCGTTGGGCCGCACAGCCTCATCGCATTCCTTGGCGGCACCGCAACTATGACTTCCGCTCGTGGATAACGGTTACTATCGGGAGGAAATCGTGCGGCTCGAGGCTCAGATTGATGAGCTCGCCGCCAGGCTCGAAAGTTGCCGCAAATTTATCTTAGCCGGCCGGATCCTGATGATCGGAGGTGGGGCCGTTCTCATAGCCATGTTGGTGGGCGCGCTTCAGTTTGATCCGTCGGTTATGGCGATAGCGGTTACAGCGGTGCTGGGCGGAATCGTAGCGGCGGGCTCGAGCTACAGCACCGCGAAAGAGGCAAGGCACGAGTTGACCGTGGCTGATGCAAAGCGGACGGCACTCATCGGAGAGATTGATCTTCGGCTCGTACCCGGCCGCGACAGCCTACAATGAAGGCCAGCCGGATTGCTCGCCCGCGCCGACGAGGTGATCGGACGAGTGAGACGAATTGCGGTTGTGAGACTTGATCTGGGAAGCTGTTCGGCGTCGAAATACGGGGTCCAACTCAGAATGCAAACGGCTCGTGAACCGGGCCGCGAGCGCGGCCATGACGGCGGCCACAAACAATTTGTCATTGCACAGCATGCCGATCACCAGGATCGGCTGCAAAACCAGCCACATGGGACCCTTCCCGAGGGGTCACAGATAGCCGTTCGCGGATTGCGCCCGCAAGGACATGGTTAATTTATGGATAATTTCCAATGCCAAAATTGAGCGATGTCGGCCGAAAGGGCAGGCAAAGTCGACCCAAAGTTGATCTATGTCATTGATCCTCTGTTCGTAACGCATTTCTGAGCACGAAGTGGGTTTCGAAGGCGGCCTCACTCAACTCCCCGGTCCAGGAACCCAGCGTCCGGTCCGGCCGGTACCCGCGAAAATGGATCACGCCGTTTCGGATTTGAGTGACGATGCAGGTCGCTGGTTTCTTGTCGGTATGGTTGCGGACCCATGGGTGCTTAAATGTGGTGCCAACATCGTACTTGATTTCGGTGTGGATTCGTTGATCTCCCCGTTACTCAACCAAACAAGCCAACCCGGCCGCGATCACTCGACCAGCCCGTTAGCACCAGGTTGACACGCTCACGACGGGGCCGGTCCGACATCTATCAAGGTGAGGAACGCGGGATGACGCTGCGCAGTTCCCCGATCAAACAATGATGCCTGTCGTTGGCCCGAGCCGAGAAAGGATAATGACAGCCGAGCCAGGATCAGATGTCTGGGCGCACTGACCGCGCACCATTAACTTTTGGTTGAGGCGAGCTGGCCGTCTGGATACGGTGAAACGCCCTAGCGGCCTACGGGTCGCACGTGACCGTAGATGTACCCTGGACTGAAAGGCGGCACAGCGTAGAAGTCGAATAATCCTTGGAACGGATCGGAATATCCATAGTACTTGTCAGACAAGCGATAGTAAGGGTCCGCTACGGTCGGACGCGACGTGGTCTCGCTGATACCGGGATGGGGAGGGATTGCCGTGCGCGCCGGGCCCTTCGATTTTTTTGCCGTCGCGAGCGAGGTTCCGCCCAGTACTAAGGCTGCAGCGACCGCGATCCGTACTGGTCTGGACATGCCGTTTCTCCAAGCCGGGACGAACCGGCTTGACTTGAGAACGTCTAGCTGACCCTCGCCGTTCCTTCCGATATTACGCGCGGCGGTTGAGCCGCTCACCTAGGGCGATGGAGCGCGGTGGATTGCAGCGAATGTTGCGAAGTTGCCTGAGCCGAACGTAAGCCAGGTCAGTTTTGATGTCCGCTTATTGGGGCCAAGCGGACGTTGCTCTGACGTGCCGCGTTGTCCGCTAATGACCCATAACGGACATTCCAATCATTCTGTTATCGCGGCCGAGCGGTACCCTCGTATATGAAGGTCAAGGGCTTTGGGCCACGCATGTAGCCAGTCTCGAACCGGTCAAATCGGAAAGCGGCGTCTTCGATCAGAGTCTGGATCGCTCGGTTAAGATGGCAACCACCGCCTATCCATTTCCACGCGGGAGTCAGACGGTCCTGCCACCAACGCACGTTTGCCTCGGGGGCACGGCCATGTTCAATAAAGAGGAGCCGCCCGGTTGGCCTCAGGACCCGATGCATTTCGCGAAGCGCGCCAGCAGCATCAGGAATGCTGCACAATGTCCATGTAGTCACTACAGTATCGACGCTATTGCTTTCGAGTGGGATCGCTTCGGCTGACCCTTCGACCAGTTCGACCGAAGGTGCGTCGGCTCGCAGATTTCGCTGCACCATCGCGAGTAGTTTCGGCGAGGGATCAAGACCAATCAGGCGTTCCACATTGCGGGAGTAAAACGGCAGATTGAAGCCAGACCCGATGCCGACTTCGAGCACGCGGCCTTCAGCAGCCGGAATAACACGGCCGCGATAGGCGGCGAGGTCTCGCCGGCGCATCGTTAGATTGATGAGTAACGGAACGATTTGATCTTTATAAAAGCCCATCGCTCACGAAACCTCGATTAGGTTTTGTTTTGGCACTTGGGTTGCTGTACGCCTATCCTCGACAGGATGGGAGATCGGCAATGATCCGCTTATATGCAACCGGATTATCAATTCTAACTTTGCTGATAGGCGCGTCCCAAAGCTTTGCCGCCGGCAACCCGGCTCAAGGGCAGCGTGCATTCGGCGCATGTGCCGCCTGTCACTCGTTGCGGCCAGACGAAAACATGACAGGACCAAGTCTAGCAGGTCTATGGAACCGGAAGGCTGGCACATTGGCCAGTTTCAGCCGCTATTCGCCCGCGATGAAATCCGCGGACATCGAATGGAACGACAAGACGCTAGATGAGTGGATTGACGACCCGCAGCATCTTGTTCCTGGCAATGAAATGACGTTCGCAGGCATTAAAGATGCCCGACAGCGCGCGGACCTGCTGGCATTCCTGAAGCAAGCCACGCAACCGGGAGCTTCGGCGCAACGAGGCGGACCTATGGGTGGCATGGCTGGAATGGACGGTATGATGGGTGGTAGACACGCTCCTAATCTCAAAAAGCTCGATGCCGAGGATCGGGTCCAGGCGATCACCTATTGCAAAGACACCTATGCGGTCACAACCGCGAACGGACAGACGCGCAAGTTTTGGGAGCGCAATCTTCGCTTAAAGACCGACGCAAGTGCCGAGGGTCCCGAAAGGAATGCCCCGGCGTTGGTTGGCGCCGGGATGATGGGCGATCGTGCCGATGTCATCTTTGCTGACCCTAGCGAGATCAGCGGCTTCATTATGAGCAAGTGCTGAATGGAGATTTGTCATGAAATCTTTTCTGGTGGCAGTTTGCTTTTGTTTTGCCGCTCAGGTCGCTTTCGCCCAGTCGCCCTATGCGGGCATGCAGGCGCGATCAATAAAGACGCTGTCGGAACAGCAAATCGCTGACCTCAAAGCCGGTCGCGGCATGGGTTTGGCGCCGCCCGCCGAATTGAACGGCTACCCTGGTCCGGCGCATGTGCTTGAACTCGCTGACCAGCTAGGGCTCTCCACTGCCCAAAAGGCGCGGGTTCAAAGCCTATTCGATTCGATGAAAGCCGAAGCATTGCCGCTCGGGGCGAAGCTTCTCAGCGAGGAAGCGGCACTAGATGAGCAATTTTCCAGCCATTCGGTAACCACCGAAACACTGAAGGATGCGACGGCGCAGATTGGCGTGACGCAGGCTGAGTTACGGAACACGCACCTCAAGTATCACTTGCAAACCGCTCAAATTCTGACTGCTGATCAAATGCAGCATTACACGATGCTTCGCGGATATGGCGCGGAAATGCCGATGCAGCATCAGCACCACAAGCAGTGAATTGGAGGCGCAGCGTTGGTTCGATTGGCGTCAGTTCTATTGTTCGCTGCGCTGTGTGGCACTGCATACGCACATGCCTCGCTTTTGCATGCGAGCCCGGCCGCCAACTCAATTGTAAGCGCAGCTACACAAGAGGTAACGCTCACCTTCACGGACATTCTTGAAGCCGCTTTCTCGAACCTAACGGTGACGGACGGAAACGGTGTTGAAGTCAGTCAAGGTAAGGCGCAAGTCAACAACAACACAATGCGTGTGGGCCTCAAGTCCTTGAACGCGGGGATCTACAAGGTGAATTGGCGCGCGGTGTCCACCGACACCCACCGGACCGATGGTAGTTTTACGTTCCGTGTCAACGCTCAATGATGTCCCCTTTTGGCACAAAGCGGACATCAGCGCTGCTGCGCCCCATCACATCTTGCGTCGCAGATACAGCAGCACACCCGCCGACAGCGCCAATGCGATCAAAACGCCGATCGCCACGTAATCGAAAGTGTGCATGGCGTCGCCCCCGCTAGCCCCGCATCACCAAGTCTCACGCTCAGTACAATGAGGGCAAGATTGATCCAGGTCAAAATTGTAGTTTCCCTCGTTCGTTCATCATTCAATTATTCGATTGAATTAAATTCGCGCGCCGGGGCTCTTTGCACGCGCTGTGCGGGGGGCGGCGCTTTATACGAACGGATCTAATCGTGACACTTTTAGGTATCAGCTTGTTCTTTGTTGATGTGCGAGAAGTGAGAACTTTCAGACGAGATAAATCAGTTTCATTTGATCCAAATCAACAATCGATGGCGGGATTTTTTGATAAAAAGAATCGCAACGGCTGAGCAGGCCGCAAGTACAAAATCTTCAAGATGTCCCAATCGTCTTTTCGGTCTTGAGTAGAGCAGTCGCGGTGCGTTTTGTGTTACATCCCATTTTGATTGCCGAAGTCGGCGCGGTGACCCTCTTGGCGGGCGGAGCATTCGCCTGCCGCAGCTTTTCCAAAGATCGACCGACCATACAAATAACGGCTGGCTTTTTGCTGATCGCGGGATTCGCGTGCGTTGGCGTCGCCATCGACCATATTGGCCGCGTGCCTTTGCGGTGACGGCCAGAGGCGCATCCATTGAAAACGGCCGCCGAATATAGAGCGATGGCCGAAGAGTGCTTTAAGTGGGCACGCGAGGCGAGCAACAAGGACGTTCGTGTGTCCTACCTGCGGCTCGCCCAAGTTTGGCTTGATGCTGCTTCTAAACTCGATGGCCTGCCCGCGTCCCGGACATCATCAGCGTCAGACGAGCCAACGAATGCGACGTCGTAAAATGTACGTCGTCCCTGTTCTCGCCCGACCGCCTGTCGGGCTTTTGCATAGCTGCGCCGGTGGTTTGATGTCCACTTTTGGCACTTAGCGGACATCAGGACTGTGCTAGTCCATGTCTGCTTTTGGGGGTAAAGCGGACATCGCTCAGACGTCGTCGAATGTCTGCTAATGACCCAAAGCGGACATGCCGATTGTTCTATTGAACTTCTGTGATGGCGAGACTTGATTCTGAACCTTGCCGTTCTTCAGCATCTCCAAAGCTGCGCAAAACTTCGCTCATAAGATCGGAAAGAGCGGGACGAGGCAGGGCGGCAAATGGTACTGGACGGATAAGGTCGACCGCGGCGAGCCCGAACCGTGCCGTGAGGAGACCATTGAGCACGCCCTCACCGAACCGCGCAGACAATTTGGCCGCTATGCCATGTCCCAGCATCTGCTGAATTAGGCTGTCGCTCGCGGCGAGTCCTCCGGTTACCGCCAAATGCATTACAACCTGCCGTAGTAATCGAGCTAAGCTGAGCGTACCCGGTCGTGCTCCATAGAGAAAAGCAAGCCGACGCACCAAGATCAGTGCCGTCCCGAAGACAAACAAAATGTCAACGACAGCACGTGGACTCACGGCCGTGACAACAGAGACTCGTGTAGCCGCCATGCCGATTAGCTTACGTGCCTTTTGATCCAATGGCGTCATAAGTTCACGCTCAGCAAGTCGTATGATGTCAGCACCGTCGATGATCTCACCGAGATGACCTTCTAAATCGGCGCGGCCGCGGGCCAGGTGAGGCATTTTCCGCGTGAGAGCGAGGAGCTCGTGCACAAGGACACGCGCCTCGATGCGATTGTCGCTCACGATCATTTCCGCGGCGCGCTGACGTAGTTTCTCGACCGTCGTCAGCCGCATCAGGGCAGTTGTTTCCCGAACAACAATAACCATAAGCGAAACAATGGCCAGTATCGCGAAAGCCACTCCAAGCCAGCCGAGTTCCTGGTTGCGTGCCAATAAACCGGTAATCAGGTCGCTCACGGCAACGCCGATGGCGAGCAGCAGCAAACCAACTAATGCACACCAAAATAGCATTGCCCAACGGATGCCGCGTCGTGAGGACCGAGTTGAATCATCAACCGTGATAGCCAATGCCTCAAACTCAGGTTCTGATTTTACCTGTGCACTGCGTTCCGATGACCTACGTGTCTTGGTCGAATCGACGATCAAATGATCCTGATCAAGCCGGAAGACAGCTGGTGGTCGGTGTTTCCATTTCTTACTCATACGAGCTGATCTCCGATTAGAAACTGCAGCGCCCTGTCGAGGCGAATGTGAGGCAGGGCAGCTGCGCCATTTTCAGTCAACTCCAGTACAGGCGGTCGGACGCGCAAAAATCGGAAATCGGCATTTTGCGAAGAAGCTGTGGCAAGTCCACGAAAGGCTTTTGTATCGCTCCGGAGCAGTTCGTTTGGGTCGTCGGGCAAGTCTCCAGGAAAGATTGCCGCCTCGGTTTCCCCATCAAAAACTTCGCCTGCTATTGCCTCGCCGGCAACAGGCACACCGAGGACACAGGGAAGTTGCTGGCGTCCGCGCCGCACCATTGCCTCCTGGGTGGCGCGAACAGCGGCAAGAGCAACAACATCGACATGCGCTCCGGCAAGCTCGGCCTTTGCCATTTCGTCTTGGACCAAACGCTTGAGGATAGTCTCAAGACGGTCGTGACTCGTGTGATGGAGATGGTCCGCCTTGGTGGCGGCTAAAAGTATCTTATCAATTCGCGGACGCAGCAGCGCGCTCAAAAGTGTTTTTCGCCCCGTTTGGAAGCAATCGAGGACTTGCTCAAGCGCATGTTCAAGATCAAGTAGCGCATCTGGACCAGCGTTAATCGCAGCCAAGGTATCCACCAACACGATCTGCCGATCGAGTCGGGCAAAATGATCGCGGAAAAACGGACGAACAACGACCGCTCTGTAAGATTCGTATCGGCGTCGCATCATGGCCCAAAGCGAGCCGGTTGGCGGAGGTCCCTCAGTTGACAGTTCCAGGGGCGCAAAGGTCAGCGCGGGCGTATTTGCAAGATCGCCAGGCATTAGAAAGCGACCCGGCGGCAGCAAACTCATCGCATAGTTTTTGTCGCGGCACGCTCTTAGATATTCAGTGAAAAGCCGTGCGGCGGTAAGTGCCTCTTGCTCATCCTCGGTGCCCTCCGGATTAAGTGTCGCCAGATGTAAATGCCAATCTCTGGCAAGATCCACACGCGGACGTTGACGCGAAAGGCGTATGCTCTCGGCCGCCCAAACCTCATAACTTTTAGTGAGAAGCGGCAAGTCGAGAAGCCACTCTCCTGGATAGTCGACAACATCAAGTGTCAGCGTGTGTTGGTACCCGCTTAGCGATTGGTACTCAATCACAACACGCAGTTCGCTGATTTGGCGCGTTGATGTCGGCCAGCAGCGTTTGCCCGCGAGGGCACTTATGTGGTTTTCATAGTCGAAGCGTGACACCGCATCGTCCGGCTGAGGTGCAAGATAGGCGCGCGCTATTCGACCGGTAGCCAGCGACTCGAAGACTGGTAAGCGTCCGCCGCGTATCAAGCTATGAACTAGCGCGGTGATGAACACGGTCTTGCCAGCGTTTGAAAGACCTGTAACGCCGAGCCGAACCGTCGGATTGAACAAGTGTGCGCCAAATTCGGCGACGGCCTGCGCGGCCAGCCGAATTTGTTCAAAGAGGTCGGCCAACCAAAGACTCCTTCATGGTTACGTCAAAGCGGCGTCATTTCCTTTGCTTTGGGTAATTGAAAATCATCCCTGTCAGGAGCAAGCTGAGCGCCTGAGAACGGGGAGAACGCAATGAGTATTCTTTGGACCATCATCATCGGATTTGTGGCGGGAGTGATCGCGAGATTCCTTCATCCAGGGAACACGTACGAGCCTAAGGGCTTTATTTTTACAACCCTGCTCGGGATTGTTGGAGCTTTTGTAGCAACATACCTTGGCCAAGCGGTCGGGTGGTATCGAGCCGGCGAAGGGGCCGGTTTCATCGGCGCAATCGTTGGCGCGATCATAGTGTTGGTAGTGTGGGGGTTGATCGCGCCTCGGCTTGAGCGAACATAAGCCACCGCAACGATCGGTCGCATTGAGTTTGATTGCAAAGAGCGGCATTCGCTGGCAGCGCGACACAGAATACGGGCGTGTTATACCCGACGCGACTTTGTGGTCGATGGTGGATTAATAAGCTACGGCCCCGACGACGCGCTTCGCCAAGCTGGTACTTAATACGGGCCGTATTGGACGGTGAAGACAAGATCGCGAAACTATGTGCCAAAGCGCTACAGCCCGCGCGAACTCTTGGCAAAGGTCCTTCAACATTTGTCTAGATCGTCAGTTTTTGCTGCGGTGCATGAGTCTGCTTTTGGCACTTAGCGGACATCAGGACTGTGCCAATCCATGACTGCTTTGAGGAGTAAAGCGGACATCGCGCAAACCTCCGAGAAATGTCCGTTTCTGACCCAAAGCGGACATTCCCGGAGCTTCCAGCCTAGCCACTTCCAGTGTGCCGGTCCGACCCGCTACGATGCCCCCCGAATCTGGGGTGAGGCAATGCAACGGCGAGATTTTATCGCCGCGCTCGGCACCGCCGTAGCGTGGCCGTTTCCCGCGCCAGCGCAACAGCCGGCAATGCCGGTCGTCGCCCTCGTCAACCTCAGGTCGGGCGAGGCGTCGTTGCGCCTTGCTAATGCGTTTCGCAAAGGCCTCGACGAAGCCGGCTACATCGAGGGCCAAAACGTAACGGTGGAATACAACTGGTTGGACGGTCGATTTGACCGCCTGTCGTCACTCATGGCGGACCTCGCCCACCGTCGGGTGGCTGTGATCGCCACGCCCGGTAGCATCATCGCTGCCCAGGCGGCCAAAGCGGCAACCACAACGATCCCAATCGTATTCAGCGTGGGCGATGACCCCGTCAAGTTAGGCCTTGTCGCTAGCCTCGCTCGGCCGGGCGGAAATGCGACCGGCTACAATTTTCTCCTCGTCGAGATTGGAACCAAGCGTTTGGAGCTTTTGCACGGCCTGGTGCCGAAGGCAGTTCGCTTTGCCATGTTGGTCAATCCGGAGAATGTTCCCGTCGCCGCGCGCACGTTACGCGAGGTGCCTGAAGCGGCGCGTGCTCATGGACTGCAAATACAGATCCTCAACGCTAGCACCGAGCACGAAATCGAAGCGGCCTTCGGCACCCTTGCGCGCGATAAGATCGAGGCTCTCTTCGTCGCCCCCGACCCGTTTTTCATCAGCCAGCGCGCCCAATTCGCCGCGCTCACTGCGCGTTACCGGATTCCAGCGGCCTATTCCACGCGCGACGATGTCGAAGCTGGTGGGCTGATGAGCTATGGGACTGATAATCGGGAGGCCTATCGTCAGGTCGGCATCTATACGGGTCAAATCCTGAAGGGTGCAAAGCCTGCCGACATGCCAGTTCTACAGTCAACCAAGTTCGAGTTCCTCATCAACCTGCAAACGGCCAAGGCTCTCGGCATCGAGGTGCCCAACTCAATCCTATTGCTCGCCGACGAGGTGATCGAATGAAGTGGCGCGAGTTCATCACGTTTCTGGGCGGTGTGGTTGGTGGCCACTCGCAGCGGGAGCGTAACAGGCTGACCGGATGCGCCGCATCGGTGTGTGCTGATGCCGGGTACGGCTGACGCGCTGAACCTAGCCTGACACCGCCATCGGTTGACGCGCCGGTTCGCCAGTAGCGGACCTCATAACGTCGGCGTGCATCAAACCCGACACAGCATCGATTTGGGCTTTTTCATAGAGCTGTTTGTTGACGCGGCGCTCGAGAACGAGCTTGGTATTCAGCTCGGCAATCGTCGTCCTAAAACGCGAGCGAGCGATAAGCCACCCAATTGCAGCGCCCAAAACAAGGGCGACCAGGCTCATACTGATGGATACCAGGTCGATATATCCGGCTAGCAGATCCATACATCGCTCCACGCATCGGATGCGGCGAGGTCCGCAGCCCTATTGCAAATCGATAGGTTGATAGTGTCCGTCCGCGTCGATCTGCGTACCCCACACCTTGTGCACAGCCTGGTGCTCGGAACGGCTGAAGCTCACAGGTGCGCCCAACCCGATGTCGAGGTCGCGGAGATCTTCAAACGTTCCGACGAGCTTTTCGGTGTCGAGCTGCGGGCCATTGCGTTTCAACGCTGCGATCATCACGCTGGCGTCGACATAGCCTTCGAGCGACACGTAATCTGGCGCCTCGCCAGGGAAGTATTTTGCCATCGCAGACTTGTAATCCAGCACCAAGGTTGAGTGACCCTCGAGTGCTGGCACGACCTGCGTGACGATGACGCCGGTTGCATACTTTTTGCCCAGCAGCATCAACTCGTTGGCGAGCGCGGTGCTGCCGACGAACGAGACGCTGGTGTAAATCATGTCCGGGTAGAGATCGCGGGTCTTCTCGATGAACTTAGCCGCAGCCCGATAGGTCGGGACCATGATCACCGCTTTTATCGGCAGGCGAGCCTTCTGTTGCACCTGTTGCAGTTGTGCGACGGCGTCTTCCACATTCACGGTGTTGCGCTGGTAACCGAGCCGCACAATTGGGCTCTCGCTGCCGCCCCGCAGTGCACGAATAGCCTTCTCCACACCGGCGAAGCCTGCGTCTCCATACGCATCCTGCTGAGCGAAGACGACGATCTGGTCCGGGGCAAGCCCCTTCACTTTCACCAGATAGTTCACCACAGCAGCAGTCTCTTCGGCGTAACTGGCGCGATAATTGAACACATAGCGGTCGGGCGGATCGCTGCGCAGCAAGCCGGCGCCGGTGAAAGCGCCGAAAAACAGCATCTTGCGGTCAAGCGCATAGGGCAAAGCAACCACGGCCGTCGGCGTACCTACATTGCCGAGCAATCCAAAAACCTGATCCTTTTCGTAGAGCTGTTTCATCGTCGCGGCGGTCCGCGCCGGCTCATAGCCGTCGTCCGCTGCGACGAGCCGAAGCTGGCGTCCATTGACTCCACCATTGGCGTTGGCCGCGTTGAAGGCCGCCTCGATGCCGAGCTTCATGTTCTGGCCGAGTTCTTTGGCTGGACCAGAGAATGGCGCGGAAATTCCAAAGCGAATTTCACTGTCAGTCACGCCACGGACCGTTGCCGCGGTTTCGCTCGCGCTGCCAAGATTGGCGACCCGCGCCGGCGCGCTGCTAGCGGGTTGTGAACTCGCCGGCACAGCCGGAGCACTCGTGACTGGCGAACTCGATTGAACGGCTCGCGGATTAGCAACCGGACCAACGGGACCTGCTGAGTTCGCTTCTTGTGGCGATTTTGACGCTAACTCGGTTTTGTGTGTGTCGGCGCCCGACCCTTTGCCAAGAATGGATGGAAGCCCGACAACAACCAACGCTCCGATAACGATTCCAAGCGCCGACGCAATCATGAAGCCTGTGGCGAACCACCCGAGCCGCCGCGTCGGTTGCGGCACATGGACGACTTCAGGTTCAGGCCCGAGTGACTGACGCAGCCGGGACAATTCCCCTCTGGGCGAGGATTCCTCGCTTTCGGTGAATCCCGTCCTGTTTTGACGGTAATATTCGTTTGACGCTCTTGCGCCGTAGTCCGCTTTCAGAACGTTGTCCGGACGCTCTAGGCTACCCATGGAACTGCCCACTCGTTGAGCGATGCTAAGCTATCGACCGTTCTCGGTCTGTTGGCCGGTGCAATCTAAAGTCAAACCACTGCAACTGCCTTTCGACATTGCGTAAAATTTTATGTTTCCACCGGCGCGGAGCAGGCGGAGTTAGCAACGTCTTGCTGCCAAACCCGCGGACGAATTGATAAATAGCCCAAATGACGCGCCCAATGACCATCCGCATCTGTGAC
>Ga0126384_10001184_pt1 | contig 15356 bp, 17 predicted proteins | sample PanSoiMetPlot_36_FD_92543 | JGI IMG/M metagenome (GOLD analysis project Ga0126384, IMG submission 92543) | Tropical forest soil microbial communities from Panama - MetaG Plot_36 | ecosystem: Environmental > Terrestrial > Soil > Tropical forest > Bulk soil | place: Panama | collected 2016-02-17 | reverse complement strand
GCAACTCAAGATCATCGGTCCGCTCACGGATCCGACCGCGCACGGCGGCCGCGCCGAGGACGCTTTCGACGTCGTGATTCCGTCGTTGCCGGGTTACGGCTTCTCCGGCAAGCCAACCGTCACCGGCTGGGACCCCGATCACATCGCACGAGCGTGGGCGGAGCTCATGACGCGCCTCGGATATACGCGCTACGTTGCGCAGGGCGGCGACTGGGGCACGCCGATCTCCAGCGCGATGGCGCGCCAAGCCGCCCCTGGATTGCTCGGCATCCACATCAACTTGCCAGCGACGGTGCCGCCCGAGGTGGCCGCCGCGCTCGCAGGCGCGGCGCCGTTGCCGACGAACCTCACCGACAAAGAACGCGCCGTTGTCGACGCGCTCATGACTTCCGGCAAGCAGGGGAACCTGGCCTACTTCACGATACTGACCGCGCGGCCGCAGACGGTCGGCTACGGAGCGACGGATTCACCGGCCGGCCTCGCGGCATGGGTCCTCGTGCATCCGGGCTTCGCGCAATGGACGTATGGGGCTGATCCCGAAAAGTCGCCGACGAAAGACGACGTGCTCGACGACATTACGCTGTACTGGTTGACGAACACCGCAACGTCGGCAGGGCGACTGTACTGGGAGAACGGCGCACGAGGCAGCGTCATTGTCGCGGCCGCGCAAAAGACGAACGAGATCTCGCTCCCGGTCGCGATCACCGTATTTCCAGAGGATGTTTATCGGCCCCCGGAGACATGGGCACGCCGCGCCTATCGCAACCTCATCTACTTCCACGACGTCGACAAGGGCGGACACTTCGCTGCGTGGGAGCAGCCCGAGCTTTTCAGCGCAGAGCTTCGAGCGGCGTTCAAGTCGCTGCGCTAGTCGAAGTCACCAGACTTGATAAAGGAGGCGACGCAATGAATCGCAAAAGCATGCTGACGATCGGGTTGACCATGGCGGTGACCGCCATTTGGAGCGTGACGACTGTCTACGGGCAGGACAAGTACACCGTGAAAGTGCCGGGTGGGCTCGCGTTCTCCGAGTTTAAGGGGTACGAAAGCTGGCAGGCCGTCTCCGCCAGTCTCGACGGAGACCTCCTTGCAGTGATCGTCGCGAATCCCGCGATGATCGATGCGTACCGGGCCGGCATTCCCGGCAACGGCAAGCCATTCCCCGACGGCTCCAAGATGGCGAAGATCCACTACACCCCGAAGAAGCTGGAGACGTTTCCCGCAGCGACGGTGCCGGGCACGCTGCACGACGTCGACTTCATGGTGAAGGACAGCAAGAGGTTCGCGGACAGCGGCGGTTGGGGCTATGCCGTGTTCGACTATGACGCCAAGTCCGACAGGTTCACGCCCGGCACCACGGCTGACAACCCGCCGCAGGGGAACGACGCCAAGTGCGGGTTCGCGTGCCACACGATCGTGAAGGCGCGAGATTACGTCTTTACGGATTACGGGAAGAGGTGACCCGGCATGAGCAGCGCACAGACGAGCAACGAACAGGCAACGCGAGCCCCGAGCGCCGGTATGGTCGATATAAAACTCGAGGTCGTCGTCATCCCGGTGTCCGACGTCGATCGCGCCAAGCGCTTCTATGCAAGCTTGGGGTGGCGGCTCGACGCTGATTTCGCCTTCGATAACGGCTTCCGAGTCGTCCAGTTCACACCGCTCGGTTCGGGGTGCTCGGTCCAATTCGGCACGAAGATCACTTCTGCGGCGCCTGGCTCGGCCCAAGGCCTGTACCTGGTCGTCTCCGATGTCGACGCCGCGCGCAACGATCTCCTCGCCCATGGAGCCAAAGTCAGCGAGGTGTTCCACCCCGCGACACCGGGCGCTCAATTTCAACGCGACGGCACGAGCGGTCGAGTCAGCGGCCCTGCGCCAGATCACGCCAGCTATCGCTCGTTTGCCACGTTCAGCGACCCAGATGGGAACGGCTGGCTGCTGCAGGAGGTCAGGACACGGCTTCCGGGCCGGGGACTCAGCAACATGGATGTCCCGACTCTAACGGAGCTTTTACGCGAGACCGAGAAACATCACGGCGAATACGAACCGACCGCTCCGAAGCACCACTGGTCGGGGTGGTACGCCGCCTACATTGTTGCCCGCCAGAATGGCAAGACTCCCGAGGATGCAGCCAAAGATGCGAAGCTCCACGTGGAGGGGGCTCACCATTGAACGGCGAGAAGACGCGCTTTTATCCGTTCGGAAAGATGCAGGCGCAGGTGTTGAGCGAACAAGATTGACAGCGATGCGACAGGGGTCGGGCGCGTCGAACGTCCGCTCACCGATACCATCGTCCAATGGATTCGACCTTGAGCATGTGGTCTGATCGTCAACACCCGCAGCGGGCTGTCGAATTCGCTCTCAGTTAGAGAAGGAAAGCTCATGAGCACATCCACCACACGCGGGACGTCATCGACCAGCGTGTATGCCACCCCGGCGTTCTGGGAGCGCTTTTGGCGCACGGGCGGCATCCAGTTCGTTGTCCTCTTCATCATCGCGTACCTCATCTACGGCTATCAACCGCCGGTCGGGGCGCCGGCCGACGCGCTCACGGCGTTCTATGGCGGCAATCGCACGCGGATCCTGATCGCTGCGGTGTTCTCGGGCCTGGCAATCCTCAACCTGCTGTGGTTCGTGGCGGCGCTCAGGAACACCCTGGCGGATGCGGGCCAGGACGGCTGGGGCGCGGCGGCAACCGCCGCGAGCGCAGTCGTCGCGGCGCTATTCCTCCTGCCGATCACGGCGAGCGCGGCATTGGCGTACTCGATCGCGGGCTCCGGAAATCAGGCGCTCACATCGGCGCTGAACGACTTCGCATGGGCCTGCGTCGTGTTGAGCTCGTTCCCAAGGGCGATGCTGATCATGGCTGGCACGTTCGGTTTCTGGCGGGCCGGGCTCATCTCGAATGCGCTCTTCGCGGCGGGAGTCGCAGCCGTCGTGCTGGTCTTGCTGGGCGGCACCACGTGGCTGACTGGCGGATTCTGGGCACCGGATGGCGCCTACTCGCGGTTCGTCTCGCCGATCATCGGCCTCGTTTGGGTGGTGGTCGTGAGCCGAATCCTCTTGACCCGAAGTCCTGCTACACGTTCGGGCTGGTGACGACCCAAACCTCCAATTGAAAGGATCAGTCATGACGCGCAAAACCAAGCTGGCGATTGGAATCCTTTCGGCATCAATGGTTGCCCTGGTCGGAACCGCCATGTCAGCTCAGGACAAGTACTCACTCAAGACGACGAGCGGAATCGCGTTCGCGGACTTCAGGGGATACGAGGGCTGGCAGGTCGTCTCCAGCGCGCGGACCGACGAAGTGCTCAAGGTGATCGTCGCCAATCCGACGATGATCGCCGCGTACAAGGCCGGCGTTCCGGGCAACGGCAAGTCTTTCCCCGACGGCTCCAAGATCGCGAAGCTCCAGTGGAAGCCGAAGAAGAGTACAGAGGCTCCTTTCGCCGTCGATGTGCCGGACACCTTCTCACAGGCTTTTCTGATGGAGAAGGACAGCAAGAGATTTCCCAACAACACAGGCGGGTGGGGATACGCGCTCTTCAACTATGACCCAGCGTCGGACACGTTCGCGGCCGACGCGGCTCCAGCCGACTGCGGGAACGCGTGCCATCAGGCAGTGAAAGCAAAGGGTTACATATTTCACCCGTACCAGAAGCGGTGAACGATTGACTGTGTCGCCACGCATCCGGAAGCCAGCATGGCCAATGTCACGTACGAAAAGGAGATCACTGCCCTTCTCGTGATCGATCCCTACAACGATTTCATTTCCGAGGGAGGGAAGATCTGGAGTCGCTTGAAGACCGTTGCGGAAGGGAACAAGTGCGTTCCTCACATGGCGCAGGTTCTGGCTGCGGCGCGTCAGGCAGGGCTTCGCGTGTTCTACGCGTTGCATCATCGATACCGTCCCGGCGACTACGAGACCTGGAAGTACATCGCTCCCATTCAGAAGAGATCCTGGTCGTCGAAGTCTTTTGAAAACGGGACGTGGGGCGGCGAGATTCGCGGCGAGTTCGCCCCTAGACCGGGTGAGATTGTGGCCCAGGAGCATTGGTGTTCGAGCGGCTTCGCCAACACCGATCTGGATTTACAGCTCAAGAAGCACGGCATTCACAAGCTCGTCGTCATCGGGCTCATCGCGCACACCTGCGTGGAAGCAACCGTTCGTTATGCCGCCGAGCTTGGCTACGAGGTCACGGTGGTGAAAGACGCGACCGCGGACTACTCGGACGACGAAATGCACGCTGCGCTCGACGTCAACATCCCGAACTACGCGAGTGCCGTTGTGACCACGAATCAAATCCTCGACGCGCTCTCTTCAACCCAAGCCTTGGGAGTTAGCGCGTCTTAGTGTTTTGTCGATCGGAGAGACCACCATGCCCGAAACCGTCAACGAGAACCGACGTCGAGTGCTGGCTGCGGCGCTCACGACCCTCGCTGCCGCGCAAGTCCCCAAGGTCGTAGCTGCGGATGCTCCTGCCGGCGCGAAGGGCACGTTCGGTCCGTTGAAGCAAATCAACGCCGGCCTGCTGAACGTCGGATATGTGGAAATGGGACCCGCCGGCGGGTCTCCGGTCCTCCTTCTCCACGGCTGGCCGTACGACATCCACAGCTTCGTCGATGTCGCGCCCTTGCTTGCTTCGGCCGGGTACCGAGTGATCGTGCCGTTTGTGCGCGGCTATGGCACGACGCGCTTCCTTTCGCCCGACACTTTCCGCAATGGGGAGCCTGCCGCGGTTGCGTCGGATGTCATCGATCTCATGGATACCCTGAAGATCAATAAGGCAATCCTCGCCGGGTTCGATTGGGGAGCGCGGTCAGCAAACATCATCGGAGTGCTCTGGCCGGAGCGTTGCAAAGCGATGGTCTCGGTGAGCGGTTATCTGATCGGCAGCCAGGCATCGGGCAAGGAGCCGCTGCCGCCGGCGGCCGAGCTCCAATGGTGGTATCAGTTCTATTTCGCCACCGAGCGCGGCCGGCTGGGCTACGACAAATACCGGCACGATTTTACCAAGCTCATCTGGCAGCTCGCATCACCGAAGTGGAAATTCGACGATGCGACGTTCGATCGCAGCGCAGCGGCCTTCGAAAACCCGGATCACGTCGCCATCTCGATTCACAACTATCGGTGGCGACTCGCCCTCGCTCAGGGCGAGCCCAAATACGACGACCTGAACAGGCGGCTTGCCCAGTTCCCGCCCATCGCCGTGCCCACCATAACCATGGAAGGCGACGCCAACGGTGCCCCACACGTCGACCCCAGCGCCTATAGAAACAAGTTCTCGGGCAAATATGAGCATCGGAACGTCACGGGCGGCATCGGGCACAACCTGCCGCAGGAAGCGCCGCAAGCGTTTGCGCAGGCGGTCATCGATGTCGACCGCTTTTGAACGTTCATCCCAATCATCTTGCGTTCGTCCGAGACGATCACTCGCGCACCCATGAAGTTCGTCAACTTTGCTAAGTACAGAGACTTAGACAGGATCGCTGGCGCTCGCCCGGCTCATTTTGCATACGCAGATCGGCTGCGGGCACAAGGCGAGCTGGCGATCGGCGGACCCCTCTTGGATGATCAAGGTCGGCGTATCGGGTTGCTCTTCATCTACGAAGCCGTCTCGAGAGACGCAGCGCTAGCCTTCGCGCAGGAAGACCCTTTCACTCTTGCAAACGCATTGAGCGGTTACGAGATCACCGAATGGCGTCTTCGCGGGGTGAATCTCGATCTTCTCGTCAGAGCAAATCGCTCTGCCGACCAGAGCGGCGGCAAGAATACCCAAATCAAGTTGTTCGCGAACTACGCAAAATACCGCGCCGACAAATTAAGACTCGCGACCGTTCGCCCAGCGCACTGGGACTACGATCGGACACTTAAGAGCGCTGGCAAATTGGCCCTGGCAGGTCCCTTCGCGAACGGCGAGGGAGGGCTCTTTGTCTACAACGCGGTCCGCAGAGAGGATGCGATGTCCTATCTCAAGCAAGATCCATTCGCTGTGGAAGGGGTGTTCGCAGATTACGAACTCCTCGAATGGCTCATTGAGGGTGTCAACCCTGATTTGCTCACCAGCGACTTCTCCTCCGAAAGCAGTGAGAGCGCGTCTACCGCTCTTAGGGGCGCGTCATGAAATCGCGTCTGCTCTTGGGTACGGCGATGCTGGCGGCCTCAGTCGCAGCGCCGATCGTGTCGCACGCGGAGGACCGCTCGATGCACGTGATGACAGCTCGGCTACCCATCGAAGGCAAGTTTCCGACGCTCTCCCGGGCAACCGAGTGGCTCAACTCGCAAGCGCTGACGCCGGAAGCCTTGCACGGCAAGGTGGTGCTCGTCGACTTCTGGACCTACACCTGCATCAACTGGCAGCGTACACAACCGTACATTCGCGCATGGGCGGAGAGGTACAGGGATCAAGGCCTAGTCGTGATCGGCGTGCACACGCCGGAGTTCGGCTTCGAGAAGAACGTGGACAACATTCGCTCGGCGCTCCAGATGTTCGGTATCACCTATCCGGTCGCGGTCGACAGCAACTACGGGGTATGGGAGGCATTCGGGAACCGCTATTGGCCCGCCGAGTATGTCATCGATGCCAACGGCAATGTTCGTTATCACCACTTTGGCGAAGGCGAATACGAGCAAACGGAAGCGGTCATTCGGCAACTGCTGCGCGACGCCGGATATTCCGGCATGGGCAATGATGGGGTCCAAGTCGATGCGCGCGGCTCGGAGGTTGCGGCGGACTGGGACAATCTCCGCTCGCCGGAGAGTTATCTCGGACGCGACAAGGCGATGGGGTTCGCATCTCCTGGCGGCGCGCCCATCGGCAAGAGCCGCACCTACACGGCCCCGCAATCATTCAGGCTCAATCAATGGGCGCTCAGCGGCGACTGGACGGTAAGCCCTGGCGCCGTAACCCTCGACAAGCCGAACGGACGAATCGTCTACCGCTTTCACGCGCGCGATGTGCATCTCGTGATGGGGCCGTCGTCTCGCGGACAGTCGGTGCGCTTCCGCGTGCTCCTCGACGGACTCCCGCCGGGGAACGCCCACGGCACTGAGGTCGACGAGCAGGGGAACGGCGTGGTCACGGAACAGCGGCTCTACCAGCTCATCCGGCAGCCCCAGCCCATTGCGGATCGGACGTTCGAGATCGAATTTCTCGACCCGGGCGTCGAGGCTTACGTGTTTACGTTCGGATGATGCGAGTCGGAAACGGGGTGCTCGGTCGGCGTACGGCGCTGGATGTCGCCTGCGCATACATTGCTTCACTTGGCGCTCCGTCAGAATCGAGTGATGAGAGCTCGGCGCCTCGCAGCGAGGGCCGCATGACCGACCATCCAGCCAGCTTTGTCGTTGCAGTGGTCGATGATGACCCTAGCGTTCTACAGTCGCTTGAATATCTTTTGGAATCGGCGGACCATGCCGTGCGTCTGTTTACATCCGGTACGGCACTGTTGGACAGCGGTTCTCTTTCGGAAATTGATTGCCTGATCTCGGACATCGACATGCCCGGCATGGATGGGCTTGATCTGCTACGACTTGTACAAGCTGCGCGCCCGGGCTTGCCAATCATAATCATCACTGGCTACCCCGAAAGGCTGCACCGAGTGCCGAACCTCGGCGAGATCAAGCCCCGCTTGTTCACGAAGCCATTCAAGCCCGAGGAGCTGCTCGCGGCCGTCAGCGAGGCCCTGCGAAATTCCGCTGCGTGAAGCATCCCCCCGTGGGTGCGGATGGCCTGCGTCGTCAGTCGCATCCTTCGAAAACGCGCTCGTAGGGCGTAACATTCACGCGTTGCAGCTCGTGTCTGGCGCCGGCCGAGGAAATTGGCCGCGCAGACTCGCAACTCGTTAGCGAGCTCTCTCGCCGGCGCCCCGAAGAGCCAGGCAATGCTAAAAAAAGCAGACCCCACAATCCCAGAGGAACAGCATTTCATCCTCCTGGCCGTCTCGCCGGGTCCAGCTCAGAGACGACTCGCTGTCGCTATTGTGCTGGGCTTGCTGGTCGCCCTTTTCCTCATCATCGGGCCACTGTCGGGCGTCCGGTTGCCCGCCAATAACGCGTTCATTGCAATCTATGCGACTGCGATGTTCGTGACGGATTCGATCACCGCGATACTGCTGTACGCCCAGTTTTCCATCCTGCGCTCTCGCGCCATTCTGGTGGTCGCAAGCGGATATCTATTTACTGCCCTCATCATCATTCCCTATGTCCTCGCCTTTCCGGGCGTACTGTCACCAGGAAGCGTGGTCGGCGGCCTGCAGACCGCGGCATGGCTGTACGTCTTGTGGCACTGTGGTTTCGCGGCGTTCGCCATCGGCTATGCATTGACGAAGGAGGAGGTTTCCGAACAACGGGTTTGGCAGGGCAAGGTCCGGTTAGCGATCGCCCTGAGTGTCGCCGCGACGGCGACCATCGCGGCAGCAGGGGCACTTCTGTGCATAGCCGACGCAGCGGTATTGCCGCGCATAATGCTCGATCCGGCTCGCTTCAGCCCGGCGTGGCCCTATCTCGTCGGCGCTCCAATCGCTGTGATGTCGGTTTCCGCTCTCGTCGTGCTGTGGCTTCGGCGACGCTCAATTCTCGATCTTTGGCTGATGGTTGTAATGTGCCTGTACTTGATAGAGATACCTCTAAGCTACTATCCAGTCCCGACTCGTTTCAGCATCGGCTGGTACGCCGTCCGCATCATCGGCTTTCTGTCCAGCAGCATCGTCCTGACTGTCCTGCTGTACGAGATAACAATGCTATATGCAAGGCTGCTTCGCGCAGTGCATGGCCAGCGCCGCGAACGTCAGGCACGCTTGATGACAGGCGACGCCGTCGCGGCGTCGATCGCTCACGAACTCCGGCAGCCGTTGACGGCAATGGTCACGGCCGCCGATGCGGGCTTGCGATTCCTTGACCGCCCGCTGCCAAACCTCGACAAGGCCAAGGCAGCATTCAAGCAAATCGTCGGAGACGGCCACCGCGCTGGAGCTCTGGTGGGGGATATTCGCGCGAACTTCAAGAGCGACATGCGGGAAAGAACCTCGTTCGACCTCAACGAGCTCATCCAGGAAGCGCTTGCACTCGCGCACGCCGACCTGCAGAAGTACGGGATACTTATCCAGGCCGAGGCGAACGGTCAGCTGCGGGAAGTCACGGGCAACCGGCTCCAGGTGCAGCAGGTGCTCCTAAACCTGATCACGAACGCCGTTGACTCGATGGCAGCGAAAGATGCGCCGAGGATCTTGAGCGTCAGTTCCCAGCCTTACGTAGGTGACCGCGTCGTGGTATCGGTTGCAGACACCGGGCCGGGAATCACCCCGCAGGACGCCGATCGGATATTCAATCCGCTCTTCACGACGAAATCCAACGGCATGGGAATGGGCTTGTCCATATGCCGTTCGATCGTCGAGGCCCACGAAGGGCGGCTGTGGTTTGCTCCGAACAACCCGCGAGGCGCGGTATTTCAATTCACCTTGCGGCTTGCCAGCTCGGGGCTCGCCCCAGGTTGATCCGACAGATCAGCTTTTTTTAAGCGCCGCGCCAGCGTCCTCGGGCGAGGTGTCCGATTGAGCGAGGGGAAGTTAGAATTCGCGTCGTGGATTGGAAGCTTCGCGTCCGGGTGTTTCTGCAGCGCCTGTGGCAGCCCACCTGCGCGTGCATGGTCTGCATGACTGCACCAACCTTCGCGAACCTGCTGAGCGCGACGCACTGGAAGCTCGCGCTCCAGACCGGGGTTGGTACGGGAGTCCTAGCGCTGCTGATTACGCTTACTCCGGCCGGGAGCCTCTTCGCCCGTCGCTATGGGAACGCGTTGTTGATGGGCGGCTTGACTGCGCTCGCCGACGCCTGGTCACACCCCGGCCGCTTCGGCTTTGAGTACGGGGAGGCTCTACTTACCGGTTTGGTGTCTGGCCTGCTCGTTCTAGCCGCTTCGTTCGTATTTGAGGACGGGGCGCGGCGCGTTCGCCAGGCGTGGGCGTGGGTGCGGGGCACACGCGCTGCGCCTTGAGCACCGCCGGCGGGCAGTCTGGTCCAGCGACCGGTGGCGTCATGCTTCCCGAGCAGGGATTCTTGGTCCCGTCACGCTCGAGCGTTCTCAACTAGCGTCGCAATCTGCACGAACTGGACACCGGGGCGTACGCCGTAGAGCCCCGTTATGCGCTCCAGAAGCGCATCGGTATAAAAGGCTTTGGCTGCGTTTTCCGAGTCCCAAATGTAAAAGTTTGTGGCCTCGCGCTTTCTGGAATTGACCGTGAAGGCTTTGGAACGTAATCCGGGCATTCCCTCAAACTTTGCGCGTGCAGCCTCGGCGATCTTCCGCACGGCTTGCTCGTCGAAATTGTCCCCGTAGCTAAACGTTACAAATACACCGATCATGCCGCCACTCCTTTCGAGGTGGTATGTTGCTCAGAAGGCCTATGACGCCGCCGAAATACCGTATGTAGCAGCCTGCTCGGTAATGACAGCCATTTGCGCACTTGCCAGCTACGCCTACGTCCAGTAACGCACCATTCGCAGAAGTGTTCACAGTTATTTCGGAAGATGTGATACATATCTTCGCCAATTCGAGAACGCGCTCGTGCTACGATTTCCGCGTAGGAAAAAGACCGCGAGGAGTGCACAAACGCAAAAACGCGTTCCCCGTTGGCGAATTGTTCCAGCGACACTTCCTCAACGGGGCCGCTTTGCCATCCGTTGCCAAGACCGGGGTAATGCACTACTCGTCCGTCCCCTACGTAAATGCCGTGATGCGCGTAGAGAGGCCGGTCGGTGACTACATGGGTGCCGGGCGTAAATGATGCGCTCATATGCATATAGAGAATGTGAGTGCAGTCTAGAATAGACGCGCAGCAGCACGAATTCATCCCAAGGTCAGATTTGTCTCATTTGTTTCGGCCCCCACTTGCCCGGCATCCGCGATTCGGTGCCGCAAGACGCCATTCGAGGACTTCGGCCGCCTGAGCTATGAGATGTGGCGCGCATGCCGGCTCGTTGTGGATACCGGCACGCACCGGAAGGGCTGGAGCCGCGATCAGGCGCTCAGCTACCTGCGCCAGAACGCGGCGTTGTCCGAGTACGAGCTGAGTACCGAGACGCGATCGCTACATCGCATGGCCCCGGGACTAAGAAGCTGGTACCGAGATCGACTCGACGATCGTTTCGAGCGTCGATGGATTCAGCGGCTTTACGACGTGACGATCGAATCCGGCTTCGCGGGCGCGTTCCCGATCCGCATCCTGGCCGTAGCCGGTTACGGCGACTATTAACATCGAGTGCCGCTGGTCTGACGCGCGCAATCGACTCGCCACTTCGTAGCCGCTCATCCCCGGAAGTCCGATGTCCAGTAACACGACGTCGGGATGATATTCGCTTGCAGTCGCGACCGCGGACATTCCATCGTAAGCCGTCCGGACGTCGTGGCCCGAAGCGCTGAGAAGAGCCGCCGCCGTTTCCGCCAGATCGCGGTTATCGTCGACGATCAACACACGTCGCTTCGTTCGGGCGTTGCTTGGCTGCCACGCCATCGGCGATTCGCTCGACAGGAGCTTCTGAGACAACGCGGGCAGGAGCACGATGAATTCGCTGCCTTTCCCCGGTCCATCGCTAGACGCGGAGACCGTACCTCCGTGCAAAGCCACTAGTTTTCGGACGATCGTGAGACCGATGCCGAGCCCCCCTTCGGTACGGGCCAGCGAGCGCTCTCCCTGAACGAAGAGATCGAATACCTTTGGGAGCAGCTCCGCGGGTATGCCCGTACCGGTATCCTTGACCCGCAGCACTGCCCAGTCGCCGTCCCGTGCGACCCTGACCACGATCCTTCCGCCATCGGGTGTGTACTTGATAGCGTTGTTCAGCAGGTTGATTACGATCTGCGAAAGGCGAGTGAGATCTCCGTCGACAAGGAGCTGCTCTTTCGAAGTCTGCACATCCAGAATCTGTTGTCGCGCCCACGCGACCGACTGACATGAGTCTACTGCTCGTAGCACTGCGGCGTTCAGCTCAACGTGCTCCTTCTTGAGGTCGATTTTGCCGCTCGTTATCCGGGCGACGTCCAACAAATCGTCCACCAGTCGCGTCAATTGCGTGACTTGCCGGTCGATGACCTGGCGCGACCATGCCCGCGTTGAGTCGTCCGCTGATTGCATGCCCAGAAGACTCAGCGCATTGCGTATCGGCGCCAGCGGGTTGCGCAGCTCGTGGCCGAGCATCGCCAGAAATTCATTCGTCTGGCGCTCGCGCTGCTCCAGCGACTCGATGCGCCTGAGCTCCGTCATATCGCGAGTGACTTTGGCGAAGCCCCGAAAGTCCCCCGCGTGGTCGTAGAGTGCGGTGATCACCACGTTCGCCCAGAAACGCGTACCGTCCTTGCGCAGGCGCCAGCCTTCGTCTTCGCAACGACCCTGTGCTTTCGCAAGCGCGAGTTTTTGCTGGGGCGAGCTGCGCTCGACTTCATCTGCGGGATAGAGACGAGAGATGTGGTGACCGATGATCTCGCCGGCAGAGTAGCCATTGATTCTCTCCGCTCCTTTATTCCAGCTCACGATCTTGCCGTCCTGGTCGAGCATGAAAATTGCGTAGTCCTGAATGCCCTCGACCAGCAGACGGAACGTCTCCTCGCTTCGTCTCAGCTCCCACGTTTGCTCCAGCACCCGACGCTCGAGCTCATCATTGCTTTCGCGCAAAGCGTCCATCGCGCGACGGCGTTCACTGGCGACCGCACTGATCGACAGGCCGGTCATGGCTACGACGCTGATAAAAATGAGAAGTTGCAGGAGTGACGCGTCGACCGAGTCCGACGCCAGCGGACCGCGACCCGCGACGGTAAAGGCGACAGCCATCGCACATAGGATCGCGATCGTTACGACAACTTCGCGTTGATCGAAGCGGAGCGCCGCCCAGTTGACCAGCGGCAACGTGAGCAACAGAAGCAGCGGCGAGACATTGCGGCTTACGAGGTCGCTGCCGAGTGCGACGTAACCCACGAGCAGCAGCACGAACGCGAAGCCGATCACCTCGCGCTTTCGGCGCGCAGTCCAGCCTATGGCGGGAGCGATAGTCCAGACCAGAATGAGCGGAGTAATCACGATCATCCCCGTCGTATCGCCCTGCCACCAGGTCCACCAAATCGCGGCAATCCGCACTCCGGACGGCCCCGCCACGGTGGCCACCGCAAGAGTGCCGATTGTCGCCGCGATGGTCGACGCACCCGCGGCCAGCGCCACGAACTTGAAGACGTCCTCGCCGCGTTGAAACCGACGCGGAACGCCGATCTGGCGTTTGATCAGTGCAGCACCCACGAGTGCTTCAATGACATTCCCGGTGCCGATCATGACCGCAGCCACCACAGATGATTGAACCGTGAGATTGACCAGCGCCGCCCCGATCCAGACTCCAGGCCAAACGCGAGGCCCGCACAGCAAGATCGCCGCCAGGGCGATGCCAGAGGGTGGCCAAACGGACGTGGCGTAGCCCGGCGGAATGGCAGTCAACAGCGAAAGCTTGGCGACGACGAAATAAAGCGCCGCCAGCAGACTGATCTGGCTGGCGTCTCGTAGTTGCCTCGGGACGGTCAGTGCGCGCACCACTCTGTTCTCTCCTGCGAAGTACGGTTCAACCTCGCAGCGAGCGGGCTTGAGTAGACTGGATTAGACGCTTCATCCGTTACCTCAGCAAGCGTCACCCGGCGGGCTTGGGTACGCCGGAAGTGTCTTGAGCAAGCGCGCCAACTCGCTTAGGATCGATCGCGTGAGCAAGTGCAGGGCGCTCAAGCTCGCCCTCCAGGAGAAGGCAATGATCTTCAAAATCGAGGTCGAAAACGATCGTGGTATTTGGTCCGACGTGCGCGACCCTGATGGTACTGTCCTGACTTTCCAAAGCGAAGATGAGGCACGCGCCAAGCTGCGGGAGCTCTATCCAGTATTGGTGCAGATGGAGAAATACGGCGGCGGCAAACGGACCCGCGTTGTGCGCGTCTTCCGAACCGACGACGAGTGGAAGGACGGGACGCCGCCGACGTGACGTTGACTTTGTTGGTCCCGCTAGCCTGCATCCTACCGAAAGAATGCCACGAGCTTCGGGATTACCTGGCCGGGCGCCTCGTCGATGAGCCAGTGACCAGACCCGGTGATGATCACGCCTTCTACGTTGTTGGCGACCATCCGCCCCTGCGAGATGAGGAAATCGCCACCCGATTTCTCTCCACCCAATACGAGCATCGGCATCGTCAATTTGGTCTTGGCGAACTGCGCATTGTCCTTCGCATCCTGATCGAACGCCCGGAACACCTCCATGCCTGCCTTCATTGCACCAGGCTGCGCGTATTTACGCGTGTAAAAGCGGCGGTCGGCTTCAGAGACAGATTTCGTACCATCTGCTGCGAAGTCGTTCCAGAAATGTTCGAAATAGATCCGCTCGCGTCCCTTCACGAGCGCGAGCGGTGTCGGGCCGTAGAAGTGAAAGTGCCACAGATCTTTGAGTAGGAACAGGTTGGTCGTATCGCCGACGCCCGGGATAAAGGCATCGAGCAGCGCGACCCGATCGACCTCCGCGGGATACTGCGCGGCGTACGCGTAGGCCACCATGAGGCCAATGTCGTGCCCGACTATTCCCGATTTGTCGATACCGAGTGAACGAGCGAGCGCATGCACGTCCTGCGCCATCGTCTTTTTGTCGTAGCCGGTTTCAGCCTTCGTCGTGTCGCCGAAGCCGCGGAGGTCGGGCGCAATGACGCGATGTGTTTTGCCCAACTCCGCCATGAGCGGGCGCCACATGTGGCTGTTCTGGGCGTAACCGTGCAAAAGAATTACTGCGAGTCCCCCCTTGCCGGCTATCAGGTAGTGCATCCTGACGCCGTTCACCTCCGCGAAGCGGCTTTCAATCTTGGCGCCCTGCGCCAAGCCGGGCGTTGCGGCTACGACCCCGACGCTTCCGGCCACCGCGACGAGAGTTCTAAGTAGTGCTCGCATGGGACATCCTCGATCATTGGTGAGCCCCATTGAACCACGCAAAGACGTCCTGTCACAAATCTGAAGATTGCCGGTCATCTCTGGTTGCTATGGTGGTTTGCGCGCGTGCGCACTTGCGCACGACGAGCATGGCGCAGTTGCGATCGCGTACCTGCGTCTTTGGTCCCCACGGCAAAGGAGAACGATGTGACCAGCTACCCCTTGGCACGATTCAAGCCAGTGGCCGCAATCGCTGCGGCGATCCTCGGCTGCAGCCTCGCGACACCCGACCTAGCAGCCCCGCCGGTGACAACGACGCCCACGACGACAACGCCGATCAAGCACGTCATCGTCATCTTCCAGGAGAACGTATCGTTTGATCACTACTTCGCGACGTATCCCTTCGCCGCGAACAGCACGCTAGG
>Ga0126384_10001183_pt1 | contig 15357 bp, 12 predicted proteins | sample PanSoiMetPlot_36_FD_92543 | JGI IMG/M metagenome (GOLD analysis project Ga0126384, IMG submission 92543) | Tropical forest soil microbial communities from Panama - MetaG Plot_36 | ecosystem: Environmental > Terrestrial > Soil > Tropical forest > Bulk soil | place: Panama | collected 2016-02-17 | reverse complement strand
GGAGCGCTGCTGGTTGTTCGCTCCGGAAAAACCAGATACGCAATTTTGGACCGGTTGCTGGATCAGTTGCCGCGTGAGCGCCTGCTTGGGGTGGTCTTGAATCGAGCCGACGCCAGTCTTGAAGACAACGCTTACTACTACCAGCATAGCTACTATGACAGCGAACGCCGGCTACCCAAGACTCCTTCTCGTCGAGCATTCAAACCTGAGAAAGAGGAGGCTGCTTTAACCAGTTGAGATCCTCACGCTTCAATATTCGTACGTTAGTTTTGCTGCTCGCCGAAGCCGCAGTTATGTTCGGTGCAGTAATCGGCGCGGTGTACCTGCGTCTGGGCGCTGAAGATTCACACGATGAGCTGCTGCTGCATTACGGCTTTTATAAAGCCGCACTGGCTACGGCGTTCTGCCTCACTGCTTTCTATTTTTATGATTTGTATGACTTCCTGGTCATGCACGATCGGCGCGAACTGGTGCTGCGGCTCGTGCAGGCATTGGGCCTCGCCTGGGTCGCGCTTGCGATTACTTTCTATGCTTTTCCGCAACTGATGCTCGGTCGCGGCATCTCGCTGCTGGCGCTGCCGCTGGCTTTGAGCCTGATGGTGAGCTGGCGTCTCACTATTCACTGGTTTCTCGGGCATCCACAGTTTGGCGAGCGCATTCTGGTGGTGGGGTCCGGAGACAGTGCGCTTGAAGTAGCGCGCGAAGTGCTGGGTCGTAAGGATGCCGGATTTCGCATCGTGGGCTTTGTGGACAACGATCCCAACCTTGTTGGCAAGAGCATACTTAATCCGCGTGTCTTGGGAGTTGCGCGTGATCTTGATCAAATCGTCAGACGCGAGAATGTCGATCGAATCGTTGTAGCTATGGGAGAACGGCGGGGGCAATTCCCGACAGCTGAACTATTGCAGTTAAGCCTGGGCGGCGATGTCTCCATCGAAGAAGGTGCGTCGTTCTACGAGCGTCTCACAGGACGCGTCTCGCTCGACATGATGCGCCCGTCCTGGCTGATCTTCTCTGGCCGCGGTCGTCAAGCGCGTATTGCCGGTTTGGTACGAAATCTAATGCACCGTTTTGTAGCTCTTATTCTGGGACTGCTTTCGCTGCCGGTGGCGCTGCTAACAGCGATCTTGATCAAACTTGAGTCATCAGGTCCCGTTTTCTACAGGCAGGAGCGAGTAGGCAAGAACGGGCGTACATTCACATTGATGAAGTTCCGGTCGATGGTCGTGGATGCAGAAAGGGAGGGCCCGGTCTGGGCCAGCAGTAGTGATGACCGCACGACACGAGTGGGACGCATCATTCGCAAGATTCGAGTGGATGAAATTCCGCAGTTCTGGGCCATACTGCGCGGCGAGATGAGCTTCGTGGGCCCAAGGCCTGAGCGGCCGCATTTTGTTTCACAGCTGGCGCAGGAGATTCCTTATTACCAACAGCGTCACCTGATCGCGCCCGGCCTGACCGGTTGGGCCCAGATCAAGTATCCCTACGGAGCTTCAGTGGAAGACGCGCGGCAGAAGCTGCAATACGATCTCTACTACATCAAGAACCAGAGTTTGGTCCTGGATGCAATCATTCTGTTTGAGACGATCAAGATAATAATCTTTGGTCGCGGCACATAGTGCGAGTCGTCATCTTGTGTGCGGCAAGGAAAGACGGTCCGGATGACAAACAAGGAAGGTGACAATTGGCGTTTGCCCGGGAGGTTAAGCTTATGAATTCCGTCAAACTTTTCAAATCGCTGTCGTTGACTGCGGCGCTAGTGGCTTTGTGCGTCGTGGCTGGTCCGCGCGCTCTGGTGGCGCAGTCCGCGACTGCCGGTCCTACCGCTGCTCCCAGCCCCGCACCTGAAGCGGCAAGTAAGAATAGACCGCGAACTACCAACAACAAGAGCACTGCGGAGCCGGTGGTTACGTCGGCGGACAAGCAGCAGAAACCCGGCATGCCTGGCGATATTCCTGTTGAGACCCAGGCCAATCGTGTGGACCAGAATTCTGAAGAGAATGCAGTGGTCCCTTACTACAACAACTTCTTTACGACCTATCGGCTGGGCCCTGAAGATGTGATCTCTGTGACTGTGTTTGGGCAGGATCGATACTCGCGTTCGGGAATCACCATCCCTCCGAGCGGCAGAATCTCGCTGGCGCTGATTCAGGGAGGACTTTTCGTCAATGGCAAGACAGTTGATGAAGTGGCCGCGTTGATCAAGAAGCGGTATGACGAGTACATCATCGATCCGGAAGTAACGGTTTCGCTGGACAAGGCTGCTTCGTATCGCTACAGCATCGTTGGTGATGTGGCGCAACCGGGCATTCGCTTGATGAGCCGGCGCATGACCGTTACGGAAGCGATTGCTGAAGCTGGCGGTGTTCTCAACACCGGTAGCAAGAGCGGCGTGGTGTTATTGCGTCGACAGCAGGACAATACCATGGCAAAGATTCCGGTCAATGTGGATGCGATCTACAAAGGTAAAGCTCCTGATTCAGTGTTCCTGCTTCCCGGCGACCAGATCTTTGTTCCCGGCAACAAGCTCAAGAAGGTGCAACAGATCCTTGGCTTTGCGCAGGTGCTCAGCTTTGCACGCATCTTCGCCACCGGCGGCTACTAGAGGACAAAGAGCAAAGAGCAAAGGGCAAAGGGCAAAGGGCGGAGCGCCGAGCAGAGGCCAGAGGGCAGGGCAAATCGGTATCGCTCGAGAGCAACCCCTCTCATTCTCACCCGGTTTCAACCGGGTGACTTAAGCGGATAGGCAAGCTCTTCTAACCGTTTCAACGGTTTACTCCTTTTCCCGATTCGGAGAGACATTCAATTGCAGCCAGGTTGAACCGACCAATGGACGTCATCAATAAGCAATGTGATAACGGACGCGATGGCCGATCACGCCGGATGGTGCTAACCCTTCTTACTCTGGCGCTTCTCTGCATTTCAGTGTCGGCGGCGAGTTGGGGGAAGCAGGTATCGGGGACGCTCGGCTGGTTGCATTCGGTCTATTTCCTCAATCAAAAAACCGGGTGGGCTGTGGGAAGCAAAGGCGCTTTCCTCAAAACCACAGACGGCGGCGCAACCTGGAAGACCCTGGAACGACCAACCGTAGATTCCCTTCAAGACGTCTACTTCTCAACTGAGCAAAACGGCTGGCTGGTCTGCGAAGCGAACATCTACGAGCTCACTACCAAAGAAGCACCACGCACCTACCTCATGCATACGGAAGACGGTGGCGCGACTTGGGAAAAAATGGACGTCAATGGCGACGACAAACGTTTCGGTAACGTCGACACGCGCTTGACGCGAGTAGTTTTTTCTCCAGGGGGTCACGCCTGGGTCTTTGGCGAAGCGGGCACGACCTACACTTCCAAGGACGAAGGCAAGACCTGGAAAAGGATCCAGGTGCCCACCCGCTTTCTGCTTTTGGGCGGCGCGTTTGTCGACAACGATCGGGGCTGGTTGGTGGGCGCGGGCGGTACCATAGTGCAAACCTCTGACGGCGGCGATACGTGGCACCTTGTCCGATTGGCCGACGCGCGCGGGGTGCGCTTTACGTCGGCGTCTTTTATTGATAATCGCGTCGGGTGGGTAGCCGGCTCGGGTGGGCGCATCTGGCGGACAAGCAACGGTGGCCGCACGTGGCAGGAACAGAATTCGGGCGTGACCGCAGACCTACTCGACATTAAGTTTCTCAACGGCCTGGAAGGCTGTGCCGTCGGCGCCGGCGGAACAATCATTCGCACATTTGACGGCGGGCTGCACTGGAATACGGAGATCAGCGGCACTTCTCATCCGCTTGAAAGAGTCTTTATCACCGATCGCGATCACGCCTGGGCCGTCGGCTTTGGCGGCACCATCGTCGCTTACGGCCAGGCCAGCGCCGTTACCTTTCGTCCCTAGTTCATTCAGAACAAAGACCAGGATAAAAACCAAAGATCCATCTTCACGTTGACATCAGCGGAAGCGCCGGTGTAAACACTCGCCAGCTTTCACTGTCAATTCCAAAACTTGAACGTCACTGGAGGATAGATATGAGGAAATATCTCCCACTTGTTGTAGCTCTGCTGCTCGCGCTATGCACGACGGCGCTTGCCCAGGAGGCCAAACCGAGTCCCGAACCGTCTCCCAAACCAAAACCGGCGATGAGCAAGGCGCAAATTCAAAAGGCGCTTATTGCCACCGAAAAGAAGCTCTGGGAAGGCTGGAAGAATAAAGATCCGAAACCGTTCAGGACCTGGGTCGCCAACGACTCAGTCGGTATTACCGATCATGGAACTGAAACCAAAGCCGACTTGTTGAAGGAAATCGCTGCCGGGGGTTGTGAAGTGAAGTCCTACGAGTTAAGCGACTTCAAACTGACTATGATCAATAGCGGTGCTGCGATACTGAGCTACAAAGGCGTAGCCGACGGAACCTGCGGAGGTCAACCTGTGCCACCGACGTGGTCCAGCACCACCTACGTGAATCGCGGCGGCAAGTGGTGGGCTGTCGCACACCAGGAATCACCCGCGAAGTAAAAACGCCAGAACGAGCAGGGCGGCGTAATCGCGAGCTAATCATGCGGCCGCCGCCCAACGTTATCGCGGCAGCGCGGTCGCAGCGAGCGGCTTCGGGCTTAACATCGATTCTGTTATCCTTCCCCTATGAGCAGCGATCTAGATCAAATCACGGCTTTTGCGATGAGACTTTCCTTGAGAGAACGCATTCGGCTCGTGCAGCGATTGGTATCAACGATTGACGATGAGATCGACGTTGATAGCACGGAGTTGTGGTTCGAGGAAGCCGAACGTCGGTTAAAGGAACTTCGCAGCGGAGAAGCTCAAGGGATCGATTCAGACGCCGCATTTACAACCGCTAGAGAAGCTCTTGAGCGATGAAGGCCATCTTTCATCGCGAAGCACTTCAAGAGATGATTGAGTCCGCACGTTTTTATGAGCAGAAAGCTTATGGATTGGGCTTGGATTTTCTAACGGCTGTTGAAGAAACCACCAGGTATATTGAACAATTCCCCGAAGCTGGTCCGCTTGGCAGAGGAAGTATCCGAAAGCGCTTCGTGTCGGGCTTTCCTTTCACAATTCTGTACGAGCTACAACATGATTGCGTATTCATCGCCGCGGTGATGCACCAACATCGCCGCCCGGGCTATTGGAAGCCACGACTGCAAGGCTAATTCCGTTTCTACTCACCCTCTTGGGGTTCGTCTTGTTTGCGTTCGGGGCGCAGGTGGGGGAAAAGAATCACGTCGCGGATTGATTGACGGTTCGTCAGTATCATCGTGAAGCGATCGATACCAATACCAATGCCTGCCGCCGGTGGCATCCCGTATGACAAAGCTCGAATGTAGTCCTCGTCCATCATCATGGCTTCTTCATCACCGCGCTCGCGCCTTCGCACCTGGTCTTTGAAGCGTTCCAGTTGCTCGGCAGGATCGTTCAGCTCCGAGAATCCATTGGCCCATTCCATGCCAGCGATGTAAAGCTCAAATCGCTCGGCAACAGTGGCGTCAGCAGGTGATGCTTTCGATAAAGGGGACACAACTTTCGGAAAGTCTGTGATAAAGGTTGGCTGAATCAGCCCAGGTTCGGCCACTTGCTCGAACGTTTCGATCAGGTTTTCGGACTCCGCATCTCCGCCGGCTTGAGCGACGCTCTCACGCATAGTCAAACGCCGGAAGGGCTGCGAGAAATCGAATTCGTAGTCGCCGAATTTTATTTTGGCGTCGCCTGCTACCTGAATCGCAACCGTTCTCAACATCTCTTCGCAAAAATCAATCATCTGATTGACATCAGCGTATGCCCAGTAAAACTCGAGCATCGTGAACTCCGGATTGTGACTCTTCGATAAACCCTCGTTGCGGAAATTGCGGTTCAGCTCGTATACCTTTTCGAAGCCGCCGACTAGCAACCGTTTCAAATAGAGCTCAGGCGCAATGCGCGCGTAGAGATCGATATCCAGAGCGTTGTGATATGTCTTAAAAGGCCGCGCGGCCGCTCCTGTGGCCAGCGGTGTCAGCATCGGTGTCTCAACCTCGATGTAGCCGTGGTCTTCCAGGTGCCGGCGCATGCCCCGCACCAACGCGGCGCGACGTTCGAACACTTCGCGTGGCATCAATTCACCAGGTTCGCGGTCAAGTTTCAGACTGCCCGCAATCAAATCCGCATAACGTTGCCGTTGACGAATTTCCGGATCATGGATCCCGTGCATTTTGTCAGGGAGCGGCAGCAGAGCCTTAGAGAGGAACTGGAGCTTTTGCACATGCACCGAGAGCTCGCCGGTTTTGGTCACGAACAGAAATCCTTCAACGCCGATGAAGTCTCCGTGGTCCAGCAGGCCGAACAAGTCCCAGCCCCTGTCAACGATCTCAATCACCTCGCCAGTATCGTTGTTGACAGCTTTGACGTCGGCTCTTTTTACGTAAATCTGCAATCGTTCAGCACCGTCCGAGAGGTGTACGAACGCTGCTTTGCCCATCACGCGTGGCGGAGCGGCAAGCCGGCCGGCGATTCGCACCGTAATCGGGTTCAATTCCTGGTTTGCCCGCTCGATTTCCTCAGCTGAGGGTCGCGCACCGTCAGCGACGGTGGGTTCGAACGATCGGAACTTCCCGGTTATGGCGCTGATGGTATCGTCGTGACCGGCATCGACTACCCGGCTGCGCTCGAATTTGTTTGGATAGACGTTTCCGATTAGCTCTCGGAGCGCTTGCAGATGCTCGGCGCGCGCTCGAGTCTGATCGTTGTCTGGGATGATGTCCTGTAGGGTCGCCTCTGCCAAGATTCGCTCCTGAACGATAAAGCGCGAATTATAGAGAGCGCTGAGATTGAGAGCAAACGGGTTTTCTCGAAACAGGCGTTTTGATAACATCGCCCGGCGTGTCAACCTTCCACAGTAGTCGAGCTCGCCGGTTCCTTATATGACCCCTAGCGTGAGAGTCAGGGCAAGTCGAAGTTCCACGGAAAGCCGCAAGGTGCAAAGTAAAAGATGAGTGAAAAGGTACTCTCTATCAGCGCGCTGCTCGCCGAGCGGGAGCGATTGCGTGAAGCGGACAAGAGCGTGGTGTTCACAAACGGTGTCTTCGATCTGCTCCATGTGGGCCACGTGCGCTACCTTGCTGCCGCCAGAGCTCTCGGTGACGAGCTGGTCGTTGCCATCAATAGCGATCGCAGTGTGAAACAGTTGAAAGGCGATAACAGACCAATAAACAATGAATCGGAGAGGGCTGAGGTTCTGGCAGCGTTGCGCTCAGTGAGTTTCGTGACGACGTTTGATGATATTTCGCCGCGCTCTTTAATCGCAGCCTTGCTTCCCGACGTCCTGGTGAAGGGTGGAGACTACGGGCTCGACGATATTCACGGGCGTGAAGAGGTTGAAGCCGCGGGCGGCAAGGTCGTGTCGCTTCCGTTCGTCACGGGCGCCTCGACGACGTCTATCATTGATCGTATGAACAGATGTGATTAGTGCTTTGTACTTTGTTCTTTGATGCTGGGCTGCTTTAAAAATCAACATTCACCGAAAACAAGAACAAAGTACAAAGCACAAAGAACAAAGTACAAATCCCCTCATTCAAACTGCCAGTAACTCGCTTTCCAGTCGTGCTCGCTCAGCGCGAATGCCGCCGCATGCTGCTCCCCAACCTCAATCGCTCGCAGACACCAGCGCGATGCTTCCACTTCGTCCCAGGCGGTGCGCAAGACTGCCGGCGGTTCGTGAGGAGTTAGGGTTACGTCGAATTGATCCAGGCCGAGCGACAAGCCCAGGCCCTTCGCCTTGATGAATGCTTCCTTGCGTGACCAGCAATCAAAAAAGGCCTGTTGGCGCGCCGTCTCCGGCAATCGATTCAGCGCGTCAACCTCAGCAACAGAAAAAAAACGCCGCGCAATATCGTCACCCGTAAACTCCGGACGCATGAATTCGATGTCAATGCCAACCTCGCCCACCGTGGTGAATGCGTAAAGTGCGATTCCGCCTGAGTGCGCCAGATTGAACTTCAAGGAAGCCGATTCCAGCGACGGCTTGCCGTACTCGGAATAGCTGAACCGCAACTCTTCGGGCGCAGTCAAGAGATAACGCGACAACAGCGTTCTCAAAACACCGCGCGCGACGGTGAAGTGCTGGCGATCCCTCTCAAAGTGAAAGCGATCTGCTCTCGAGATTTCGTCAGCAGAGAGAAGCTTACGGAATTGTGCGACTGACTCAGGCGGTTGCTCGAGTACGGCGCGCCAGATGTGAACGTCCTTTGGTCCCAGCTTTAGTAAGTCAGGCGGTGGGCGCCAGATGGTTTGTTCCCGCACGTTGTCACGAAGAATCCGAGTATTTCAGTTTGCCGGATTCGCCTTTTTTGCGTCCTCTTCCATCTTCTTTCGCAGGCTGAGAGGTCGCATGTCAGTCCAAACTTCCTTGATGTATTCAAGACATTCCTGCTTGGTGCCGCTCTTGCCGGCGTCATTCCAGCCCAGCGCGTTCTCTCGATCGGCCGGCCAGATCGAGTACTGCTCCTCGTGATTTACAACGACTTTGTAGATAGTATTGTCCTCGCGTTCATCCCAACTCATCGATGGTCTCCTCCAGAGTTAGCTCGTTTGGGGCGATATTCTACGGACTGTCATGTTCTCCCGGCAAGAAATGAGTGGGCTTTGCGTCTTTGCTGCTTAGCTTGATAGCCAGCGCGCTGTTAAGAAGTTTCAGGCGAAGCCTCAAAGTCTTAAAGGTGCAAAGGCCGTCTATTTTTCAGGTATTTGGGCAGTTTTGCGCCTTTTCTTAGCTATATAAGTCCGGTTGGAGTGTGCTCAGTTTCTGTTAATATCTCCTCAGCAGCGACTGATGGTGCGCCGCGAAATTCTGAAGGTTGGGCAGAGCCAAAGGCCGTTGGATTAGCCTGATCAAACGTCCCGACTTCGCCACACCCACAACGCACCGGTCGAAAGAAGCAAAAGTAATCGCAGGTTTGAGAAGCTCGATGCCACGGTTGACGTTCAGCCAGAATCACATCCCTACACTGCAGCGGTCCATTCAGGATCTGTTTTCAGAGCAGGCAGCGCTCGCGCCGTCCGCGGTTGCGGTTTTGTTTGGCGATCAGCAACTCACTTATGCCGAGCTCGACCGCCGGGCAACTCAGCTTGCCAACTGTCTGCGAAAAAAGGGAGTCGGACCAGAAATACGGGTTGGCATCTGTGCTGAGCGCTCGCTTGAGATGATCGTCGGCGTCCTGGGAATCCTCAAAGCTGGTGCTGCATATGTTCCGCTGGATCCCACCTACCCCGAGGAGCGCTTGTCGTTCATCGTCAACGACGCCGATTTGCCCCTCGTGCTTACGCAAGATCGCTGGTTGGAAACTCTCAAGAGACATCCCATCGAAGCGATCGCGATTGATTCGAGATGGAACGAGATTGCCAAATCGCCTTACGACGATCCTCGAGTTCAAAGCGGCGCCGAGAATCTCGCGTATGTGATGTACACCTCGGGATCGACTGGACAACCGAAGGGTGTTTTGGTTCCACATCGCGGTGTAATTCGTCTGGTTAAGGAAACCAATTACGCGCACTTTGGTCCTGACGAAGTATTCCTTCAGTTTGCTCCGCTCGGATTCGATGCTTCGACTTTTGAGATCTGGGGCAGCCTCCTGAATGGAGCGCGTCTGGTGTTAGCTGGGCCAGCAAAATCATCGCTCGAGGAACTTGCCGAAACGATCAAACGCTACAAGGTGACGACGCTTTGGTTGACTGCCGGCCTCTTTCATCAAATGGTCGAGCAGCAGTTGGACAGTTTGCGTAGTGTGAGACAGCTGCTCGCGGGTGGCGATGTGCTGTCGGTGTGGCACATAGAAAAGGCGCGAAGAGGCCTGCCTGACTGTCAGCTAATAAATGGTTACGGCCCGACGGAAAACACAACCTTCACGTGTTGTCATCGAGTGGCGGCCGACGAGCAAATTCAGAGCTCCGTTCCGATTGGCCGGCCCGTCGCGCATACAGAGCTGCGAATTCTTGACGAAATGATGGAACCAGTGGGGGCCGATGCAGCCGGCGAACTCTACATCGGTGGCGCCGGATTAGCGCACGGATATCTCAATGATGCGGCACTAACTGCTTCAAAGTTTCGGCCGGATCCATTTAGCAGCCAACCCGGAGCGCGCTTGTACCGGACCGGCGACAAAGTGAGGCGACTCGACTCAGGCGCCCTCCAATTTCTGGGACGCATCGATCAGCAACTGAAGATTCGAGGCTTTCGAATCGAGCCTGGCGAGATCGAAAGCTCTCTTTTACAACATCCGGCAGTCAAAGAATGTGTGGTAATAGCGCGCGAGGATCGGCCGGGTGACAAACGTCTGGTTGCTTATGTGGTCCAAGACAGTGCTAACCCGGCAGCAGAGATTGATTCGACGTATCTGGCCGATTGGCAAAAGCTGTACGATGAAACCTACACTCAAACTGCCGAAGTCAGAGATCCGACATTTGACATCACGGGTTGGAATAGCAGCTACACGGGTCAGCCAGTACCAGCCGCAGAAATGCGCGACTGGGTAGACCAGACAGTTGCTCGCATCCGTGGTCTAAAGCCAAAACGAATTCTTGAGATCGGCTCAGGCACCGGTCTGTTGCTTTTCTGTCTGGCTCCGCACTGCGAGGCTTATGTCGGAACGGATTTCTCGCAAGCTGTAATTGCTCAAGTGCAGGAGCATTTGCAGTCTCGCCCGGAACTCAATCACGTCACCCTTTTTCAGCGCGAAGCTCACGATCTGCGCGGGTTCGAGCCGCAATCGTTCGATACAGTCGTGCTCAACTCCGTCGTTCAATACTTTCCAAACATCGATTACCTGGTTGAAGTCATAACGAACACGCTAGCGGTCGTACGTTCCGGCGGATCGGTGTTTATTGGCGACGTGCGCAATCTGCAGCTGCTCGAGGTTTTTCATGCTTCGGTTGAGACGTTCAAGGCTTCCCCAGTTACGCCACTCGATACTTTGAAAGCGCGAATGCGTGACCGCATTGAATCTGAGGACGAGCTTGTGATCGATCCGCGATTCTTCAGTGCTTTCCAGCAGCGACATCCTGAAATCACCACGCTTGCAGTCATGCCGAAGCTCGGAGTCAGCGATAACGAGTTGACTCGTTTTCGCTATGACGTCGTCATGCGACTTGGTCCAGTAGCCACGAGCCAGTTGGAGATCAAGTGGACAAATTTCTCGAGTATGGCGGAATTACGCGGCATGTTGTTGCAGCGCGCTGAGTCTAAATTAGGTGTGCGCGCGGTTCCCAACAGTCGCGTGATATCGGCGTGTAAGACAGCCGCTCTTCTTAATCACGACAACTCGCCAATGACCAAAGCGGACCTGGATGCCGTTGTGTCGGAAATACCACCGTCCGGCGCTACGTCGCAGGAACTGGATTCACTAGCAGCGGAGGCCGGTTACAGAGCTCAGCTTAGCTGGCTTAATGGTGACCGAGATGGCAGCATCGACGTTTTGTTCGTAGCTGAGAGCGATAAATCCGATGTCGTAAACCTGCCTGCGAGCGAAATTCCTTTTCGTTCCTGGAGTGAATTCGCGAATCACCCAGCCCGCAAATCTTCATTCGTGAATTTAGCGCCGCGACTACGCAATTACCTGCGCGAGAGACTGCCAGATTACATGGTACCGAGCGCATTCGTGCTGCTCGAGAAACTGCCGCTAACCGCAAATGGGAAGATTGAGCGCAAGCAACTTCCTCCTCCCGAGCGCGCACGGCCGCCACTGGCTCAGGAGTTCATTGCGCCTCGCGATGTGGGTGAGGAAGCGCTTGCTGCGATCTGGAGCGAGGTTCTCGGTGTCGATCGTGTTGGTGTCAAGGATGACTTCTTTGAACTCGGTGGTCATTCTTTGCTTGCAACACAGGTGCTTTCGCGGCTGCGCGAGACCTTACAAATGGACCTTTCACTGAAGAGCTTTTTTGAGAGCCCAACCATCGAAGCCTCAATTGCGAATGTCTCTCAATTTGGTACGGCTGGTTCTGAAGCCGCGTTACGAAGGTCTGGCGCTCTCCGTGCTCCGCTATCCTCCGGGCAGTTGCGGCTTTGGTTCATGGATCAACTGGTGCCGGGTACTACTGTTTACAACGTGCCTGCGTCCATCCATCTCGCTCGCAATGTCGATCTTGGTGCTCTTAAGCGAAGTTTAAAGGAGATTGTGCGACGGCATGAAGCATTGCGAACCACCTTCGACACCTTCAATGGACAACCGTCGCAGCAGATTCAGACAGGGCTCCAGTTGGTTGTTCCCATTGTAGATCTCAGCGGATTGCCTGAAGCAGACCGGGACGCGGAAGTAGCACGCCGAATTCACGACGAAGGGCAGGGATCCTTTGATCTAAAGCGTGGGCCATTGTTTCGTGCGACAGTCCTGAAATTCAGTGAGGACGATCTGATCCTGCTGTTGACAATGCATCACATGATCGCCGATGGCTGGTCATGGAAGGTGCTCTTTCATGAGCTGGGCACGCTGTACCAGGCATTCACACAAGGTCATCCCTCACCACTAGCTGAGTTGCCGGTTCAATACGCAGACTTTGTGGCCTGGGAGGGTCAAAGGCTTCATGCCGAGCTTCTTCAGAAACAACTTTCGTATTGGAAAAAACAATTGGATGGCGCTCCTTTCCTGCTCGAGCTACCCACGGATTACCCACGCCCTCCAGTGCAGACTTTTCGCGGTGGGCGTCAGGTAGTGGCCTTACCGGAAACTCTGACTACGCAATTACGCGAACTTGCGAAACGCGAAAAAGTGACGCTCTTCATGATGATGCTGGCAGCCTTCAATGTGCTGTTGCACCGTTACACGGGACAGTCAGATATTCTGGTCGGCTCGCCAATCGCGAATCGGCCACGCACCGAATTCGAGCAATTGATCGGCTTCTTTTTGAATAATGTCGTACTCCGAACCACGCTCTCGCCTGACTCGACATTTCGCGAAGTTGTGCAGCAGATTTCAGCGAACGCGCTGGCGGCCTATGCCAACCAGGATATTCCTTTCGAAAGAATCGTCGAGGCCCTGAATCCTGAACGTGACTTGAGTCGTCCTCCGATATTTCAGGCCTTCTTCAATCTGCTGAATTTTGCAGATCAGATTGACATGCCCGGTTTGATGCGAGGCAGTCTTGCGCCTGTAGAAGTTTGGTCGCAGCCAAACGATCCTGGTTCCCAGTTTGATTTAACTCTTTACGCAGCCGAGAAGCCTGAGTCGATCCAACTGATACTGCTTTACAACTCTGACATCTTTGCTCCGGAGCGGATTACAGTGATGCTGCAGCAATTCAGTCATCTGATGAGACAAGCGGTGCTCGATCCGGACAAGCCTATCGGCGCTTACTCTCTCGTCGATCCAGAATCGCGCGGTCTCTTGCCTGATGCGTCATCGAGGCTTGACGAGCCGCGGCTCGAACCTATTACGCAGACTTTTCTCACTCGAGCGCATCAGCTACCTGATCATCCTGCGCTTTGGCGGGGCTTAGAGTGCTGGAGTTACAGCGAGCTCGAGAAACGAGCACGTGCAATCGCGAGCGCCTTGTTGAAGCACAGCACCAGGAAGGGCGAGGTTGTCGCGGTTGGAGGGGAACTGGACTTTGATTTGATCGCAAGTATGCTCGGTGTGTTCTTAGCGGTGGCGTGTTGCTAACGCTCGATCGAAATCTTCCAGGCGAGCGACAGCAGGTAATGCTTCGGGAAGCCGGCGCCAAACGTCTGCTCTACAACGGTAGGCGAAGAGCCGGGGATCAATGGCTTGATGCCATTCCAGCGCTGACGATTACTGATGTCAAAGACATCGACGAAGCAGACACAGAGGCGGAACTGCCGATTCCTGATCCGGACGACCCCGCGTACCTGTTCTTCACGTCCGGTACCTCAGGAATTCCCAAAGGTGTCCTTGGCTGTCATAAGGGCCTGAGTCATTTTCTCAAGTGGCAGCGAGAACGATTCGAAGTTACACCGGCAGATCGTAGTGCTCAGTTTACGGGGCTTTCGTTTGACGTGGTGCTACGGGACATTTTCCTGCCGCTCACCAGTGGCGCTAGTCTGCACTTGCCGGAGCCTGAGACATTGGAATCAGCAGTCCAGGTAGTAAGCTGGCTTGAGCGCGAGCGGATCTCGATCATGCACACCGTTCCTTCGCTGGCGCAGAGTTGGTTGAATGACCTACCGGGTGCGGTTTCGCTGCCATCACTGCGCTGGACGTTTTTTGCAGGCGAGCCGCTGACCGACTCGCTTGTGCAGCGCTGGCGCACGTCCTTCGCTCGGTCTGGTAACGTAGCGAACCTGTACGGGCCAACGGAGACAACGCTCGCGAAGTGTTTCTTCGTGGTGCCGCGACAGCCATTGTTTGGCGTCCAGCCAGTCGGACAGCCGTTACCAAATACGCAAGCACTGATCTTGAATCGGGGACAACTGAGCGGCATTGGCGAGCCAGGTGAGATCACAATTCGCACGCCATTTCGCAGCCTCGGTTATGTAAACGCTGCCGAGGAGCAAGCGAAACGTTTCATCAGGAACTCGTTCACTGATGATGATGATTTACTGTATCTTTCAGGCGACCGCGGCCGGTATCGACCCGACGGCCTGATCGAGATACTCGGGCGACTGGATGACCAGGTGAAGATCCGCGGCGTCCGAGTCGAGCCAGGCGAGGTCAATGCCGTTCTGAATCGGCACCCGAGTGTGTTGGCGAGCGCGGTGATAGCGATCAGAGATGCGAATGATGAAAACGCTCTCGCTGCTTACATCGTCAGCGCTGATGCGTCTGAGGAAGTGGTCGGAAGTATTCGGTCTTATCTTCAAAAGCTTTTACCACCGGCAATGGTGCCGGCCTTTTTTGTTTTGATGGATCAACTGCCGTTAACGCCAAACGGCAAAGTGGATCGCCGAGCTTTACCGGCTCCGGATTTTTCCTTTTCGAGTCTGGGACAGGAGTCCATTGCGCCGCGCAACCAGACCGAGGAATTGGTCGCAGCTATTTGGGGTGAGGTGCTTGGCATCGAGACTGTTGGCGTTAATCATGACTTCTTTGCGCTCGGAGGTCATTCGCTCCGAGCGATGCAGGTGATCACGAGGGTGAATGCTGCTTTTCAGCTCGATCTGCCGCTGCGCACCATGTTTGAAACCACGACAGTTGCAGGACTGGCAGAGGTCATCGAGGATCGATTGATCGAGCAGTTGGAGACAGAAGAAGTGCGGTAATTCCGATGCGTCTCATAATCGAATGGTTTCATAGCATCAAAAACATAACCAGGAACGCAGACTAACAGTATTGTTGAAAAGCGGTGACAGGTCACCGCACTCCAATTACGGTGGAAACAAGAGACAAAAAAGCGAAGTTGTCGCCTCTGAAGCTGGCGTTGCTCCAGGAGCGCATTCGAG
>Ga0126384_10001182_pt1 | contig 15364 bp, 14 predicted proteins | sample PanSoiMetPlot_36_FD_92543 | JGI IMG/M metagenome (GOLD analysis project Ga0126384, IMG submission 92543) | Tropical forest soil microbial communities from Panama - MetaG Plot_36 | ecosystem: Environmental > Terrestrial > Soil > Tropical forest > Bulk soil | place: Panama | collected 2016-02-17 | reverse complement strand
GGCAATGACGCAGTAGAACTAACCCTCCCGCGCAAGCGGCGGCGGCCCATGCGGGGCGGCACGCCGCGAACCCGCGCGCGGCTTGGAAAGTCGCGGCAGCAGCGCACGAAACTGCTTCGGCAGTTCGCCCGGGCGGATGCGGCCGGCCGCATCCATCAGTCCCTGGCGGCCGAGCCAGGCCTCGAACTCCGGCGCCGGACGCCGGCCAAGCAGCTCGCGCATCGCGAGCGCGTCGTGGAACGACGTGCTCTGATAACCGAGCATGATGTCGTCGGCGCCCGGTACGCCCATCACGAAGTTGACGCCGGCCGCGACCAGGAGCGCGAGCAGCGCATCCATGTCGTCCTGATCGGCCTCGGCGTGATTGGTGTAGCAGACGTCGACGCCCATGGGCACGCCCAGGAGCTTGCCGCAGAAATGGTCCTCCAGGCCGGCGCGTGTGATCTGCTTGCCGTCATAGAGATATTCGGGACCGATGAAGCCGACCACGGTGTTGACGAGGAGCGGCTGGAAGGTCCGTGCGACCGCATAGGCACGCGCCTCGAGCGTCTGCTGGTCGACGCCGTGATGGGCGCCGGCCGAGAGCGCGCTGCCCTGGCCGGTCTCGAAATACATTACGTTGTCGCCGATGGTGCCGCGGCGAAGCGCAAGCGCGGCCGCGCGCGCCTCGGCCAGGAGGGCGAGATCGATGCCGAAGCTCCTGTTCGCCGCCTCGGTGCCGGCGATCGACTGGAAGACGAGATCGACCGGCGTGCGCTTGCGGATGAGCTCGAGCGTGGTCGTGACATGGGCGAGCACGCAGCCCTGGGTCGGGATGTCGAGCCTGGTGCGGATGTCATCCAGCATCGTGAGCAGCGCATGCGCGCGCGCCGGACTGTCGGTCGCCGGATTGATGCCGATCACGGCGTCGCCGGCGCCGAGCAGGAGGCCGTCGAGAATGCTCGCCGCGATGCCGCGCGCGTCGTCGGTCGGATGGTTGGGTTGCAGCCGCACCGACAGGCGGCCGGGCAGGCCGACGGTGCTGCGGAAGCGGGTCACGACCGAGCATTTCGCCGCGATCACCATGAGGTCCTGCAGACCGCTGATCTTGCTGACCGCGGCGGCCATCTCGGGCGTGAGGCCGGGCGCGAGCGCGGTGAGCGCCGCGGTCGTCGCCGCGTCGGTGAGCAGCCAGTCGCGCAGGCCGCCGACGGTCAGGTGCGCGACCGGCGCGAAGGCGGCCTGGTCGTGACTGTCGATGATGAGCCTGGTGACCTCGTCGGTCTCGTAGGGAACCACGGTCTCCGACAGGAAGGTCGCGAGCGGCAGGTCGGCGAGCGCATACTGGGCGGCGACCCGCTCCTCGCCGGATTGCGCCGCGATGCCCGCGAGCTCATCGCCGCTGCGCAGCGGCGAGGCTTTCGCGAGCAGCGTCTTGAGGTCCGCGAACGCGTAGCGGCGCTTTTCGATGGTCGAGCCGTACATCGATCGGTACCGGGCGACATCCCACGAGTCGGGCTGCCGGCATTATATAGTGAGCGCCGATCGAGCGCGTGACGAAAGATGCGGCGAGGGCGACCGCGCGGTCGAGCGGGCGCGCGCTACTTCTTGTCGAGGAACGCCCGGATGGCCGTGGCGGTCGCGGCCGGCTGCTCCTCCATCAGCCAATGGCCCGAATTGGCGATCACGACCGAGGTCACATCGCTGGCGACGAAGCGCAGGTCGTCCGCCATGCCGGCGCCGAACGATTTGTCGGCGCCGATCGCGAGCACCGGCATGGCGAGCTTGCCCTTGGCGGCGAAAACCTTGTTGTCGGTCGCGTCCTGTTGGAAGGCCGCGAACTGATTGAAGGCGGAATGCATGGCGCCAGGCCGGGCATAGAGCGCGGCATAGTGGCTGCGGGTTGCCTCATCGATCGACGTCGGATTGGCGGAGAGTTCGTTCCAGAAGCGGTCGAGATAGATCCGCTCGCGCCCCTTGACCAGGCGCTCGACATCCGGACCGCGGAAATTGAAATGCCACAGCGCCGGACTGCGGATGATCTCGTCCCATGGACCGATGCCCGGCAGCGGCGCGTCCATCACGACCCAGCGGGTGATGCGATCGGGCCATTGCGCCGCCAAGGCGTAGCCCACCATGTTGCCGATGTCGTGGGTCACGAGGTCGGCCTTCTCGATCTTGAGCGCGTCGAGGACGCGGGCCACGTCGCCGCCTTGCGTCTTCTTGTCGTAGCCGGTCTCCGGGTGGGACGACAGCCCCATGCCGCGCAGGTCGGGAACGACGACCGTGTGGTCGCGCATGATCGCTTCGGCGAGCGGGGCCCACATGTCGCCGGTGTCGCCGAAGCCGTGCAGCATGACGACCGCCGGTCCCTGGCCGCCCACCCGCACGTGGATGGTCGCGCCGTCGGTCTCGACCTGCTGGGTGCGAAAGCCGGGCGGGAAGGACTGCATCATGGCTCTCCTGCTTTTGCAATCGACGGAGTCTGGGCTGAGGTGCGCGGCTTTTCAATCGTTCTACAGGGAGGGCCCGGCTGATCGCAGCCGCCACCCGATCATCCGCCGCTGCATCCGCAGCCAGCGCAGATCCGCCATGACGACGCGCGCCGCATTGTGCCCGGGCGCGCCGGTGACGCCGCCGCCCGGATGCGCGCCCGAGCCGCAGTGATAGAGCTGCGCCAGTGGGCCGCGGTAGTCCGCATGGCCGAGCATCGGGCGGGCGGAGAAGAGCTGATCGAGCGTGAGCGCGCCGTGGAAGATGTCGCCGTCGGTGAGGCCGAACTCGCGCTCGAGGTCGAGCGGCGAGAGGCTCTTGACCGCGAGCACGCTCGCGCGGAAGCCGGGCGCGTAGCGCTCGACCGTGTCGATCATCAGGTCGGCGACCGCGTCGCGATGCTCGTCCCAGGACTTGCCGTCGGGAAGGACGGGCGCGACGTGCTGGCAAAACAGGCTCGCGACGTGCGCGCCGGGCGGCGCGAGCGTCTCGTCGAGGGTCGAGGGGATCACCATCTCGATGATCGGCTCGCGGCTCCAGCCATGCTGGCGTGCGTCGTGATAGGCGCGGTCCATGTAGCCGAGGCTTGGGGCGAGGATGATGCCGGAGGTGTGATGGTCGCCTGGCTCGGGACGCGCGGAGAACCTCGGCAGCGCCGAGAGCGCGACATTCATGCGGAACGTGCCCGAGCCCGATTTCCAGCGCCGCATGCGGGCGACGAAATTCTGCGGCAGCGCGTCGGGGGCGATGAGATTGAGATAGAGCCGCTTGGGGTCGACGCCGGCGATGATCGCCTCGGCGCGGAAGACACGGCCGTCGGCGAGCACCACGCCGGCGGCGCGCCCGCCCTCGACGATGATCTCGCGCACCGGCGCGCCGATCTCGACCTCGACGCCGCCGGCGGCCGCGGCCTTGGCCATGGCCTGGGTGATCGCGCCCATGCCGCCGAGCGCGTGGCCCCACCGCCGCCGCACGCCGTTCACCTCGCCGAAGGCGTGATGCAGCATCACGTAGGCGGTACCGGGCGTGTAGGGGCTCGCGTAATTGCCCACCACGGCATCGAACGCGAACAGCGCCTTGACGAGGTCGCTCTCGAACCAGCCGTCGAGATAGTCGGCCGCCGACCGGGTGAAGAGCTCAAGGAGCGCGCGGCTCTCGTCCAGCGAGAGGTGCCGCAGCCGGCCCGCGAGGCCGAGCGCGCGCAGCGCCTCGGCGATCCCGCGCCGGCTAAAGCCCTGGGTCAGGTTGGGCGGCTGCCGCAGCACGAGATCGCGCAGCACGGCGGCGATCGCGTCGATCTCGCGGTTGAATGCCGGGAAGCGTTCGGCGTCGCGCGCACTGTGCCCGGCGATCTCGGCCTGCGCGTCGTCGCCGACGAGCAGCGAGCGCCCGTCCGGGGCGGGCAGGAAGTTCTGCGCGCGCCGATGCACGAGGCGCAGCCCGTGCGCCGCGAGGTCGAGATCGGCGATGACCTGCGGATGCAGCAGGCTCACCGCGTAGGCGGCGACCGAATTGCGGAACCCGGGGTGGAACTCGCGGGTGACGCAGGCGCCGCCGACGACGGTGCGCCGTTCAAAGACCTTCACCTTCAGTCCGGCCCGCCCCAGATAGGCCGCGCAGGTCAGTCCGTTGTGCCCCGCCCCGATGATGATGACGTCACAGGTCGTCATTGGCCTTGCGTAAGCCTGTATGCCGTTGGTTCGCGTTTCCCCGCTGGTCGGTGTATCACAAGATCGGAGGGTGCAATCGCGTTGTGTCGCGGCCGCTGGCGTGCTCCAAGCTCGCAGGCGAGAATGTCTTACCGAGCGTTCAATGGATTCCATCGCGTCGCGTCCGGCCCTGGTCCTGGCCGCCTTCACGGCGGCTGTTTTTACCAGCGCCCTCCTGCTGTTCGCGGTCCAGCCGATGTTTGCCCGCCTGGTGCTGCCGATCCTCGGCGGATCGCCGTCGGTGTGGTCGGTCGCCATGGTCTTCTTCCAGACCGGGCTGCTCGGCGGCTATCTCTACGCGCATCTGCTGATGCGCACCACGCGGCGCGCGGTGCCGGTGGTCGTCCACCTCGTCCTCATGGTTGTGGCCGGGCTGTGGCTGCCGCTCGGCATCGCGACCGGATGGGGCGATCCGCCCGAGCACTACGCGGCGGTCTGGCTGCTCGGCCTGTTCGCGGCCTCGATCGGCCTGCCGTTCTTCGCGCTGTCGGCGAACAATTCGCTGCTGCAGGCGTGGTTCGTCCGCACCGGCCATCCCGACGGCAGGGATCCGTATTTCCTCTACGCCGCCTCCAATGTCGGGAGCTTCCTGGCGCTGCTCTCCTATCCGATCCTGCTCGAGCCGCTGCTGACCTTGCGGACGCAGACGCTGATCTGGACCGGCGGCTTCGCGCTGCTGGTCCTGCTGATCGCGACGTGCGGACTGCTGATGCTGCGCGCGCCCGCGCCGGCGGCGGCGGAGGCGGACGCCGCGGGCGATGCGCCGCGCCCGGCGACGTTCGGCGCGTGGGTCTTCCTGGCCGCGGTGCCGTCCGGCCTGCTGGTCGCCGTGACAGCGCACATCTCGACCGACATCGCGGCGGCGCCGCTGCTCTGGGTCATTCCGCTCTCGCTCTATCTGCTGACCTGGGTGCTGGTATTCGCGCGCCGCGCGCTGCTGCCGCATCGCCTGATGGTGATGATCCAGCCGGTCGCGATCGCCGGGCTGGTCGCGCTCATCGCGGTCCAGCCCGCCAATCTGATGGCGGCGCTCGCCGGGCACCTGGCGGCGTTCTTCGTGATCGCGATGACGGCGCACGGCGAGCTCGCGCGGCGGCGCCCGCCGAGCGCGTATCTCACGACGTTCTACGTTGCGCTCGCGCTCGGCGGCATGATCGGCGGCCTTTTTTCCGGCCTGGTCGCACCCAATGTCTTTTCGTGGGTCGCCGAGTACCCGATCCTGATCGTGCTCGCGGCGCTCTGCCGTCCTTTTCCCGCGTCACCGCTGGCGCGGCGCTGGGAGGTCGCGCTGTGGGGCGTCGTCATCGCCATCGCGGTGGCCGCGGTGGTGCCGTCATGGTTCGGCTGGATCCCGCGCGACGACAGGACGACCGACTGGTTCACCTACGGGACCGTGGGGATCGCGGCCGCCTCGATCCTGCTCGCGCACGATCCCGCCAAGGTCGCGGTCGCGATTGCGGTCGCGCTCACCATGATCCGGCTCTATCCGTCGGACGAGCGGCAGATCCAGACGGTGCGCAGCTTCTTCGGGGTCCACAAGGTCTACGACACCGCCGACGGCCGCTTCCGCGTGCTGCAGAACGGCACGACCATCCACGGCGCCGAGATGCTGCGCGCCACGGATGGCCGGCGCGTCAATGGTCCGCCCAGGCTGCTCACCTATTATGCGCCGGACTTCGGCATGGCGCAGACCATCGAGGCGGTGCGCGAGCGGAAGGGCGCGCCGATCACGGTCGCGGTGGTCGGGCTCGGGACCGGGACGCTGACCTGCTACATGAAGCCCGGAGAGGACTGGACGATCTTCGAGATCGATGTCTCGGTGATCGCGATCTCGCGCGACCTGCAGCGCTTCGATTTCCTGCGCGCCTGCGCGCCGCAGATCCCGATCGTGGTGGGCGATGCGCGCCGCATGCTGGCACGCCAGCCGGAGCATCGCTTCGACCTGATCCTGGTCGACGCGTTCTCGTCCGACACGATCCCGGTCCACCTGATCACCCGCGACGCCATGGCGCTGTTCAAGTCGAAGCTTGCGCCGCATGGGGTCGTGCTGATGCACGTATCGAACCGCTATCTCGAGCTCGCCAGCGTGGTCGCGGGCGTCGCGGCCGCGAACGGCATGAAATCCTGGACAGCCACAAACGAGGGCGCGACGTCGGACGACGACGAATACATCTTCACGTCCGACGTGGTGATCGCGGCCGAGCGCGACGAGGACATCGGCGACCTCGCCGGCAGCACGGCGTGGCGCGCGAGCGAGCCCGATCCGGACCAGCGGGTATGGACCGACGACTACTCCAACATCGTCGGGGCGCTGCTGCGGAAGTAGCGGTCTCGCACCCGCGCAGGGTACGTAGGCACGATCGCCTTGCCGATTGGCCAGAGCGCGAGGCCGGCGGGCGCTCCAGGCGTCATGGCGTTGCCTCGTAGGTCGAGGTGTCCAGCGGCACCGTCGCGCCGCCGATCGCATGCCAGGCGGTGATTCCGCCGACGAGAGCCCTCGCGTCATAGCCCCGCCGGCGCAGCTCCGTCACGGCTGTGCCGCTGACCTGAAATCCGCAGATGCAATAAACCGCGATCGGCCGGTCGCGCGGCAGCGTCTCGATCCAGTCGGGCAGCGCGGCGGGCGCGTGCATGGAGGCGCCCGCCAGCATGTCGGTGCGTCGCGGCAGGTCCCTGGGCAAACAGAGGTCGAGAAGGAACGGCCGGTCGCCGTCGCTGTCCGCGAGCGCAGCCTTCAGCTCCTCGGCGGAAATTCTCGCCTCGTCCTGCGCGGGTGCGCCAAAGGGGAGAAAGAGCTCGCCTTCTCCCGCGACTTCGCCGACGGCTTGCCGATACCGCGCGCCGATCCGCGCCCAGTTGAGGTTTTCCATCACCTGATCGACATAAGCCGCCGCCTTCGCGCCGAAATCGAGATGATAGGCATGCTCGTACATGTCGAGCGCGAGCACCGGGGTGGCTCCCGGCAGGCCGTGTGCATGATCGGCCGCCCACTGGTTGACCAGCCGGCCCAGACGGTCGGACCAGGCGAGGATCACCCAGCCCGATCCGCCGGCGAGCGCCTTCGCCATGGCAGTAAACTCGGCGCGCCACGCCGTGACGCTGCCGAAGTTACGTTCAAGCGCCTCGGCGAGTCCGGCAGGCGGCTCGGTAAGTCCGGTCGGCCGGTTGTCCCCGTGTCCGCCGAGTGACTCGAAATAAATCTCGTGCAGGACCACCGAACCCGCGGCAATCAGCTCTTCGCGCTTGAGGCCGTTGATCTCGAACACTGGCGTGTTCGCAACGTCGAGAGCCGCCAGACGCGCCCGGATGGCATTGAGCCTCCGCAGCGCGCCGCCATAGTTGTTTTCATAGTGGCTGACAAGCAGTCGCTCGGAAAGCCCGTTCATCCATTGCGGCTTGAGCAAGAGCGGCCGAACCGACACGGTTTCGGGCGCGGGGGATTGACGAGAGGGCTTGGGGTGATGGGGCTTTGGAGGATGGGATTTGGAAAGCGGCGGTTGTCCGTCCATGGCGCGCACTCCTCGCACGGCGAGATGCGCAGAGCTTGGACGCGTGCCGTCTCACGGGGCGTCTGCATTGCCCAGGCCGGCGATCTTATGCGATTGGGATCGGCCGTCAATCCGGCAGGGACTCGCCGACGCTCGATCTGTGTGGCGAGGCCGATCAGGCCATCGGGAGTTACGTCGGCACGATCACCTTGCCGATCGGCCAGAGCGCAAGGCCGGCGAGCTTGAGATGGGCCCAGGCGAACGGGATCCCGATGATCGTGATGGCGAGCAGGACCGCCGTGATGAGGTGGCCGAGCGCCAGCCACCAGCCGGCGAGCACGAACCAGACGATGTTGCCGATGATGCCGAACGGGCCGGTGCCGACATCCTCGCGGCCGAAATGATGGGAGCGCGACACCGCCCTCTGGCCGAACGGCAGCAGCGTATAGGCCGCGATGTTGAAGGCGGCGCGCGACCACGGGATGCCGATGATGGTGATCACCATGATGATCGACGCGACCAGCCAGCCGAACGCCATGTAGAGGCCGCCGAATAGGATCCACAGTATATTGAGCAGAAGCGCCATCGCCGTCATGGCAGTGTCCTCCGGACGCCCGGGTTTCCGCGCCGGCCTCGGCGCGCGCAGCTCACATAGGCACGGCGCCGTCCTTTCGCCAGCTAGAGCACGTTCCGTTCTTACCGAATCGGAACGTGCTCTAGATTCGTTGTTTGACGCATATTCTTATCGGCGAACCGGCGTCCCCCCGGATCAAGTCCGGGGCAGGCTTTCGCCGGAATATGCGCTAGGGATTCTTCATCAACCCGGCCGGGGTCGCGAACACGAGCAGGTTGGCGATGATGATCGTGCCGGCAAGAAAGTAGAACGCCGCCATGAGGCCGAAGTGATCGGCCACGATGCCGGCCCCGAGCGGGCCGAGCGCGGCGCCGAGCGCCTGGGTGCTGAACAGAAGGCCGATCGCGCTGCCGCCCATGCCGGGCGGCGTAGCGTCGAGCAGCCATGCCTGCAGCACGGCGCGCACGGCGAACAGGAAGAAGCCGAGCAGGGCGACCAGCAGCACGAACCAGCCGGTGCCGCCCGCGACCGCCATGCACAGGATGATCACGCAGGTCATTGCCAGGCTCGACATGATGATCTGCCGGCGGCCGATCGAGTCTGACAGGTGGCCCGCGATCGGCGCGGCCGCGAAGCCGGCCGCCTGCAGCGCGAACATGCAGGCGCCGATCCAGAACGGCGAATAGCCCATCTCGCGTGCGAGATAGAGCGGCAGGAAGGTCAGCAGCGCGCCCTGCGTCATGGCGCGGAATCCGGACCCCACGGCGAGCGTGACGAAGGCGCGGCTGCGCAGCAGAACCGCGAGCGAGCGCAGCCGCTCGACCGGGCTCATGCGCGGTGGGCGGCGCCCGGCGGCGGGGATATCGGGGCCGCGGGCGCGGCCGACATAAAAAAGGATGATCGCCGCCATGAGCATGCCGGGCACCACGTTCATCAGCACCACGCTGCGCCAGGAGTAGCTCGCGAGCAGGGCGCCGATTGCGAGCGGCGCGAACGCGTCGCCGACATTGCCGCCCATGCCGTGCACCGACATGACGAGGCCCTTGCGGTCCGGGAAGCGGTCGGCGAGCCACGGAATCGCGGTCGGATGCCAGAGATTGTTGCCGATGCCGACCAGCGTCGCGCAGGCGAGCATCATCCAATAGGCGTGCGAGAGGCCCATGACCAGGTAAGGAAAGCCGACCCAGAACAGCGAGACGGCCATCAGCAGGGCCTTGCGGCCGACCGAGTCGACGAAGAGGCCGCCCGGAATATTGGCGATCGCGCCCGCCGCATATTGGCAGGTCAGGATCGAGCCAATCTCGCCATAGCTCAGGTCGAGCTCGTGTCCGATCAGCGGAAGCAGCAGATAGAACGTCGCCGGGTACCAATGCGTGAGCGCGTGTCCGAAGCTGACGACCAGGACGTCCTGAAACGAGCTTCGCGGCGGTGCGACGGCGCCGACTGTCACTTCGGTCATGTCGTCGACAAAGATGCGCCTGCGGCGCTCCTCCTATTCGGGCTGACAATCGACTGTTGAAATCGGATTTTCAGCGTCCACGCGTAGGGCCGCTGTTTACCGCAAATTTCTGACCGAGCAACCACGTCGGCGCAGCCGGGCCATGCCGAAACGGCAAGGCCGCCCGCGCGCCCCCGGCGTTGCGGCCGCGAGGTCACTCGGCTGCGATCCCGGCGGTCTTGACGACCCTGGCCCATTTGGCAACGTCGCGCGCAATCGTGGCGCGCATCTCCTCGGAACTCAATCGCAGCGGCACGGCGCCGACCTCGGCGAACCGCGCCGCGAGGCCGGCGTCCGCGAGCCCCGCGGCGATCTCCCGGCTGAGCCGCGCGACGATCGCCGGCGGCGTACCGGCGGGCACGCCGACGCCCGACCAGGTGCTCACCTCGAAGCCCGGAATCGTCTCCGCCATGGTCGGCACGTCCGGCAACGCCGCGCTGCGCGCCATCGGCAGCACCGCGAGCGCACGCAGGCCGCCGGCGCGGATGTGGGGAAGCGCGTTCGGCAGGGCGTCGATGCCGGCCTGCACGCGGCCGGTGAGAAGATCGGTCGTCATCGGCGCGCCGCCCTGATAGGGCACATGCACGACGTCGATGCCGGTCGAAAGCCGAAACAGCTCGATCGCGAGGTGGCTGATGGTGCGCGCGCCGAACGAGCCGAAATTGATACTGCCCGGATTGGCCTTCGCGTAGGCGATGAACTCCGGCACCGTCTTGGCCGGGAGCGCCGGATTGACCTCCATCACCAGCGGCAGCTCGGCGAGTCCCGCGACCGCCGCGATGTCGCGCTGGAAGTCGAACGGCAGCGATTTGTAGAGCGACGGATTGATTGCGTTGGTCGCGACCGTGAACAGGAGCGTATAGCCGTCGGGCGGCGCGTTGACGGCGGCCTGCACGCCGATATTGGTGCCGCCGCCCGGCTTGTTCTCGACGATGATGGTCTGGCCGAGCCGCTCGGTCAGCCACTGGGCCATCAGCCGTGCGATCAAGTCGGTGGTGCCGCCGGCAGGAAATGGGACGATCCAGCGGATCGGGCGGGTCGGCCAGGCCTGGGCGGAGGCGGGGCGGGGAAGCGCGGCCGCCGCGGCGAGCGCCGCGACACGCAGGATCTGACGGCGGTGAAGAGGCATCGATGTCCCGGCCCATCTCCGTCTTTGCCGCCATGGTAAGATCGAAGAGGGGCAAATTGGAAGGGGCCCGGCGAGGCTCCCTCACGCCGGGCCGAGATATCCGGCGAAGACGTAACCGTCGATCGCCCCGTCGCCGTTGAGATCGACAGCAGCAAAATCCCCGCTCCGACTGACCACCGACACGGAGGTCCCGAAGGGCAGCACCTGCTGCACATCAAAGTTCGTGCCGGGACCGGCACGCAGCCGCAAGCCAGAACGCGCCTTGACGACCAGAGGCGGACTCAGTGGATCGAGATGGTCGAATGCTCCGAAATCGGTCATCGCGGGATTGAGCTCGTCGACGTCCACGTCCAGTCCGCCAACCTTCGATGGCAGATGCTGGAACAAGGTCCAGCGGTTGGAGGCTTTGAACGCTCTGCTCCCGGAAAATCCGAGCGACTGAGACAGCCACGTGAAGTCGACCAAGTCCGCATCGAGGAGCGTCTTGAGAACGGTGCCGCTGCCGTAGGCGCCGACCCGATATGTCGGAAGCTGATCCGCCGAGCCCATGACCATTTGCACGGCACGGAAATACGGAACGATGCGCCGGTTGACGTCGGCTTGCGTGGCGTCGAAGTCGACCGCGAAATAGATTGCGGATCCCTCGGGCTGTCCAATGACCTTGGCACCGTAGTTTCGCGCCGATGTTGCATCGGCCACGCCGGAATCATGGCTGAACGCCGTCGCGCGATCACCCGCCGCCTGGTGAACGGCCCCGATGCTCATGCCGGCGTCGAGAATGGCCTCTGCCTCGGCACGAGTCAGGCGCTTCTCAGGCTGGCTCGTGAAGCGCGCGTAATACCGAATGATCGCGGTTACGCCGGCATTCGCGAGGCGTGTCAAACTCGCGGTGGTTCGATGATTGGTGTCGATAATCATTGCAACGGCCCCACTTTCGCACAGATGGCAATAGCATGAATCATTGCAACGATCCCGCGTCGTAAAGATGGCGATCAATCAGGGGTGCGCGCCGGGAACCGATAAGTTGCGACAACAAAAAAGTTCAATCTTAGACGGTCGCTGCCATGTTAGCGCGGCCATCTTCGTCTTTCCGCTATCGCAAGATCGAAGTGGGACAAGTTGAAGGGCCCGTGAGCCTCCCTTACGCCTGGCTGAGATATCCGGCGAAGACGTAACCGTCGATCGCCCCGTCGCCGTTGAGATCGACAGCAGCAAAATCTCCACTCCGATTGACCACCGACACAGGGGTCCCGAGGGGCAGCACCTGCTGCACGTCAAAGTTCGTGCCGGGACCGGCACGCAGCCGCAAGCCGGATCGCGCGTTGACGACCAGCCCGGAACTCGCCGAAACCAATGAATCGAGGTGGTCGAAGGCTCCGAAATCGGTCATCGCGGGATTGAGGTCGTCGACGTCCACGTCCAGTCCGCCAACATTTGATGGCAGCTGCTGGAACAAGGTCCAGCGGTTCGAGGCTCTGAACCCTCTGGTGCCGGAAAATCCGAGCGACTGAGACAGCCACGTGAAGTCGACCAGGCCCGCATCGAGGAGCATCTCAAGGACGGTGCCGTTGCCGTAGGCGCCGACCTTGTATGTCGGGGGCTGATCCGCCGCGCCCACGATGGATTGCACGGCACGGAAATACGGAATGATGCCTTCGCTGACGTCGGCTTCCGAGGCGTCGAAGTCCACCGCGAAATAGATCGCGGATCCCTCCGGCTGGCCGATGACATTGGCACCGTAGTTTCGTGCATATGTTGCATCGGCCACGCCGGAGTCGTGGGTAAACGCCCCCGGGCTATTTCCCGCCGCCTGATGAACGACCGCAATCGTCATGCCGGCGGCGAGAATGGCCTCTGCTTCGGGACGGATAAGGCGCTTCTCAGGCTGGCTCGTGAAGCGCGCGTAATAGCGAATGATCGTCGACACGCCAGCGTCCGCGAGGCGCATCAGTTGCGCGGTGGTTCGATGATTGGTGTCGATAATCATTGCGGCGAAGGTGGCGGTCAGCGCCCATCATTGCAATTATCCCTGTTGGGCACTATCCCGGTCGACATCACGCAGCCATGCCTGGCGAATATCCTGCCGAAATTCCCGACCAGCGGGCCGCAAGCCGACGGCTCCGATGACAGAAAATTCAAGCTGTGAGACTCAATGCCGACAATTATATCGCGGCCGGCTTGATACCTTTACGGGTCGCCGCCCCTTATAGGCGCAGAAATGGTTCGGTGCCTGTCGCGCGAGCGAGAAATCGGTCGGCTCGGTTATTCGTCGGCTATTCGGCGGCCGCCCGCTGCGACTTCTGCGGCACGCGATCGCGGAAATGCGGAATGACCTCCTCGGCGATCGCCACCATGTTGGCGCGGGTCATGTCGTCGGGCAGCGTGCCGAACTGTGTCTTCGTGAGCGATGTGTTGAAGCCGGCGAGGTCCTGGTACTCGGCGAGCTTCTCGCGCACGGTGCTGGGACTGCCGACGATGACGACGCCGTTCTTGACGAGATCGTCGATGGTCTGCGGCTTGCCGGTGATTTTTACGGCGCGGATGCGCTTGATCGAGTCGATATTGCTGTAGCCGGGCGGCAGCAGCATCTCGGTCGGCATCTTGAGAAAGCGGTTGGTGAGCGCCTCGAGATGCGGGCGCGCCTCGCGCATCGCCTTCTCGTCGGTGTCGGCGACATAGACGGTGTTCGACCAGGCGAGCTGGTCGGGCGACGCCTGGTAGCCGGCCTTCTCGGCCTCGTCGCGATAGAGCTGGAAGAAACGCGCGACCACGGCGATCGGAGAAAGCGTCTGGCAATAGGTGTAACGCATCTGCGCGGCCCAGCGGATCGTGCTGGCCGAGCCCTGCGAGGGAATCCAGATCGGCGGATGCGGGCTCTGATACGGTCGCGGCCACGGGTTCACGTAGTTGAAGTGATAGTGCTTGCCGACATACTGGAACGGGCCCGGCTCGGTCCAGGCGCGCACGATCAGGTCGTGCGCCTCGGCGAAACGGTCCTGCGAATGCGCCGGGTTGATTCCCATGGCGTGATATTCGGCGCCGATCCCGCGCACGAAACCGGCGATGAACCGTCCGTGCGTGAGATTGTCGAGCATGGCGTATTCCTCGGCGACCATCAGCGGATTGTTGAGCAGCGGCAGCGCGCGGCCGAGGATGGCGAGCTTGGCGCGCTTGACGCTGCGCGCCAGCGCGCCCGCGAGCACGCCGGGAATCGGCATCATGCCGTAGGCGGTCTGGTGATGCTCGTTGAGGCAGACGCCGTCGAATCCGAGCCGATCGGCATGCTCCATCTGGTCGAGATATTCGTGATAGAGCCCGGCGCCCTTCGCGGGTTCGTAGTCGCGGTTCGAATAGGTGACCCAGGCGGAGCCGTTGCGCTCGATGGCGTCGAGGTCCGCATGCCGATATGGCATCAAGTGAAAGTTGAAGATCTTCATGCAGCGGCCCTCGTGCCCTGGAGAAAACCTCTGATCGCCGCCGCGTAGGCCTGCGGCTGCTCGACATGGGGCAGGTGCCCGCAATCCGGAATGACGACGAGCTTCGCGTCGGGGACCAGTTTTTGCCAGGCGGCGGCGTAGTCCGCCGGCACGAGCCGGTCATGCGCGCCCCAGACCAGCAGCACCGGCACGTCGATGCGATGCAGCCACTTGTGCAAGTGCGGATCGTAGCCGCGCGGTTGCCAGACGAGCCGCGCCGTCGTGGTCAGGTTCTTGAGACCGACGTCCTCGCACTCGGGCCGCCGCAGGCGCGCGAGCAGCGGCTCGGCGTGCGCCGGGTCATGGAAGAGGTCGCGGATGCGCTGCTCGTCGGTGCGCAGAAACGAGTCGAGCTGCGCAATGCCCTTGACGTGGATGCCGGACGCGCCGACCAGCGTGAGCGACGCGAGCCGGTGCGTGTTGCGCACCGCAAGCTCGGCCGCGATCCAGCCGCCGAGGCCGTGGCCGACGAGATCGACGCCGGTGAGATCGAGCTGATCGAGCAGATCGAGATAGAAATTGGCGAGATCCGCAATAGTGTCGAGCCAGGCCGGCGTGTCGGAGAAGCCGTAGCCGGGGTGCTCCGGCACGATCACGTCGTGCCTGGCGGCGAGCTCGGTCATGGACGGAAGCCAGAGACCGGAATCGCCCGCGCCGTGCAGCATGAGCATCGGCCGGCCGTTGCCGCTGCGCCTGACCGCGATGTTGCAGCCGCGGACCGCAATCTGCTGCGACGACACATCATCCATGCAATGGACTCACCGGCGCGCGCGCGAGGTCCCCGGCGGTTCACGACCGGCGCCGCCCGCATTCTACAGTCGGCCGGCGCTGCCCGGAAAGGCAGTCAGCCGGGATAAAATTCAGGATATCGAGCCTGTCGTGGCGCCGGCCAGCATCAGCGTGCGGCCGAGTGTACCGAATGAGGCCACCAGCACCGAGAACACCAGCTCGGCGCGGCCAACCGAGATGCCGATATAGCCTTCCTGGCCGCTCGGCTCGCCGATCGCGATCGAGGTCG
>Ga0126384_10001181_pt1 | contig 15366 bp, 28 predicted proteins | sample PanSoiMetPlot_36_FD_92543 | JGI IMG/M metagenome (GOLD analysis project Ga0126384, IMG submission 92543) | Tropical forest soil microbial communities from Panama - MetaG Plot_36 | ecosystem: Environmental > Terrestrial > Soil > Tropical forest > Bulk soil | place: Panama | collected 2016-02-17 | reverse complement strand
TCTGGTGCAGGATGTTTGCCAATAAGCATCTCAACAGCACCGCGAAAATCGATGCGGTGGACGAACTGCGCCAGCGCGATGACGTCCACGGCCGTTGCAACCGCGGCAATTCCAGAGGCCCTTGGGGGGGTTGAGCGAAAATCGGTCTCTGCGCCCACACTGGACACACGGCCCGACCAGCTCACGCCCTACTCGGCGTAGCCCGAGACCTGCCGCGACCTCGGCAATCGGCACAGCGCGCGCATCATCGATCATGTCGCGGGTCATCGCGCGGCCGTCGCTGTTCGCGGAGCCCATTCGATCGAGATTGAACTGATGCCGCTCGGAGCGCACGGGGGCGCTCCGAGAGCCTCGAAGCAGGAGATATATTGGGTGCACGGGCGTGCGTTTCGGTCCGGATAACGGGTCCGGATACACGAAGGCTCGAGAGAATGTTCGCTAACTACCTGATTTTGCTGGTCGGAGCGGCGGGATTTGAAACCGGCGACCCCCTCGTCCCGAACGAGGTGCTCTACCGAACGCCCGCGCAGGTTCAATGTGCTGGGCTCGGCGTACGTACCCGCACCGTGCAGGCACATTTGGCGGCGAGAACAAATTAGCAAGTCGTGGGATTTTTTGCGGGCTTTTGCCCCCGCCTCGTGGGCATTCGACGCGTTTTGTTCCGTTTTATCCCGAATCGACCACTCTGCTCGGCGCTCAATTCCCATGGCGGAAACGCTTGAAATATTGGGATTTATGCCTGCTTCATATGGCGACCCCGGCAGCAGTGCCAGCCGCCAATGTTGTCAATAACTTGCAACGTCAAGCGGGTGCTAATGGCGGCTTTGAGCAGAAAGGGCTTTTTCCCGCAGTGTCAAACGGCCTGGGTCGAGGGCCGCCCGTCTACGAAGAAAAAGCCCGCCACGGGGAAAACCCCGGACGGGCACAAGGCACAAAAGACCTCTTCTCCATAGCCGTCGTCGCCGTCGCGCGCAAGAACAATCCTCGCGACTGGCCGCCTAATTACTCGGAAATATTCTGGCGCCTGTATCCCCGCCGCGTCGCCAAGAAGCCGGCAATGAAGGCGCTCGCCCGCGTACGGAAATCTGGCGACGTGACGTTCACGGCATTGCTGGAAGCGGTCGCGGTCTACGCCGAATCCGTCTTCGGCACCGACATTCAATTCATCGCGCATCCCTCGACGTGGCTGAATCAAGGCCGATGGGACGATGATCCGCGACATCTCGGAAACAGCTACCATGGAAAAATATCGAACGCGCAAAGCTGGGCTGACCGCCGACGCGCTCAGATCGAAAGCCAGGAGCGCGCAGATAGACCTCGACTCATCACCGCCCACACGCGGTCAGGCGTGTGATCTCACGCGGGCGCTGGTTTCAAATTGGACCGGCGATGTGTCGGACGATCGGCTTGATGCGATCACGGCGATATGGCTGCATTTGCCGCTACCGATTTGCGCCGCGTGCGCGCACCCGTGGACAGGCATCGCGGCAAGCAAGGTGAAAGACCCGCGTACTGGCGGGTTTGTACCGCGGCGCTTCGTGCCGTCGAATCCGGAAATCCGTGAATGGTGCAATCAATACGCGGCCGATCTTCATGAGATCGCCAGCCAGCCCTTCGAATCGCCGGCGATGGCGCCGGTCTGGCCGGCGCCCACCGCGGAGGAATCTGCCCACGTGTGGCGCGTCGTCAATCAAATCAAGGAGCGCTGCAATCGCGTTCTCGGCATTCAGACGGCGGAAGACCAGCGCGCGGAGGCCGAGCGCATCTTAGAGGCGGCGCGGCAATGCTGACAATCAAGCAAGCTGAACGTCGGATTGCCGAATGCCGGGCGGAGAAGGAACGGTTGCAAGATCACCTGAAGCGCTGCGAGCGAACCATGCCGCTCGACGAGCAGGTGGAAACGAAAAATCGCATCAAAGAACTATGTGAAGCGCAGGGGCAAGCGGAAGTCACTCGGTCGATCCTGCTCGAATACAAATCGTTGGGGCGTAAGCCAATGTACGCCTCGCAATCGGAGGGTATCTTGATCAGCCCTGCGCTAACAAAACTATTGAAGGAGGAAATCTAAAGGTTCTTAGAATGCCGGTGGACGGTCCACAGACGCCAGCGCCGGCATTCTGATATTGGGTTTTTGAAAAACCCGATATCCGATCTACTGGGGGGCGCGGCCACAGATCAGTCCCGGGCCGAAAGCTGCGAGGGACGGCCGCCCGGACGATGCACGTCCGGTTAAAGTAGGCAGCGAGTCGCGCGGTAGCATCACCAGTGCGGCGCCTGGAAACCTCAGCGGCTCCAACCGTCATAGAGGCCAGGCCGGTCCAGCTCGGGCGAAAGGCCGGGGCTGGATCGGCCTATGCCACGTTGCCTAGCTCACCGTACCGTCATGGACCTAGGGAATCTTAGAGGTCTATAGGACTCTCCCAGTAAAATCGCGCGATCGTTGCAAAAACGGGCACTCTGCCATAGTGTCGAATCACACTGATAATCGCGACGATGGTTAGCCATGTCTGGTCCGCTTCCGAACCGTAAGCATGAGATTTGTGCGGTCGAATGGGCGACCGGCGCGCCGTTGCTCGACGGCTATTTGGCGGGCGGCTACAAGCCCGGTTACAGCGCGCGGTTCAATGCCAGCCGCTTGCGCAATATGCCGCATGTCCGCGCCCGGATGGATGAGCTTTTCCGCGAGTCCGCCAAGAATGCCATCGTCGGCATTGGTTGGGTGCAACGCAAGCTTATCGACATCGCAGAAGGCCGCGAGCCGGCCAAGATCAAGACGCACTCCGACGGCAAGCAAGTCGTCGAGCGCGACAAGCTTGCGGCATTGGTGGCGCTCGCGCGCACGCTCGGGATCAACGACATGAACGTATCCGCCACGACGATTGCCGGCGCCTCCGCCGCCATCGATGGCGCTGGCGACCTCGCAATCGCCCAACGCATTGCCGTCATGCTCGACCGCGGCGAGGCCGAACTCGACCGGCAAGAGGCCGAAGCCGCCGCGGCCAATGCACAGGCGGAGTTTGCGTTCAGCAGCGAATCTGCTACCGATTGAGCAGTCGAGCCGACTGACCGCCCGCCGGGCAACAAGCGTCAGCCGACAACCTCGCAATCCCCAAACACATCTGATCACGAGCGCACCCACGTGCGCGCGTGCTCTTTGCGAGGTGACTATGGCTACACGACAGAGCGATCAGAATCCGATGGTGCGCGTGGAAACGCCGCCCTCGCACATGATTCGCGAGACAGCGCCGCCATCGAGCAAGCCGGCGGCGACAGGACGGACATACGAGCAGTCCGTCAAGATTGCGAATTTGTCCGGCGAGCCGACCGAGAGCACCACGGAGCACCGCAAGTTTGTCGATCCGAATCCGGGCGGAATGCTCGGTTCAGACTGGGAGAAAGCATCGCGATGACCGCACCCGAGACGAAGCCCGATCCGCTGGACCAGCCGGTGACGCTGGGGCAGCTCGTGCTCATCCTCAATCAACTGCTCAGCAACGCGGGCGTTCCGGTCCCGCGCGTCCCGGTTCTGACGCCTCACAAGGAGCCCGCAGCATGACGACCCCGAAGGAATACACGTTGCCGAAAGAGCCACCGTGCAGGCCAATTCAGGAGCCCGGCGCGCCGGTCAAGATCGGCGGCGACACGTACAACGTGAGCACGAAGATCGATCCGCGATCGGTAGTGCCGCTCGACACCGAGGACCAGAGCCCGCCGGGCTACACCGATCGGTATTGAAATGGCAGCGCTCAGCACTGACAACGTTCTGCTCTGGATTCATGGCCGCCGGATCGGCTTGCTTGGCGACGGCCAGGGTGACCTCACGCCGACCGGCCTCGCGGGACTCGTCGTTGACGGAGTGGTGTTCCTGATCGGCGGCGGCGTCACATCGGGCCGCGGCTTGATCCGGCAATACGGCGGCACGTCTCTTGCGGGGCTGGCGCCGTGACCGCGACCGGAACCGTCGTAGGCGACAAGGTGCTATCCGTGCTCGACATCACGGCCGCGCCGCCGGCTGACCAGACGGCGACCTTCGAGTCGACAATCTCCGTCGCGAACCAGATTCAGCAAACCGGCGCGATGACGGTCGGGCACAACTTGGTCGTCACCATTCAGCCGCAGAGCTGAAGGGGAGCACAGCATGAATCGACCCTTCTCGCCGGAGGACCAGCGCTTCTATGTGGCGATGCGAGGCCGCCTCCATCTCGCCGGCTGGAGCTATTCGCAAATCCAGAGGGCCATGGCATGGGCGACCGGGCTTCCGCCGGGCCTTGACGAGAAGGGCCTCATTGGCTCCTTCCAGGATTTTGCAGCGCGCGAAGGCTTGTCGCCCGAAGCCGCGAATGCTGCGATCGCAGCACGCAGCGCTATCGTCGAGCACGGCGTCGAACGTTTTCTGCCGAAATCGACGCCGGAGCTTGACGCGCAGATTATCGCCGACGCGGAAGAAACGCTGAAACAGAATCCGGACGCATATTGGGATGACCCGCTCGGCCGCGAACTTTACAACGAGGCGCTGGAGCGACGCGACGCCCTTCAGACACGCGAGCAGACGGCGAAGGACCAGGCGGCCAAGAACCTCGCCGCGATGCCCGTTGGCCAGGCCTCACGCGCTCGAGAGACGCGCGCCCGCGAGATCGAACAGAAATACATGCGCGCGCCGCCCGGCTCGCCCGAGTGGAAAGAGTACTACCAAGGTCCGCTGCAAGGCGAGTACCGCGAACTCATGGGCCAACTGCGCACGGGCCTCGATCCGACTGCCGGCGGGCGCGTGACGCCCTCGCAAGAGGCTGTCGATTTCACTTCCGCCGCGGACGGCCAGATCGGCGCGATGGTCCCCGGCGTCGCCCACTTCGAACCCGCAGGAGCCTCGAATGGCAACAGCAGCACCAGCACGTGAAGCACCCGACACTTCCAAAATTCAAGCCGTCGCCAAGCGACAGGCCGCCGAGCAAGAGGCCGCACAATCGGCGTTCTACGGGACCGGCGCGCAGCCGCCCGGCGATCCACCGCGCGCAGGACCGCTGACGTTGCGTCCGCTGTCTGCCTCTCGGCACCAGGTCGAGGCCGGGATGCACCAGCACCGACATTTTATCGATTGCGGCACCATCGAGTATGCGACCGAGCTGCTTGGCCCGGATGCCACGCGGTTGCTCACCGCTGTCAACTCGATGTTTCATGAGTACGACCGCGCCGAGCTTCGCGTTCCCGGCCGCTGCATCATCGAGTGTGTGGTAATGCGCGGCCCCGAGGGCGAGCTGCGATTGCATGAAATCAATCGCATCGAGGTGGCGCAAGCGATCGAGCCGCAGATCGGCACGGGGAAAGCCCGGCCCTGGTGGAGCGGCGATCATCGACGCTGGTGCGTCCTCGACGGGACCGGCGCCATCAGCGCCGAAGGATTCACCCACAGAGCGACGGCGGAACACGCGGCCAACGCGCGCAATCTCGCGAGCGCGCCGACGACGTTGAGCGGCCGATGACGAAGCGCGTCGATCCTTTGATTGCTGCCATCGCAGCCCGGCTCCCGCGGCCCGGCGCAGCATGGTCCGCGGCCGAGCGCGCCAGGTGGGTCGAACTGATGGCGGGCGCGTTCCATCTGGTCTACCGCGAGGCGCCCGAAGATGCCGGCGAAGTCCGGCATGGCGAGATCCTGCCGCCTTCGCCGCCACTAGCGCCGCCCGAGCGCTTGCCGGCGCCGTCGCGGGTGTCCGATCCATTCGGTTCGGCGTTTCACTGATGGACGCGTGGTCGCAATGGATAGCGATGCCGCCGCCCGACGACTTCGCCGCGATGGCGATGGCGAAGGGGTTGCTCGCGCAATTCCGTGACACCTGCACGGTCGAAATGCTGATGCAGGTCTTGTGCGGCGACAATTGGGATGTCGCCCTTGAGCGAATCGCGCGCCCGAATCGGGCCGAGGACGAGGCCGCAGAGCTGCGAGCGCGCTATCCGAACCGTATCGTGAACGTGCATCAGATCGAGCCCGACGGCGGCGGCAATCCGCTGATGATGATTGTCGTGCTGTACCGCAAGCCGAATCTGTTCGAGTTGGCGCCGCGCCTCGGCCATCGCTGGCTCGCTCACGAGCTGGAGGCCGAATGCGCACAACTGCCAAACGGTATTGACGCCCGGGCGCTATTCGAGCCGGCGTTGCTGTACGGCAAGATTTCAGAGACATCGCGGGCTTCCCTGACCGCGGTGCCGTCGACGGCGGGTTTTGATCCTTTCCCGCCGTCGACGGAGGCGATCGCATGGACCGATCCCGAGGAGCCAAAGACGGTCGGCAAGACGGTCAAGCGGTTGCTTGGAAGGAAGGCGTAATGGGACGATTCGGACTCTCCGGCGATGCGCCGGCACTGCCCTACAGCGATCGCAAGCGCCTATCGCATCTGAGATTGCCGATTGACAAGATCGTCGCGATTCAGCGCGCCGGATGCGCCGGCCAGACGCCCGACGAGATCAGCGCCATGATGGGCTTGCCCGGCGACGTGGTGCGCCAGGTGCTATTCGCCGACGAGGCGCCGCCGAAGGCTCCTCGACAGCGCTACGCCGGCCTCGGCTACGGCGATATCAAATCGCAGTTCACGCCGGAAGCTTCGAAAAGAATCAGAGAGTCGTTCCGAAGACGCAAATGAGCGACCGACTCGCATTGATCATCAAGCGGCTTGCCGGCAAGGACGGGCCGGAGCTGCGTGCGATCGCCTTGCGCGACATGCAGCGCACACCATGGGTGCCGACGCCGGGCCCGCAGAAACGCGCTTTCGATTGCGAGGCCGACGAGCTTTTCTATGGCGGCCAGGCCGGCGGCGGCAAAACTGACCTTGGCCTTGGCCTCGCGCTCACGCAGCACCGCCGCTCGCTGATCCTGCGCCGCGTGAACAAGGACGCGGTTAAGCTTGTCGAGCGCGCCTCGACGATCCTCGGCCACCGGGACGGCTACAACGGCCAGCTCCAGCGCTGGCGCCTCGGCGAGAAGCTGATCGAGTTTGCCGGCTGCGAGCAGGAAACCGACAAGCAGCGCTTCAAGGGCGATCCGCACGACCTCATCTACTTCGACGAGGGGTCGGATTTTCTGTTCAGCCAATACCGATTCATCATCGGGTGGAACCGCTCGACGGTTCCGGGCCAGCGTTGCCGTGTGATTGTCGGATCGAACCCCCCGACCACCAGCGAAGGCTTATGGGTTATTCGGCATTGGGCGCCGTGGCTCGACAAGCTCCATCCGAATCCGGCCCAGCCGGGCGAGCTTCGATGGTTTGTCGTCGGCGCCGACGGCGAGGACATCGAGGTGCCGGGGCCAGGCGAGTATCCGGTCGGAGGCCAAACCTTCGAGGCGCGCTCGCGGACCTACATCCCGGCGGCCCTCGCCGACAATCCATTTCAGGACACGGGCAGCTATCGCGGCGTTCTCGCGAGTCTTCCGCCCGAGCTCCGCGCCGCCTACCGCGACGGCAACTTTCAGGCAGGGCTGAAGGATCACGAATTCCAGGTGATCCCGACGGCTTGGATCGAGGCCGCGCAAGCGCGCTGGCGGCCCGACGGCGGGACGAGATTGCCGATGACAGCGCTCGCGGTCGACGTGGCGCAGGGCGGCGAGGATGCCACGGTGATCGCGTGCCGTCATGGCGGATGGTATGCGAATCTGATTCGAAAGCCCGGCCGGGAGACGCGAGACGGCAGCTCCGTCGCCGCGATGGTGGTGACGGCCAGGCGCGATCAGTGCGCCGTCGTGGTCGATGTCGATGGCGGATGGGGCGGCGATACAGTCGGCCGACTCAAGGACAACGCGATCGCCGTGCTGGGCTTCAAGGGCTCCGGCGCGTCGGCCGGCGTGACCCGCAACGGGACGCTCAGCTTTGCGAACCGGCGGGCCGAAGCATGGTGGCGGTTCCGCGAAGAACTCGACCCAGACCAGCAATTCGGCAGCGCGATCGCACTTCCGCCAGATGCCTCGATCAAGGCCGACCTCGCGGCGCCGAGGTGGCAACTGACCACGCGGGGAATCCTGATCGAGAGCAAGTTGGATATCCGCAAGCGGCTTGGCCGCTCGCCGGACGAAGGCGACGCCATCGTGATGGCACTGTCGGAGGGCGCCCGGGCCGCGGAGCGGGCGCAGCGCCGGGAGAAATTCGGCGATCGCCATCCTACGGCCAGCGTGGGCCATTCGGACATGAAGGCGAGGCTCAGGCGTTGATCCGGCGCAAGTTACGGATTAGCCGCCAGCAGTCTCCGCGCCTCCTCGTGGTCACGGTATCCAATGCACTCGGTACCGACCGAGTGGTCACGCAGTCTGCATGTCTCGAAGTAATTAGGCGGCGGCCTGAAAGGCTCCACTTCAATCGCCTGACCGCAGAACGGGCAATTCCAGATATTAGCCATCCTTAGCTCCTCAAAGTTGCGAGGAGCCACAAGTATGTACCGTTGCTGGGTCCGCAAGACACTTGACCCGGCAAGAGGTTCAGGCGATAGCGCCCGGTCGCAATCATGAGTGGCCGATTCTGGTATCGGCACCAGGTCGGCCAATGCCCATCAGTGATCATCCTGCGCCAGGTACAATTCTCGTTTGCCATTTCAACGGCACCTTCAAGGAGCCGGAGATGGTGAAAGCGAGGTGTGTAATCGTTTTAAGTCCACGAATTCGCGCCCGGGGAAAATTGTGTACCGTCGTATGTTTGAGCACGACGGCCCCTGATCATCCAATGCAGTACCACTGCCAACTCACCATTCGGCCGAAACTGCCTCACCCGTGGGACAGCGATGGAATCTGGCTAAAGGGAGACATGGTCTACTCTGTCGGGTTCCATAGGCTCGATTTGATTCGGATTGGAAAAGATCCTGGTGGTAAAAGACTTTATCGCATGGACACGATTACAGATAAACAGATGAAAGAGGTAAAGTCTTGTGTTCTCAAAGGCTTAGGGATGTCCCACTTGACAAAGCATCTTTGAAAGTCCAATTTTATTGGCGTCTGGGGCTCTCGCCTTCGGGTGATCCCCGTCTAAAACCCCTAGGGGTCGTCATGTGGCCGGACGATTGCAAGTCCTCACATGACGCCGTTGAAGCCCCGTCTAGGCGGGGCTTCTGCTTTTTACCATCCCGAGTTTAAGGAATTGCAAGGTCGGAGTCTTCGGGCAGCATCCGCACCAGTTGCAGAATGATTCGCTCGACAAGTTGCCGCTCGCCTTCCGTCGCCGTGCCGGCGCCGACGCGGCCGGCCAGGCGGCACATGTCGATTGTGCTGACCGTAAGCACCGGCTTGGACTCGCTCCGCTTCTTCGCGCGGTATCTCCGCACCCGCAAGGCCGCGGTCGGGTCTTTCTTGCGCGGGCGCAGCAACGTGACGGCTTCGCTCATGCGTTAAATCGGTCCCGTCGGTAGGGTAGTGGCCCAGCGGCTTTCGTCGCCGGGCTGGCTTCTAATGCGAGTCTTCGGTGCACTTTAGGACATCGCCGTCCTGAAGCGCATCGAGGCGCGCCAACATCAACAGCGCCATTTTCAGAGCGCGTTCACCGGTGCGGGCGGCTTGGCGCTCGACCTGGCGGCCGTCACGGCAGAAGGTGACGGTGAAGCCGCCCTGCGGATCGATGTAGGCGGGCATTACTTCGCCTCTCCCGGCTCCGGCGTCGGCGGCGGAAAGGGCATGTCGAGCGGATCGACTTCCAAGCTGGTCAGTGTCATGGCCAGCAATTGGAACGCCCGCAGCGTTGCCGCAGCGAGCCGCAGATCGGATGTCAGTTCGGGTTGGTCCCGGAGCATCTTGGAAGTGCCACGGGCATTGAGACGCTGAATCAAGCCATCAATCTCGTGACGGTGTAAGATATATTTACCCATGAGTGACCTCGTGCTGTGAGGTTGCTGGTGGTAGGGCCGGCTTGGTGTGTCAGCACCTCGCCGGCCCGCTCTATCCGGCCCGAAGGCCGAATCTCATTTGCCGCGGGTGCCGCGGCGTCGTTGTTCCCAAGCTTCGACCCGTCGCTTGATTTCCGGGTGCAGCATGGCGCAAAGCGCGCTGCGCTTCGCTAGGACCCGCCGCCTCAGAAACTTGCCCAGCTCGGGCGACCGAAGGCCGGCGATCGTGGCGTCCCGAAGCTCCGCACGTGTGCGGAGCAGAGCGCAGCAAAGCAGGTGGAAGTCGTTGGCCTTCATTGCCGGCCGTCCCGGCTTTCGAGCCATTCGGCGCGTTCCTCCTGAAGCCGCCGCAGATCCGCAACGGCCTCCGCTTCGGTGCGGCCATAGCCGCACATGCGTTCGTCGCCGCCGTCCTCCATGGCCGACCAGTCGAATTGCCGATCAGGAATCGGCTTCGGCCAATAGTTTGTGACGATCTTCATTCCGCCGCCTCCATGCCCGCCGCCGGGTTTTCGTCCCGATCCCAATCCGGCATTTCGTCGACCGGCCGGGACCGCATTGCCGTGACGGCCCGCTGGGATAGCGTCGGCTGTCCGAACGTCAGGCCCCACACGCGCCGGAGCATGAGCACGGCTTGCTCGATGTCGCGGGTTTGCATGGGGAGCTTGTTCGCCCGGACGAAGGCATTGAGCACCGAACAGACGAACATGCGCTCGGCGTCGGCTTCGCAGGTCTGGCGGTAGGGCTTCCCTCCCCCGCTTGCGGCGAGGGCAGGGGCGGGACCGCCCACCTCCTTGGCGCTCCTGACGTTCTTGCCAAACGGCCCCTCCGAATAGTCGATTTCGTAAGTGTGCCCGGGCTGGAACAGCCCGAGTTTTTCGCCAAAGCAGCCGAGGAAAGTCCCGTCGCTGCCTTTGATCGAGCCACGCTTCCCCCCGTTTTTCGGGGGGTTCACGTAGACCACTTTCATGGTGAGGGTTGCCACTGTTGCCCCCTCACTCTGCCGCGCGCGCTTGGTCGTCGATGATTTTATCCACAGCATTCATGAGGGCGCCGGCGATATCGGCGCCGGCGTCCTTCAGGAGGCCCGTCTCATCTTGGATGTTGACCGGCGACATGTGGGCCGTGTCTTTCACGATCGCCTGGCTGTAGGCGTGGACGGCCGCGAAGATGGTCTTGAGGTGGTGCGCCCGCTCCTCGATGTCGAAGCGGTCGGCGGCGTAGCCAACGATGTGGTTGGGGGTTTCGGCGCCGATGGCGGCGACGAGAGTGTGGTGGGCGAGCTGCACCGCGGGGAGCGGAGTAACGTGGTGCCGCCGTGCGCGGACAGAGGCGAACGACAGCCTGGGCAGAGTCGTGGTATTCGGGGAATCAGCCTGAGACATGGCATGCTCCGTGTCTTGGGTTAGGGCCGGTGGCGAGATTGCCGTCTTGCCATCGGCCTGCATTTTTAGTATTACCCAAACATGTCGAAGCTGTCAACAAAAAAAGTATTACCCAAAAAACGAGGGCGACCGGCCACCGGGAAAGACCCGATGATGGCATTGCGCATGCCGCCAGCGTTCAAAGCTCGGATCGATAGTTGGGCTGAGGCACAGAAGGATAAGCTGTCGCGCTCCGAAGCCATCCGTCGCCTTGTCGAGCTTGGCCTCGCCGCCGACGCCAAACGTCCACAGAAATCGAAGTGATGCACTTGACGCCAAATGCTTCGTTGCGCCAGTGTTTGAGTTGGCTAGCCGACCGAGGGCTAACGAGGCGATCGCGAGAAAGCCTCCTAAGGCAAAAACGCTCGGCCGATTACTCCGCCAGCCAACGTGAACCCGGCCAAATGGGGGCGTTCCTCGCCCCCACGCCAGCACGCGCGGAGTGATCCATGGCAGCCCCCAAAGTTCCCGAACTATTGCGCAGAAAGCGCGGCCCGAATCTTCGCACGGTAATCGCCGCCGCGTTGGCCGCGGGCGCCACCGTCGTCGTCGAACGGGGTGGCGCGCTCGTTGTGAAGCCGAAGGAAGCGCCGATTAACGGCGAGGCGAGTGCTAATCCGTGGGATGCAGAGCTAGCCGGTAATGACGCTCATTAAGCTCACCTACGTCCAGGCATTCACCGCACGCGGCCGGCGCTTCTACTACTTCCGCAAGCCGGGCTTGGCGCGTGTCCGGTTGCCCGGAATCCCGGGCAGTGACGAATTCATGGCCGCGTATCAGGCGGCACTCGCGGAATCGCCTCGCATCGAGATCGGGGCCAGCCGCACCGTCGCGGGCACGCTCAACGCTCTGATCGTCGCCTACTATGCGTCAGCAGAATTCACGCATGTTCTGTCGCCGGCCACGCAGAAATATCGCCGTAACATCATCGAGCGATTCCGGGCGCCGCGCGGCGATCGCCCCGTGAAGCTCGTGGAGCAACGCCACGTCGTAGCTATCCTGGAGCACATCAAGAAGCCCCACGCGCGCAAGAGCTGGCTCAAGGCGATACGCGGCCTCATGAAGTACGCGGTGCAGGTCGGCATGATTGCCAGCGATCCGACCCGTGACATCAAGCTCGCCAAGCTGCCCAAGAGCGACGGCCACAAGACATGGGGCGAACCGCAGATCGAAGCTTTCCGCACCAAGCATCCGCTCGGCACACGTCCGAGACTCGCACTTGAATTGCTGCTCAATACCGTGCAGCGCCGCGGCGATGTGGTGCGCATGGGGCGGCAACACGTCCGCGACGGAAAGCTTGAGGTCAAGCAGCGCAAGACCGGCGTCGCCCTCACCCTTCCCGTGCTGCCCGAGCTGGCCGAGGCGATCGTGGCGACGCCATCCGAGCATTTAACGTTCCTCGTGACAGGGCACGGCAAGCCGTTTTCTGACGCCGGTTTCGGCAATTGGTTCCGGGAGTGCTGCGACGAGGCCGGCCTGAAAGGGTACTCGGCGCACGGCTTGCGGAAGGCCGGATGCGTGAGGCTCGCGGAGGCCGGGTGTAGTGCCAATGTCATCGCGGCCTGGAGCGGACATCTGACGCTCGGCGAAGTCGCCAGATACACGCGCGCGGCCGATCAGAAGCGCCTCGCCGAGTCGGCCGTGGCCAAATTGGGAACATCGAGTGTCAAACAATCCCGTCCCACAGTGTCAAACAGGAGGCAGACCTTTGAAAAGACAGGGAAATGATTTTGACATGGCGACCCCGGCAGGAATCGAACCTGCGACCTTCAGCTTAGAAGGCTGTTGCTCTATCCGCTGAGCTACGGGGCCGCGATGAACGTTCCGAGCTGCACGCTGACATGCGCGGTCCGATTTTCCGTGTGCGCCGGAACATCCACCGGCACCATAACACGAAAGGAGCTCCGACAACATGAGCGGGCCAGTGCTTGGGCGTGCTCCAAGCCTGTCCTGGTGCTGGACTATTTTGCAGGCGACGCCCCTTGGGAGACCCTACCGGCCTCGACTGACGGGCGTCGGCTCTGAGTCAAAAAAATTCTCTTATTCCGGCTGCGCTGGTTTGAACCGGCCTCCGCCCCGGGCACACAAACGACAGGATTCTTCCATTGCCTGCTCGTCCGGGCGCCGTCGCTCCCAACCGACGTGCCCGACGCAGATCGGATGGCTCGCAACAGAGGGCGCAAAGGGCCATGACTGCGAATTTGGCAATTGCGTGTGACACGGCCAGATCTAGGCCCAGCTATCCAAGAAGTCGTCACAATTTCGTTGCTTTCACTGGTTTGTCGGGGTATTTTTTTCATTGGGTGTCGCGGTGGGGAGGCGGCGGAGTGCGCCGCCTCAAACGGTCCATCATGAAAAGGCTGCTTGACTGGGTAGCGGGCGCCACAATCATCTTTGCGGTGATGAGTGGTACCGCCGACGCGGCCGAACGCCGCGTCGCGCTGGTGGTGGGTAATGCCACATACAACGCGGCTTACATGTCGCTTCCCAATCCGCGCAACGACGCCGAGGACATTTCTGCGTTGCTGAAGGGGGAGCTTGGCTTCGAGGTTGTGACAGCCGTTAACGCGACCAAGCGAGACATGGAGACCAAGCTGCAGGAGTTCGCACGGCTGGCTGTCGACGCCGATTCGGCGCTGTTCTTCTATGCCGGCCACGCCATGCAGTTCCAGGGCCGCAATTATCTGATGCCGACCGATGCCGAGCTCGAGGACGAGTTCAGTGTCCGCTTCCAGACGGTCAGCCTCGACGAGGTGAACGCGGCGCTCGAGCGCGTAACCGGCGTCAAGATCTTGATCCTCGACGCCTGCCGCGACAATCCCTTGGCCAAGAGCCTGCAGACGAAGATGGCCGGCGCTTCGCGTTCCGTGGGCATGACACGCGGTCTTGCGCGCGTAGACAAAACCCAGGGAACAGTGATTGCCTACGCAACCTCGCCTGATGACGTCGCCGCCGACGGACGAGGCCGCAACAGCCCGTTCACGTCGGCCCTGTTGAAGCGGCTCAAGGAGCCGGGGGTCGAAATCGGGATCATGCTCCGGCGCATCGCCGCGGACGTCAACCAGCAGACCAACGGTCGTCAGCGCCCCGAAACGACGATCAACCTGCTGTCGGAATATTACCTCAATCAGAACGACCGCATCGCCTGGGAGCGCCTCAACCAGGACGACATTGCAGCGTTGCGCGATTTCGTGAGCAAATATCCTGCTTCGCCTCTCGCGATCAACGCTCAGCGCAAGGTGGACCTGCTTGAGCGCGCCGCCCGGGAACGTGAAGAGCAGGCCCGCATTGCTGCAGAGCAGAGGCGCCGCGAAGAGCAGGCCCGCATTGCCGAAGAGCAGAGGCGTCGCGACGAGCAGGCGCGCATCGCCGAAGAGCAGAAGCGTCGCGACGATCAGGCGCGCATTGCTGCAGAGCAGAAGCGTCGCGAAGAGCAGACGCGCATCGCCGAAGAGCAGAAGCGTCGCGACGATCAGGCGCGCATTGCCGCAGAGCAGAAGCGTCGCGACGATCAGGCACGCGTTGCCGAGGAGCAGAAGCGTCGCGACGATCAGGCCCAAGTGGCCGCAGAGCAGAAGCGTCGCGACGATCAGGCGCGAGTGGCCGAAGAGCAGAAGCGCCGCGAGGATCAGGCGCGCATTGCTGCAGAGCAGAAGCGTCGCGACGATCAGGTGGCCGCGCTGGAAGCGCAGAAGCAGCAGGAAGAGCAGAAGCAGCAGGAAGAGCAGAAGCTCCAGGAAGAACAGAAGCGCATCGCCGCTCTCCCGCCGGCTTCAACGACACCTTCTGGTCAGGCGGCACCCCAACCCGAGGCCCCAAAGGCCAATCTCCCCGAGCAGATCCACCAGGCCCAAACCGAGCTCAAACGGCTCGGCTGCTTGGAAGGGAAGCTTGATGGCAAGATGGACACCACAGAGAAAGCCATCAGGGCATTCTGGAAGCGCAGCAACAAACGCGTCGTCGAGATCAACATCACCGACGATTTCATCGCCGACCTTCAACGGCAACCTGATGATTTTTGCCCGGGCAGGGCGCCGGCGGTAGCAAACCGCCCGTCCACGCACACGCGTCCGCACGAACCGGCGCAGCGCGA
>Ga0126384_10001180_pt1 | contig 15375 bp, 13 predicted proteins | sample PanSoiMetPlot_36_FD_92543 | JGI IMG/M metagenome (GOLD analysis project Ga0126384, IMG submission 92543) | Tropical forest soil microbial communities from Panama - MetaG Plot_36 | ecosystem: Environmental > Terrestrial > Soil > Tropical forest > Bulk soil | place: Panama | collected 2016-02-17 | reverse complement strand
TCTCTTGAGTTGCTGGACTCCAACGCATTCGACAAGCTGTTGGAAGACCCGATCGTGTCATTGAGCAGATGACCCGATAGAATTCATGTGGACATACAGACGCTTTTACTGTTCCACTCCGGGATCTACACGTGAGAGTTGAAAAGCAATGCTGCCCGGGATGGACAATTGGACGTCAGTGCCTGCTGTTGCACTACTCGAAATGGTGAGCGACCCGCCGATCCCCGTCGCCCGCTCGCGCATACCTGCCAGGCCCCAGTGTCCGTCACGTCCTGACCGGAGAAACCGGGGATCGATTCCACACCCATTGTCGCGAACCCTCATGCACAAACCGCTTTCAGCGTATTCAAGTTCGAACTCGATGCACTGGGCCCGTGAATGATGAAAAGCATTAACCAGAGCCTCTCTCCCAATTCGGTAAATCTCATGCCACGCGGGTGGCCGTAGCGGCTCCTGGCGGCCAACGACGATGACGCGGAAGTCGACATCAGGTTGAACCGCGAGTTCCTGCTGAACCCGGGAGAGAGCCTGAACGAGATCTGGCGTGCCAGTCGACCGGAGTTCCTGAATAGTATTCCGGCCTTCCTGAACTCCATGTTGCATGATCTGAAGAATTCGATCTAACTGCGGTTTGACCGGAGAATCCTGAGCTAAGTCATCCACTGCCACACTGAGCAGCATCGAGGCAGTCAGGAAAGTTTGCAAAAGTGTGTCGTGGAGTTCCTGCGCGATTTGAGTTCGCTCTTCCAGGCCCACATTCTCTTTTCGGACCCGGTCTTCTTCCTGTTTCCGCCATTCAATTTCGGTTGCGCTCGCGTACCATCTTCTAACGCGGCCTAACTCTACGAATGGATTGTAGCGAAACAGGAACCATCGATAGATGCCATCGTTTCCAAGCAAGCTCGCTTCGAGTTCAAACGGAGCCCTCCGAGAAAATGCACGCTTTCGTACGGCTCGCATCCGCTCCGCATCGCTCGGATGGATCACCGTATCGACTACATCCATCGAAGAATACTGGTCAAAGGTGAGACCTGTGTACTCGCGGGCAACACGATTAGCATGAATCCACTTGCCGTCAGGGTCCAGCACAAAAATGACTTGCGGAACCAGATCGACAAGTTGCTGGAGTTCCTGCTCCGCACGTTTACGCTCGGTGATGTCTGTTATCGCACCCACGAATTCCAAATCATGTGATCCAGCATGTGGACATACATGGGCCAGGACCCGTACATACTTTATGGAACCATCTGGCAGGCGCAGGCGATGTTCAAAATCGAAATCCTTTTCCCCTTGTGCAGCAGAATCGATTACTTCCCGGACAAGTCTCCTGTCCTCTGGATGGATGCGTTCCCATGCCAGATCCCACGTCGGTTTGATTCCCAGATCGACTTCGAAAATGCGATACGTTTCACTGGACCAATAAATTTTTCCACTCGCAACCTGCCAACCAAAACTGCCTGTGTGGCTTAACCTCTGGGCTTCCGCCAGGTAAACCTCGTTGCGTTGCAGCGCCTCCTCGGCCAGCTTACGCTGAGTTCGCTCCTCAGCTTCGCGCAACGCCCGACGAACCGAAGACCCAATTCTCGAAAGGCGCGTTTTGAAGACGTAGTCCGTGGCCCCTTGCTTGAGCGCTTCAATCGCAAGTTCTTCGCCCATAGTCCCTGATACGAAAATGAATGGCACCTCCGGACGAATTTCCCGGGCAAGTCTTAATGCAGAAATGCCGTCGAACGAAGGAAGGGTGTAGTCCGCCAGGATCAGCTCAAATTCATCCCGCTGCAGAAATGTGAGATAGCCGGCCTGGCTGTCGACGCGTGTCAGGTCGCAGACAAAGCCTTCTGCTTCCAGTCTTGCCTGAACAAGGTCGGCGTCTCTGGGTTCGTCTTCAAGATAGAGGATTCGCAAAAATAAGCCCCAATGATTCCAAGCAATTTTGGGTCCATACGTGGTCGGCAAAGCTCGGCAACCACCGCTTGCTACTTCCTCCCTACACTCCCGGGTGGCGGCTCATTGATGATCGCCCAAAACACTCCGAGTTCCTTAATAGCGTTGACAAATTCATGGAAATCCACGGGCTTCACAACGTAGGCGTTGACGCCAAGTTTGTAGCTTGCCACCATGTCCCGTTCCTCGCGCGAAGATGTGAGCACGACCACCGGAATCAACTTCAGTTTCGCATCGGACCTGATGGCCTCCAGCACCTGCAGGCCATCAACCTTTGGTAATTTCAGATCGAGCAACAGAACGGCGGGATTCTCGCCGCTGCGCAGTTGGAATTTTCCCTGGTGAAAGAGGTAATCCAGAGCCTCTTCCCCGTCCGAAGCGACCACAACCTCGTTGCCGAGGTTATATTCCTCCAGCGCGGTCATGGTGAGTTCCACGTCTCTGGGATCGTCCTCGACCAGCAAAATCCGCCCTATTTCCGGCATGGTTATGACTCCTAAGGCTTAGGTAGTGAAAAATAAAAGGTTGCACCGCCGCCGACTTGCGCCTGCGCCCAAACTCGACCGCCATGACGATGAATGATGCGTTGAACCGTGGCCAGCCCGATCCCTGTACCATCAAACTCATTGGCTCTGTGGAGACGTTGGAATACTCCGAATAATTTGTCCACGTACTTCATGTCAAAACCAACTCCGTTGTCCCTGATAAATACCACGACACCGTCTGTTCGTTGGTCGGTGCATCCGATTTCAATCTCGGGCGATGGACGCGTGCGCGTGAATTTGACAGCATTGGAAATCAGATTGACGAGCGCAACTCTCAGCATCGATCTGTCCCCATAGAAATCAGGCAGCGGCCCAATCTTCCATGTCATATTGCGCCCTTCTGTCTCTCGCGATAATTCGTTTTGAACCTCTTTCACGAGCTGCTCCAGGCTTACCATAGTCTCGCGCGTCTCAGCTCGCCCGATTCGGGAAAATGCCAGGAGATCATCAATCAGTGTGCCCATTCGCTTTGCCGATTCGAGGATCATCGTCATATATCGGCGGCCCTTGGCATCCAGAAGTGACGACGCACCTGTTTGCAGCAGCTCCGTATACCCGACCATATGACGAAGCGGAGCTCGCAAGTCATGCGATATGGAGTATGCGAAAGCTTCCAGCTCTTTATTTATGGCCTCGAGTGCAGTAGAGCGTCGGGTGAGTTCCTGATTGAGTTTGCGGATATGGTCGTCTCGGTGTTTGCGTTCGGTGATATCGCGGATCGCACCGGAGACCAGCGCCCCCTCCTCCGTTTCCAGCGGACTGAGGCTGATTTCCACGGGAAATTCCGTTCCATCTTTCCGCCGTCCGTACAACTCCAGACCCTGGCCCATGGGCCGCACCCGTGGCTGGGAGAAGAAGGCGGTGCGGTGTTCGGGGTGTCGAGCCCCAAAGCGCTCTGGAACAAGAATCTCAATCTCCTGACCCAGGAGCTGCTCCCGCTGATAACCAAACAGCTCCTCCACCTGGGCATTGGCCAACACAATCTTGCCCTGCCGGTTCATCACGATCATTGCATCGGGAGCGGATTCCAAAAGACCACGGAATTTCTGCTCAGTTTGTTTGAGGTCCCGTTCCACGCGCCGACGATGGGAACTAAACCAGGTGATCAGCAGCGCAAAAAGAATGAATACTGCCTCATAAGGAACATCAGCCCATGTGATGTAGAAACTGTAACCGGGCTCAGTAAAGTAATAATCGAAGGCCAATGCTGCCAGGAGCAGCCCGAGAACAGCGGGCCGTGCGCCTGCGTACCAAACAGTGAATGCAATAGCAGCCAGGAAGATTGTGAATTCAACGCCCAGGATCTTGTAACGTGCCAGGAAAAGGTTTATCCCAAGTGCAATTGCGACAGACAAAACCGCAAGACCATAGCGCTGAAGCGCAGGTGGGATTTTCGACAATAATGGTTTTTCGCGTGTCATGGCTCATTCACGCGTCTCTAATTCCGAACACGGACAATTGCGGTAAAGCCGAATCATAGCTGAATAAGACCACGACGCAGGGCAATGGTGACGGCCTGGGTGCGATCCATAGCGCCCAACTTTTCCATGGCGTGCTTTATGTGGGCCTTCACCGTCTCTCCAGAGATAAAGAGATGATTGGCAATGTCCCGGTTTCGATTTCCTGCCATGACCATCTTTAGCACTTCCAGTTCGCGTTCAGTCAACGCATCCTCGCTAAGATACTCGGCGAGGATTGCGGCCACTTGCGGCGGAATTCGCTTCTTTCCGGCGTGGACTTGGCGGATCGTCTCGGCCATCTCGTTGGGCGGCATACTCTTGAGTATGTAAGAGCGCGCACCCACAGCCAGGGCTCGCTGGATTTCGCCCTCGCATTCAAAAGTAGTCAATATGATGATGCGTGCTTCCGGAAATTCTGCCCGAATCGCGACCACGGCTTCGATCCCACTCATGTCCGGAAGCCTGAGATCCATGAGGGTAATATCGGGCTTCTGCTCGCCAAAGCATTTGATCGCTTCGCGTCCAGTCCAAGCATGTGCCACTATCTGCATGTCGGATTGGCGATTGATGACGGTCTCAATTCCCTCGTGCACCAAGGGATGGTCATCAACACTGAGAACGCGGATTTGGTTTCTGATCTTGTCGTTCATACTTACTCCGCCTCCGCTTGCTCCAGGCCGATGGCACGATCCGTCCAGAGCTGCATGCTTACATTGGCACGTTGCACCTTGCGGCGGCATAAGGTCACTTCATGGCTACCGTATACTTAAACTGGCTGTGCCCTTCTCTGTGCAAGTCGTCACTGCAGTGAAAAGCTTTGGCCAAATTAGCCGGCCACGGCAGCTCCAAATTCCTGGTTTTCGTTCTGGTGAACCGGTCTTAGCGGAAGCAGATAAGGGCAAGCCTGGTGCAGCCGTTGAAACGGCCTGAGCGGGCGTTTCAATGCTGGAGTTCATTATTTCCTCTTCCCTGTGAACCGATGGATGTACCCATCTGCACGCCAACTCTCTAAATGGCAAGCCCGGTGCCACTCTGTAATCTTCTGAAAACAAAGAGACAACAAGATTCTCTGCCAATTACATACCGACAACATGCTTGCTAGTGCTCACCCGTTGGCACCCCCGTGAGGAGCTGCTTAGGGAGAGCAAACCAAGTGTTTTGCTCCGGATGCGCGAGCTGTCGAGTACTGCGGGTGCAAGTGGGAGCGGAGCATGCAAGCGGCCGCCGCAAGTAAATAGGGACGGCTTACAGCGATACCGTCCTTCTCGTGTTATAAGACAAGGTTATAGCCTCAAGAATTTGAACCGCCGAGCAGGCTTCCTCAATTGTGGCCACAGCTGTGCCTGCCCTCAATCAAGGAAATGAAATCCCTCACTTCTTCCCCATAAAGCTGGTCTTCTCAAACCCATTCACTGTTATTCCAGAAGATGTGACTACCTTCATTTCCGTAAAGGCACTTTCAGAGAAGGCGTTGGGTACGTACACCGTGCCTTGTTCAAAATCGAGCGGGAATGGTGCGCTTTCTTGCAGTACCCGTTGCCGACAGGATCACCATGCGGATATTTTTCATCGGATCTCGGTTAAAGTGCGATCATTCACTTGTTTTATTACCCTTCGCATCCCGCAACAGAACCAACGACCTATTTCGATTTCAACAGAGCCTTTTCTGCGCTAGCGATCTCTTCAAGTCTCGCCTTGTCAACCGGGGGATAGGCGAGATCGAGCGCGGCCAGTGTGTCGACGACCGCAGCCGCAACAATGACTCGTGTGAACCACTTGTTGTCCGCGGGCACCACGTACCATGGATTGTCCTGGGTGGCGGTGTTCCGAATCATGTCTTCGTAAGCGTTTTGGTATTCATCCCAATGGTCACGCTCCGCCATGTCCGAGCCGGAGAACTTCCAGTTCTTTTCGGGCTGTTGCGCTCTTTCCAAAAAGCGCCTCTTCTGTTCTTTCGCCGACACGTGCAGGAAGAATTTCACCACCACCACGCCGTTGCGGGCGAGGTAGCGCTCGAAGGCACGAATGTCCTCGAACCGCTCCTGCCAAATACGTTTCGTGATGAGAGTCGACGGAATTCTTTGTCTTCGCAGAAAATCTGGATGCACGCGCACTACGAGCGTTTCCTCGTAGTAGCTGCGATTGAAGATGCCGATGTGACCGCGATTGGGCAGGCATTTCATGCAGCGCCAGAGAAAATCGTGGTCGAGATCCTCGGCGGAAGGCGACTTGAAAGAAAAGACCTGGCAGCCTTGCGGGTTCACGCCCGACAGAACGTGCTTGATCGTACCATCCTTGCCGGCAGCGTCCATGGCTTGAAAAATGAGCAGCACCGCCCATTTGTCCTGCGCATAAAGCTTGTCCTGCAACTCAGCCAGAGACTCAATCCCGCGAGCCAGCGCATCCCTGGCACGCGGTTTAGCCTCTGAAGTGAACCGCAATGTATCGCCTGGGTCCACTTCTTTCAATCGGAACTTCTTCCCGTTCGTGATACGAAAGTTGCTCGCAAGCTTGTGCGCCTTCTTGATGATCTTTCTGGTGTTCATAATCTCTCCGGTTCGTGCCAGCACCGCGCTGGATCACGCACCCGCCGTTTGTTATTGCCAAATTCTCGTCACCGACGCCGACGGTCTGCCCTTGTCGAATCCCTCATGGTCGGCGATGGCGCCGCTTTACGGAGAGCTGGGCCAAAGAGCGTGTTAGCGCGGCATTGACCGATGCGACCTCCTGGGAAGACAGTTTTTCGTGAAGCCGTGCTGCAGCGCGGCTCCGCGCTTCTTCGGCTTTTGCCTCGTCGATGTTCTCGGCAGCCACCGCCGTATCCGTGAGGATGGCCACACGGTCACCCGTGATTTCAACGAGCCCCTCCCCCACCGCCAGAAAATCTTCGTGGCCGTCCTTGTGAACGACCAACTCGCCCGGCGCCAATTGCGTCATGAGCCGGACGTGTTGCGGGTAGATGCTCATCTGACCCTCCACGCCCTGCAACGTAACCATCTCCACTTCCTGGGAGTAAACTTCGGCGTCTGGCGTCACAATTTGCAGTCTCAAAGTATTGGCCATGTTTCACCGCATATTAGGCTTAGGGGGCCCACAACTCCGCAACCACCAACCGTTCACCCCTGTTTGATTTCTTCAATCGGGCCCTTCATATAAAAGTTCGCTTCCGGCACCTCGTCGTGCTTGCCCTCAAGGATTTCCTTGAAGCCTCGAACGGTTTCAGCCACGGGCACTTGTTTGCCCTCATGCCCGGTGAACACCTGCGCAACGCTGAATGGCTGGCTCAGAAAGCGCTGGATCTTCCGAGCACGGAGCACCGTGAGCTTGTCCTCCGGCGATAGCTCATCCATGCCCAGAATCGCAATGATGTCCTGCAGGTCTTTGTAGCGCTGAAGGACTTTCTGCACTCCGCGCGCCGTATCGTAGTGCTCCTGGCCCACGATCTCGGGCGCAAGGGCGCGAGAAGTGGAAGCCAGAGGATCGACCGCCGGGTAAATGCCCAACTCGGCAATCGCGCGATCGAGTACGATGGTCGCGTCCAGGTGGGCGAAAGTTGTGGCTGGCGCCGGATCCGTCAGATCGTCGGCGGGAACGTACACGGCCTGGAACGAAGTGATCGAGCCTTTCTTCGTAGAGGTGATCCGTTCCTGCAGGCTTCCCATCTCGGCGGCAAGCGTCGGCTGGTAACCGACTGCGCTGGCCGTGCGACCGAGTAAGGCCGATACCTCGGAACCAGCCTGAGAAAAGCGAAAGATGTTGTCAATGAAGAGCAGCACATCCTGGTTCTTCTCGTCGCGGAAGTATTCGGTAATTGCGAGACCGGCAAGAGCCACGCGAAGACGCGCACCCGGCGGCTCGTTCATCTGCCCGTACACCAGCGCGATCTTTGACTCACTCAGGTTTTCCTGGTTGATGACCCCGGCCTCGGACATGTCGTGGTAAAGGTCGTTTCCCTCGCGCGTGCGTTCGCCCACCCCGGCGAACACTGACACGCCGCCATGGAGTTTCGCAATATTGTTGATCAGCTCCATGATTACGACGGTCTTTCCCACCCCGGCGCCGCCAAAAGCACCCACCTTGCCACCCTTCAAAAACGGGCAGATCAAATCAATCACTTTAATGCCGGTCGGAAGCACTTGCGGCGAAGTCGATTGGTCCACGAGCGGTGGCGGAGTGCGGTGGATTGGATAGTACTTCTCCGCCTTGACCGGGCCGCGTTCATCCACGGGGTTTCCGGTAACGTCGAATATCCGCCCCATAACGCCCTCACCGACAGGCATGGATATAGGGCCGCCGCTGTCGGTGACCTCGAAGCCCCGCTTGAGTCCCTCCGTGGCGGCCATGGAGATTGCTCGAACCAGTTTGTCCCCGAGGTGCTGCTGCACTTCGAGCGTCACCTTGGTGGGCCGGTTCTGCACTTTGTACTCAACCGTCAGCGCGTTATAGATTCCAGGCAGCGTTTCCGGGAACTCGACGTCCACTACCGGACCGACAACTTTTGCGATCCTGCCTTTGTTCATATTCATACCCATTTGCACCGCTCCATGACGTTTCTTTATTCAGATTGGCCACCGGCGATCTCCAGTAGCTCCCTCGTAATATTCCCCTGTCGCTGTCTGTTGTATTCGAGCGACAGGTCTTTGATCAGACGCTCAGCGCTGTCCGTGGCATTCTTCATCGACACCATGCGCGCGCTTTGCTCGCTGGCTTTGGCATTAAGCAAGACCTGATAGATGTAAAAGTTGAGATAATGCGAGAGCAAATAACCGACAACCGTCTCCGGGTTGGGTTCAAACAGCGACTCGTTATTGTCCTTTGCCAATTCCTCTTCGGATTCCATACCCGGGATTTTCAATGCCTTGACTTTGCCCACCGGAAGAAATTCCAAAGTGAGCGAATTTTGGGTGAGGGTGTTGACGAACCGGGTAGCGACAATCTGCACCTGGTCCACTTCCTTTTTTAAGAACAGGTCGCGGGCGAAGGCCGCAATGGCTGCGGCTTCGGAGAATTGCGGCTTATCCGCGAAGCCAAACTCGCCTACAAGCCGCCGCCCGGTGCGAGCGACGAATTGCGCAGCCTTGCGCCCCGCTGTGATAAAGACCGTTGATTGTGTATCAAACTGGGCGGCTACGCGGAACAAGTTGGTGTTGAGCGCCCCGCACAAGCCCTTGTCGGTACCGATCAGGATAACCGCCCTGTTGCGGACCTTACGCGCCTCCAGCAGAGGATGGTTGAACTCGCCCATGCGGGTGGTCGCTTCTCGCTGGATACGGTAGAACAGGTAGGCAAAGGGACGGCCAGCCAGCGCGGCCTGCTGTGCTCTGCGCATTTTTGATGCTGCCACCATCTGCATTGCCTTCGTAATCTGTGCAGTGCTGGTGATGGAGCGGATGCGTCTGCGTAAGTCGCGGGTACTATGCATAACTAAGAGTTAACGGTGCTCATTTCCAGGTCTGCTTAAACTCATCGGCAGCAGCCTTCAGTTCCGCGGTTAATGCGGTGCTAAGCGCTTTTTCGTTTTTGATTTTGCGGAGCAGCTCAGCTTTGCGCGTGCTCAGATACTCCGTAAGCTTGTTCTGGAACTCCTTGACTCGCTCCAGCGGCACATCTTCCACGTAGCCGTTCTGCACGACCCAGATCACAGCCACCTGCACTTCAACGGGAATCGGATTGTACTGGGGCTGTTTAAAGGTCTCGACGATGCGCTTACCGGCGTCGATCTTCGCCTGTGTCTTGGCGTCCAACTCCGAGCCGAATTGAGCGAAGGCCGCCAGCTCGCGGAATTGGGCGAGGTCGCCCTTGAGCTGGCCGGCAACCTGCTTCATGGCCTTGAGTTGCGCCTGCGAACCAACCCGCGAGACGGACAGGCCGACCGAAATAGCAGGGCGCACGCCCTGGTAGAACAAATCCGTTTCAAGGTAGATTTGTCCGTCGGTGATCGAAATGACATTGGTCGGGATGTAAGCAGATACGTCGCCGGCTTGCGTTTCGATAATGGGCAACGCCGTCAGCGATCCGTTGCCATACTTTTCTCCGACTCGCGCCGCGCGTTCCAGCAATCGGCTGTGGAGATAGAAGACATCACCCGGATATGCTTCGCGGCCCGATGGCCGCTTCAGCACCAGCGACACCTGCCGGTAAGCCACTGCGTGCTTGGACAGGTCGTCAAACACGATCAGGGCGTCCATCCCGTTGTCCATGAACCACTCGCCCATCGCCGCTCCGGCGAATGGAGCAAGGTACTGATTCGTGGCCGAATCGGACGCAGGCGACGCAACAACGATGGTGTAGGGCATCGCCCCAGCGTTCTCGAGGGTGGCGAGGACGCGGGCAACATTGGACTGCTTCTGGCCAATCGCTACATAGATGCAGTACAGCGGGCGATACTCTTTGTCGCCAGCGGCTTCAGCCGCTTTGTTGAGACGCGCCTGGCTGATGATGGTATCGACACAGATAGTTGTTTTGCCCGTGGAACGGTCGCCGATGATCAATTCGCGCTGACCGCGGCCAATTGGAATCATCGCGTCAATTGCCATGATGCCCGTTTGTACCGGCTGATTCACGGGACGGCGTCGTATGATCCCTGGAGCCATTTTCTCGACCGGATATGCGACATCGCTGTTGATCGGCCCTTTGCCATCCAGGGGTTCGCCCAACATATTCACGACCCGGCCTAACATGCCCTTGCCGACGGGCACCTGCAGGAGCTTGCCTGTGGCCCGCACCTCGTCGCCCTCATGAAGCTGGCTGTAGTCTCCAAGAATCACCACCCCGACTTCGGTCTCATCCAGGTCCAGCGCCAAGCCGGTGATGCCGTTGCCGAGGTCAAGCATCTCATTCAGCATCGCGTCGCTGAGCCCTTCAACTCTGGCGACACCGTCCCCGACCTCGCGGATGACGCCCACGTTCTGCCTGGCCGCCGTGGCCCTGACTCCTACGATTTGAGCTTCAATTTCCTCTAGCAGGTTAGCCATAATTCCTTTTGCCTCGATCCATTGGCTTCAAACAGCGAAGCCTTCGCTATTCCTTGAATTCCTTATCAAAAACGTCGTCGCAGGGAAGCCAATCCCGAGCGCACACTCCCGTCATAAACGTCACTGCCTACGCGAATACGTATTCCCCCGATCAATGCCGGATTGAGAGCAAACGAGGTGCTCAATCCCGGTCCATACACACGATCGAGGTTCGACAGGATGCGTGCCTGCAATGTTTGAGGCAACGACGCGGCGCTTTCTACTTCAGCCGTGTGGCGGGCGCGCTCCAGTCTTACCAGGCGCTGGAAGTAAGAAAGCAGGGTTAGGCTGCGACGGCGGTTGGCTTCCAGAACCCCTTGCACGGCCTGGCGGACCCGGGTCTCGTCCAGCAATCCTCGAACCAGGCATAAGCGGAACATCTGCCTGGCTTCACGGCGGAGTTGTTTGGGACTCTTCATTGATTTAACCCTGCCTCGCCCTGTGCACTACGCCGGCAATTGCCGTGCGGTTTCCTCGGCCAGGCGCTGTTGATCTTCCGGCGTTAGAATTTTGCCGGTGACGTTGGCGGTAGCTTCCACCACCAGGCGGCCAAACTCAGACTTGAGATCCGCGAACATGCGCATTCTTTCCTGCGCCGCGGCTTCCTGCGCCTTGACCACGATTTGTTCGGCGGCGGCAATGGCCTTCTGAGTTTCTTGCTCTTGCACCCAAGCGGCTGCCGCGCGGCCTTCTTCGATCAGTTTGGCCGCCTGGATGTTGGCCTGGTCCAGCACTCCCCGGCGCTGCTCTTCAGTGCGGGCGAGTTCGGCCTTGATCCTCTCAGCATTCGCCAGACCCTCGGCGAGTTTTTGCCGGCGCGCTGCCAGCATGTTGAGCACCGGTTTGTATGCCCATCTCTGAAGGGCAATACAAACGATGGAGAAACTGATAATTTGAGCAACCAGGTGAGCCCAATCCACTCCGAAGGTGCGGGCGATCTCTCCGATCTGCCCACTACCACCCGCGGATACCAGCAATGCCAAAGCCTGCATAATTACACTCTCGTCTCCAGGTCGGGACGGGCCGCTTGTGCTCTCCGGCCCGACTTCATTCTGTTACTTCGCCAGGAACAGCGCGTAGAACACGATGGCTTCCGCGAAAGCAATGGACAGAATCGACTGGACCAGAATCTTCGTAGATGCTACGGGATTGCGGCCCACTGCTTCCGAAGCCTTCGCTCCAATTAAGCCAACGCCGATGGCCGCTCCGAGTGCGGCCAGGCCCACGTGTATACTTCCCGTCATAGATTTTCTCCTCTCTTTTTGTTGCGGGCTCCTGCGATTGATGACGCTTGAGCCGTTGTGAATTCATAGATCAACCATGCGCAGCCGCAGGCTCCTCTTCGTGCTGGCATATCAGCAGCGTGAAGACAGCGGTCAGCAACATGAACACCAGAGCCTGAACCAGGCCCACCAGCAACTCCATAAAATAAAACGGAATCGGCAGCAGCCAGCCCAACGCTGGAACCAGTGTGTTCATAGTGTCCAGCATGTTTTCGCCCGCGAAAACGTTGCCATAGAGGCGAAAACTCAAGGAAACAGGCCGGAACAAAATCGAGACAATTTCCAAACAGCCGGCGGCAAAGAACACAACCACCATGATTACTTTCATCAGTCCGGTCGAGTCGCCTTTGGGCGCAAACAATTCCTTGAGAAATCCAATCGGCCCAACTTCCCAAAGCGCCCAGACAATCCAGCAGGCAAAGAAGACCAAGGCCATGGCCAGTGTGAGATTGACATCGGCATTGGCGCCACGGAACAAAGGTCGATCGATGGTGAAGCCATACGAGCCGCGATGGCCCCAGCCGATGGTGCCCACGCCAGGGATCAGGCCCTCCCAATTCGCGGCGAGAATGAAAATGAAGACGGTCGCAAAGAACCAAAACGTCCGCTGAACCAGGTGTGTGCCGATGATGCCTTCCAGAAATGTATAAAGCCCGTCCACCAACCACTCCCAAAAATTCTGGGCGCCTTCAGGAACAAGCTTCATGTGCCGCGTAGCTGCCTGAGCAAAAACAATGAGACTCACGGCCACGATCCAGCTCACCACCATCGAGTTAGTGATCGGGAAGCCGAACGGTTTAGCGATTTCTACTGCATTTTGCGTCGGGCCGTGTTCTGCGTCCTCCGGAGTCGCTTTATCCGCTTGGCCCCGCGTGCCAGTGAGAGCGGATGTCGCCGGGATGTTTCCCGTTTTCGCGCTTGCTGCCAACGCGCAATCAGCCGTAACGAACATGAAGATGGCAGTTAAGAGCAGGGATGCGAGTTTAGTTTTCAACCTGGAGGCCTTGGCCGCTTGTTCGATCAGAGGCGGTTTTCCGTCCAATTTTGGGAACGTAACCGAGGGATGAAACAGATCTCGTATTATTGTTCGCATCCGGTCCTTCTCTGAGCAGGAATGCCTGCTACGCCTTTCTCTCTTGGTTAAAGCATTCAGGATTCCAATTGCCCTCCGTACTCCTCGTATCGGAGATATACGCTCAAAAAAAAGCAGTTAATGCGCTATCCGATCATTGAGGACTTGACCGAACGCTTTGCCGCCGTAACAGTCGGTGACAACAATTTGGCAACTGACAGCGAACTGGGAATTCTGCCCGGAGCAAGGGATGCACAGTGCGTTCACACTATCCTCCACAAATCCTGCCGCTAGTTTGTTTCGCTTGTCGTTACTGCCGGAGTTGCGTGAGAACGGCCCGGCGAGAGTTGCTGCATACGACACTTGAGAAGTCCCCATCACGCTTGACGTTTGACCAGGAAGGCACGGCCGTTTCGGAGGCCGATATTTCTGCTGCAGGATTCTCGGCTATCGTCCTGGTGATCAGGGTTAGAGGAAAGCTGGGTTGCCGAGGACTGCTGTTAGCCACGATGAGCGCGGCCGGTGCAAGACCCGGCCGCGCTCAGTGCGGCTCAAGTTACTTTGAGCTGTATGGCCACTTCCATCCGGTTATGTCCGGGCTGTCGATACCATTCTTGTATGCGTAGGCCCGGCACTCGATTTGTTTGTTGCGGAATTTTTCCCTGGCATGGCTCCCGATCTTTTGCAGCCTGGGAATCCGATCGATGGCATCGATGGCAAGGGTGAAGCGATCGATCTCGTTGTTCATCGCTAATTCCATCGGCGTGTTGATGTTGCCCTTTTCCTTGTAGCCACGCACGTGCAGTTGCTGGTTCTTGCGCGCATAGGCCAGACGGTGAATGAGATAGGGGTAACCGTGAAAGTTGAAGATGATGGGCTTGTCCACCGTGAACAAAGAATCAAATTCCGCATCAGTGAGCCCATGCGGATGATTCTTGCTGGGCTGCAGTTTGAAGAGATCCATCACGTTGACGAAGCGAATCTTCACATCGGGGAACTCATCGCGCAACAGGACCGTCGCGGCCAACGCTTCCTGGGTCGGTATGTCCCCGGCGGAAGCGAACACTACATCGGGTTCCACCCCCTGGTCGTTGCTCGCCCAGTCCCAGATGCCGATTCCCTTGGTGCAGTGCTCGACCGCGGCACTCATGTCCAGGTACTGAAGGTGCAACTGCTTGTCGGAGACAATCACATTGATGTAGTTCTCGCTTCTCAGGCAGTGGTCCGCGACCGAGAGGAGACAGTTGGCGTCGGGCGGCAGATAGATACGTGTAACCTCGGCGCTCTTATTCAGGACAACGTCGAGGAAACCGGGATCCTGGTGCGTGAAACCGTTGTGATCCTGGCGCCAGACTGTAGAGGTGATCAGGAGGTTCAGCGATGCGATCTTCCGCCGCCAGGAGAGGTGATTGCAGATCGCCAGCCATTTCGCGTGCTGGTTGAACATGGAGTCAATCACGTGAACAAAGGCTTCATAGGAGGAAAAGAAGCCGTTTCTGCCGGTGAGCAGATAGCCCTCGAGCATGCCCTCCATGGTGTGCTCACTCAACATCTCAATCACTCGTCCGTCAGTTGCCAGCTCGCCACCGTCCTGGTCTTCGTTAAAATAGTCGGCAATCCAGAATTTCTTGGAGACCTGGTAAATCGCTTGCAGCTTGTTCGATGTTGTTTCGTCCGGGCCGAAGACGCGGAAGTTGTTCGGGTTTTCCTTCATTACATCGCGAAGGAGGTTGCCAAGGGGAGGAACGTTCTCGGTTTCAAGAGTCCCTGGCCGATCCACCTTCACTGCGTAGCCGGCAAAGTCCGGCAGGCGCAACGGTCTTCTGATGCTGCCGCCATTGGCGTGCGGGTTGGCGCTCATGCGGCGCTTGCCCGTCGGCGCCAGTTCCTTCAGCTCGGGAATGAGTTTGCCATTGTGGTCAAACAGCTCCTCTGGTTTCTGGTCACGCATCCATTTCTCCAGAATGCCCAACTGTTCAGGATTTTTCTTGACATCGGTCAAAGGCACCTGGTGGGCTCGCCAGAAGCCCTCGAGGAAGTGACCACCCACTTCTCGTG
>Ga0126384_10001179_pt1 | contig 15378 bp, 16 predicted proteins | sample PanSoiMetPlot_36_FD_92543 | JGI IMG/M metagenome (GOLD analysis project Ga0126384, IMG submission 92543) | Tropical forest soil microbial communities from Panama - MetaG Plot_36 | ecosystem: Environmental > Terrestrial > Soil > Tropical forest > Bulk soil | place: Panama | collected 2016-02-17 | reverse complement strand
GCAATCTCGGCGGCAGCATCGGCGTGTCCATCGCCGGCACCGCGCTGGCGGAGGCGACGCAGCGCCACCAGGCCTATCTGACCGACCACCTGGTGCCGTCCTCGCCCGCCTATCAGGCGGCGATCCAGCACGCGACCGCGCTGCTCACCGGGCAGGGCGTGCCGCCGGGCGAGGCGGCGCGCGGCGCGTTCGGCCTGATCGCGCAGACCGTCAACCAGCAGGCCACCATGCTGGCCTATATCGACGTGTTCTACGGCTATGCGCTGCTCGCCGCCGTGCTGGTGCCGGCCGCGTTCCTGCTGCTGCGGCCGGCCGAGGACCGCGCATCGGCCGGGGCGCACTGACCGGAACCGGGAGATGGAACCGGCGCGCAGCCACATCGTTCTAGCAGAGTGGGAGGCGCGCACCCGTTGAGGTGCGGAGCACCGTTATATGGACCACCACGTCCCCACCGCACCGCGAGAACGACCTTCCTGGTGGAATCTGCTGCTGGTGCTGCCGTTCGTGGCGCTGCTGTGGGTGCCGTTCTACAACTCGATCGAGCCCGCCATCTGGGGCGTTCCGTTCTTCTACTGGTACCAGTTCGTCTGGGTGTTCCTGACCTCCGCCATCGTCATCCTGGTGCACCGCATGACCGGCTGACCGGACCACCGTGTCGGATCGTTTGCCATGAATTGGACCGCGATCATCGTTTTCGTCCTGCTGTTCGGCTTCATCACGGTGCTCGGCTTCGTCGCTGCGCGCTGGCGGCGCGGCGACCTCGATCTTCTGCATGAATGGGGGCTGGCGGGACGACGCCTCGGCACGGTCCTCACCTGGTTCCTGCTCGGCGGCGACCTCTACACGGCGTACACATTCATCGCGGTCCCGGCGCTGGTGTTCGGCGCGGGCGCGATCGGTTTCTTCGCCCTGCCGTATACGATCATCATGTACCCGCTGGTCTTTCTGATCCTGCCGCGCATGTGGTCGGTCGCGCATACGCACAACTACATCACCGCCGCCGATTTCGTCCAAGGCCGCTACGGCAACCAATGGCTCGCGCTCGCGGTGGCGGTGACCGGCATCATCGCCACCATGCCGTACATCGCGCTGCAGCTGCTCGGCCTGCAGGTGGTGATCGGCGCCATGGGGGTCGGCGCGGGCGGCGGGCTCGCCGGCGACCTGCCGCTCGTCATCGCGTTCGTGATCCTCGCCGCCTTCACCTATACGAGCGGCCTGCGCGCCCCGGCGATGATCGCGGTGGTCAAGGACTTGCTGATCTACATCACAGTGCTCGCCATGGTGATCGTGATACCGATCGAGCTCGGCGGCTACGACAAGTTGTTTGCCGCGGTGCCGCCCGCGAAGCTGCTGCTGCCGACCCCCGGCCCGAACACGCTCGGGCAGTACTCCGCCTACGCGACGCTCGCGCTCGGCTCGGCGTTCGCGCTGTTTCTCTATCCGCATTCCATGACCGGCGTGCTCAGCAGCTCGAGTCGCGAGGTGATCCGGCGCAACGCGGCCTATCTGCCGGCCTATTCATTCCTGCTCGGGCTGCTGGCGCTGACCGGTTTCATGGCGCTCGCCCTGGGCGTCGACAAGATGCCGGAATTCGCGCCGCAGTTCGAGCACTACAAGTCCAACTTCGCGGTGCCGGCGCTGATCCTGCACGCCTTCCCGGACTGGTTCGCGGGCGTCGCCTTCGCGGCGATCGGCATCGGCGGCCTGGTGCCGGCCGCGATCATGTCGATCGCCGCCGCCAACCTGTTCACGCGCAATATCTACGTGCGCTTCATCAATGCGCGGTGCACGCCGCGCGATGAGGCGCGCAATGCGAAGATCGTCTCGCTGGTCGTCAAGTTCGGCGCGCTCGTCTTCATCATCTTCCTGCCGCTGCAATACGCGATCCAGCTCCAGCTCCTGGGCGGCATCTGGATCAGCCAGACCATCCCGGCAGTGATCGTCGGGCTCTATACGCGCTGGCTCAATCCGTGGGCGCTGCTGGTCGGCTGGGCGGCCGGCATCGTCGCCGGCACCGCCATGGCGGCGTCGACCCACTTCCAGTCCGCGGTGTTTCCGCTGGCGATCGACGGCTTCACGGCGCCGGGCTATGCGGCGCTCTACGCGCTCATCCTCAACTTCGGGGTCAGCATTCTGCTCTCGGCGCTGCTCAACCCGGTGCCCGTCAGCCGCGGCAGCGACGAGACCGCAGCGGGCGATTACCGGTTCGATTCCGCCCGCGCGGCCTGACCGGCCCGCTATTGGCGGGCGATCGCGTGGCCGCGCTGGCGGCTAGTGTGCCGATTCCGAAATTCGCGCCGATCGCATTGACCACTGCGACGATCACCACCGAAATGCCGACCGCGATCAGCCCACACTCGATCGCCGTCGTGGCGGCCTGGTGACGCCAGAAACGCAATAGCGCCGGCAACATCCAATTCTCCGCGCGAAAATGCGGCCCCGCCGCGCCGGGACCGCGAACGACTTTCACGCAGAAACGTTGAAAATGCAGTAAACCGGAAACCGCAGGAGCGAGCGTATCGAGTAGCAGATCGGAAACAATGCCGTCACCTCATCGACGTCGCGTCGTCGACGGCGTGACGGGGGCCTCGCGATGCCGCATGGATGCGGCGCGGCCGTTTGGACCTGGGTCCAATTGGGCGTGATCGTTTCCGACTCCGTTTACCCTGGCGTCATACCCTCGCATTGTGGCGGGGTGGGTCGACAGGAGGGCATCTCATGCCCGCCGACGTTCCCGCATCGGTGCGCCTCGCGCGGCGCATGCCGGCAGAGCTTTCGCGAGGGACGATGTGCCGCGCAGCGGCCTCGCGCCAGTCCTCGTTGATCGTGAGCGGGCCGAACAGAGCGCTCGCCGGAGCGATCAGCCAGGCTTCGCCCAACAGGTCAGAACGCGGCCAACCACCAGGAGACGACTCAGATGAGTAATTACCCTTCATCCGGACAAGCGACTCGTTCGACCTCCAGCCATGATCCCGGATTATCCATGCCGCCGCCGGAACCTGCCTCGACCCACGCCGATTCCGACCGGCGCGACGGCATTTCCGACACCGTCAGCCAGCTCAGCCGGGATGTCGCAAGCCTCAAGGACACGTTCGCGCTGCTGGCGTCGCAGGCCAGCGGCGAAGCCGTAAAGGCGATGCGCGGCATGAGCCAAAGCGTCAGCTCGCAGGTCGGCGATGCCGCGAGCGGCGTGGCCGACAAGGGGTCCGATCTCGCGGCCTCGGCCAAGGAGCAGGCCAAGACGTTCGCGTCGGAGCTCGAAGGGATGGCGCGGCGCAATCCACTTGGCACGATCGCAGGCACGCTGCTGGTCGGCATCGTCATCGGACTGATGTCGCGGGGACGAGGTTGATGTTCGCGCCGCTGCGCGCCGCAGTCCGTGCCGACGTCGACCGGCAGGTCGGCTGGGCGCAAGACCAGGCGCGGCGGCAGATCCGCCATGTGGCGCTTATCGCCGTGCTCGCCACCCTGGCCGTGCTTGCTGCGGTCGGCGCGCTCGTCTTCGGTCTCGTCGCCCTGCAGTCCTGGCTCGCGACGCAGATCGGCTGGCTCCCTGCGCTCGGCGCGATCGGCGGCGGTCTGCTGCTGCTGACCCTGGTGCTGGCCCTTTCCGCCGTTTTCCTGCGGCGGCCCCGACTCGCTGCGCGGCCGAAGGTGCAAATCGCTCGAGCCGCGGCGCTGTTCGCGGCGCGGGACTCCGTCCGCAGCGGCCAGGCGATCGAGGGTGGCGGTGACACGCTGAGGATGGCAATGAGCACGCTCCGCGAGGGCAGCCGCTCGGAGTTGCTGGGCGCGCTCGCACTTATTGCCGTCGTGGGACTGATCGCCGGCCGCAGGCTGCGGAGCGCCAGAACCAAGGAGAAATGAGGCATCGTTTCCGCGATGCGTCCGCCGAACCCGATCGCAAGCCTGCCTGCCGCGTGGTTCGGCAAGGGACTTCTGCGCGTCCTGCTGCTCGTGGCCCTCGCCGCAGTGGTGGCGGCGGTGGCGGCCGCGTTCGGCATCGCTCGCGACTACGGATATCTGCGCGCATCGATGCTGACGGGGTCGCCCGGTGGCGCATATTACGCGCTCGCCACGCATCTCGCCGAGCGCGCCAGCCGCGGGCACGGGACGCTTACGGTCGTGCCGAGCGCCGGCTCGATCGAGAACGTGGAACGCCTGACCAGCGGACAGACGGATTGCACCGAGAAGTTCGCATTCATCCAGGACGGCACGCCGGTGGCGTCCAACAGCGGGCTCGAACTGCTCGGCCGGCTTCCCAAACCCGAGTCCCTTCTGCTGCTCGGCAAGCAGGGTCACGCCTTTCACACATTTGCGGATCTGCGCGGCGCGTCGATCGGGATCGGCCCGCAGGGGTCGGGCACCGCATATCTCATGCAGCAATTGTTCGAAGGGCCGGACCTGCGCGAACTCGACGTCCATCTGTCGAACCACCAGCTCACCGATCAGGCCGAGCTGGTGTCGCAAGGTCGGCTCGACCTTGCCGCCTTCGTGTTCGCCGAAGACGCCGAAATGCTCGATACGCTCATCAACAAGTATGGACTCGACATCGTTTCGCCCAAGGATCTCGATGGGCTGATTGCGCGCTATCCGTGGCTCAGTCTCGGCGTCATCCCGGTGGGCCGTTATGATCTGGTGCGCCCGATCCCGGCGACCGAGAAGCAGACCGCGCGTCTCGCCACGCTGATCGTCGCCAATTCCTGCGCGCAGCGGGCAGACCGGATCGCGCTTCTGATGCTGCTCGGCGCGGAGCTTCCCGGTTTCATCCGCGGCAATCCGCCGAACGCGACGAGTCCCGCCACAAGATTGCCGCTTGCCGCGGAGGCGCATCAATTCTTTCTGACCGGCGAGCCGGGGATCCCCGATCGATACTTCCCGTGGCTCGTGAACCTCATGTCGCCGGCCTACTGGGTCTACCTCGCGATGGCTGTGACGCTTCTGTTCAACGGGATGAGCGTGTTCAGCAGCTTTCGGCTCTGGCGGCTCGACGCGGCGCGCGAGAAGCTCGAGACCGACCTCAAGGCGCTGGTCGAGCCTGGCGTGACCACACACGCACAGATGCGTGCGGTCCCGGCCGAACGCGTGATGACCACCCCGGAGCGGCGCGCCGCCGCCAAGGCCCTCATGGATAAATTGATCGCCCTGCGCGCGCGGTGCCAGCGTCAAACCGGCTCGCTTGTCACCCCGATGGGGGCTGAAATGTTCTATCGCTACCAGCAATGCCTGATCGACGAGGCGACCACGACGGTGGCCGCGATGCTGGAACGCGCACCAGGCCCGCCCGCATCGCAGGCCGATTCCGGCAGGTGGAAGCCGCGGCGAAAGTCAGCCACGTCATGACGTTTCGCGGCGCGACGATTTCGTTTGCGGCTTTTGCGGCAGGCTCACTCGGCCCGGAATGATTCGTCCAGGACCTGGATCGGCACGGAGACGACATTGGGTGTCCCCCACGCGGTCGAGACGCGAATTTCGCGGGACACCATCGTCAGCGTCTGCGTGATGACGTGGCTGACGACCGCCGCGACCCGACCCTCGCAATCGAGCACCGGGGCTCCCGAGGCGCCGTGATCGACGGCGAGGCGGTCGCCGCCATCGTACATTTCGAGAAGCGCGGCGCCGGCGAGGCGCTCGTCGTCGCCGATCTGGACGAAACGGCCGTCCACGTATCGCAAGTGGCGCATCGGGTCGGCGGGGGTGACGACGCGTTCCTCCGGAGCGAGCGGCGCTCGCCGGACCGCCAGACTGCGCGCGCCTGAAACCGCGCGCTGCAAATCGAGCACGGCGAGCTTTTCGCTCTGCAATCCCGCCAGGCGGTGGATGCGCACGGATACCGACTGGCTGGTGTCGCGGTCCACGATCTCGAGCGGCTTCCAATCCTGGTCAGAAAGGTGCATCGCCGTCGCGACATGTCCGACGGTGACGATTCTGGTCGGAGTGAGAAACCAGCCTGTACCGCGGATGCCGACCAGCCCGGGTTGTGCCGCCGCTTCCTCGGCATCGAAATGCTTCATGATGCTCACGGCCGAGTGCGCGACCTGCGCCGATTCAGGGCACCCGGCCTCGGCGCCAGCCGGCGCAAAAATCAAAAGGATGACGGTCAGTGCAAGGCAAACCCGTTGGCGCATCGCGACCCCTTCCCCGGACCCAGGAGAACGCGGGCATGCAGAGGGGACAAGGGGAGGGATCGCCTTCTCAGTAAGATTTTCCCCACACGACGGATTTTTGCCGCGCCGTGTTGCGCATTTGTCATATGGCTGGCGGCCGGCGTGCGGGCCTGCCGTTGCGTCAATCCGTCGGCGGCTGCGTCCGACACTGCGCCGGGCGATCGTTAGGCAGGGGACCGCGTCGGGCGGCGGCCCGCAGAATGTGGCGGGATGTGGGCGCCTGTTGGACCTCGGTCCAATTGCTTTTCAACCCCGCTGACTGCTGATTGTCGCGTTGCGGCCGGGTGGGTCGACAGGAGGCATCCCATGCCCATCAACCTTCCCGCCCTCGTGGCTCGTTTCTTGACCCCTGACGTGATCGGGCGCATCGCGTCCGCGCTTGGTATTGATCGCAACATCGCGCAGACCGCCATCAATGCGGTCGTGCCCTCGCTGTTGGCGGGGTTCGGCGGTGTCGCGGCTCAGCCCGGCGGCCCGCAAAGGCTTGCCGACGCCGCCGCAGAGCAGAGGGGCACCCTCGGGAACTTTGTCGGGACGCTCGGTACGGCGGACCAGTCCTCGTTGATCGAAAGCGGGTCGAGCATGCTGTCATCGCTGCTGGGCGCTTCGAACCGGAATGCGCTCGTCGGAGCAATCAGCAGGTTTTCCGGGTTAGGTCAGCACGCCGCTACGCCCCTGCTCGGGATGATGGCGCCGGTCGTGATGGATACGATCGCTCAGCAGCAGGGGTCCGCGCGGACGCTCGATCCGGGCAAGATCGCCAACCTGCTTGCCGGCCAAAAGGACAATATCGCCGCGGCGATGCCGCCGGCGTTGCGCGGCATGTTGAGCGGCACGGGGCTGCTCGACTCGCTTGGCGGTGCGGCCCGAAGCGCGGGGGCCATGGGTGGCGAAGCAGCGCGGGCTTCCACTTATGCGGCCCGCGATGTTGCCAATACTGGCCAGCGCGTCGCGACGTCCACCTCGAACAACTGGCTCTATTGGTTGCTTCCGGCGGCAGCGCTGGCCGCGCTGCTCATCTACATCGTCGCCAAGCCGACGGAGCCGGTCGTTTCGCAGCAGAACACGGCCGCGAGCCAGCAGCAGAACACGGCCGCGAGCCAGACGACCGGCGTGCAGAGTCCGACGGCTGCCGGAATTGATGTCGGCAAGCAGCTGACCGACAGCGTCAGCGGTCTGCGCTCGACACTCGGCGGCATCACCGACGCTGCGTCCGCACAGGCGGCCCTGCCGAAACTGCAGGAGACCACCACACAGATCGACAAGGTCAACGACATGACGCAGCGGCTGTCGACGGACCAACGCAAGCTCGTCAGCGGGGTGGCCGCGAATGAGCTGCCGGGCGTCAACGAGTTGTTCGACAAGGTCCTGGCACTCCCCGGCCTCCCTGATCAGCTGAAGCCGATCATCGAGGCGCTGAGGACGAAGCTCACGAGCCTCGCTGCGTGACGCTGGAAAGCGCCACCGGTTGCGGTTCAACGTCGGCCGGCAGTTGCCCGCCGGCGGTCGCAATGTTGGAACGCGCCAGCCGAATCCCGCCAGATGCGTGCGTGACGCGGATTATTGGTTGTCTCTGACGTAGAGGGCTTCGAGAGCGAGCCACGCATGGACTTGCTTTGCGCGTTGCTCGCGGCTCGAGCCGATCCAGTCGAATTCGCTGAACGCCATCGCGGCGACGCCACCATCGGTGATGCCGGCGAGGTCTTGCAGCGCGCCGATCGCAACATCCTCGTCGTCCCACTGGACGACAAGTTCGATGTCGGCGTCGGCGATCTTGGTCAGGTCGACCATGGTCAATGGCCCCTTCGACAGTTGTCGACGGACCCACGAAGGAGGGGGTGTGAGTTACGTCACACCCCCCTGGTGGCCATGCACCTCCAGGTAGTCGCGGCGTGCTCCTCACGCGTTGATTTGTACGCTTCCGTACCGACGTGCCTCCAGATGTGTGCTATTGCTTTCCGGTGGGGTAGCGTCCGGTCAGGGGTCGCGGCATGCCGGCGTATCGCTTCTACCACCTGAACAACACAGGACACTTCGAGTCTGCGCCCGACATCGCGGACCTCTCAGACGATGAGGCGGCAAAGGAGCACGCCGCAACACCGAACTTCGAGGGGGGCGAGATGGCCAAGCCGCGCAAGCCGCGCGCAACAGGCGGCGTCAAGGCCGGAGCATCTGTCAAGGCTGAAGCATCGGCGAAACTCCCGGTAAAGGCCAGCTATGAGGTCAAGAAGCAGGTCACCCGGCACATCCCCGAGGATGTGACGCGCTCCAGGAATTCGGCGTGGTTGGACCTGATTTCACCCCTGACGGAGTGGGCGGGCGCCAAGGAAGATGAGCTGCGGTACCGGCGCGAACTGCTCCGCATCCAGCGAGAGGAGGCGCTCAACGCGATCGCAGTGAAGGCGGCCCCCAAGCTTCATATAATATCGGGGAAGCCCGTCCCCAATAAGTTCATGGTCCCGTTTCTTGAACAAGCATCGTTGGAGGATCCAGATAGCGCGCTCATCGACCTGTGGGCGGGCTTGCTCGTCTCGGTATCTGAAAAGTTTCAATCATACCATGTCCACTTTGTAAGCATCATCGGACAGCTGTCGTCCGAACAAGGTGAGATTTTCAAGAAGATCATACGAACCAATAGCGCACGGACACTGGAACTCGCCCGCGACAATATACTTGTTGGCTATTCATTCGATAACGCCTCTCGACTTTTCAAGAAGAATCTACGCGATATCATTGATGGCGGTGTAAAAAATATAAATGTCAGCCATGTGGATGACATTATATCAAAGATGTTCATGCCGTCCGAGGGCATTGACCCCGTCTTTGTTTCCTTTAGAAATTCGGTTTCTGATTATTGGTATGAATTAGATACTATTTCCGCCTCGTACAAAGGAGAATATGCTGTTGACTATTCCCTCCTGGAGGCCGTGGGTTTAATCCGGCGAGTGGAGGTCACTGGGAGCGCAGGTGATTGGTCATTCCGAGCCATCTACTATCATGTGACCGAACTCGGTGTTCACTTCGCCATGTCCTGCGGAATCGTCTCAGCCGGAAACGACACCTGATATATCCGATAGAACGTCCAAATATCTTTGAGCCGAGGGGATGCAGGGCTGTTGGAGGTGGATCTAAAATCCCGCCGGCTGTCGACCAGTTCCTGAGTCTCTTCCGGCGTCAGCGCGCCGACGAGATGCCGGCGCACGAGGTCAAGAATTGCGTCACAGGCCTGCTCGCGGCGGAGGGTGTCGATCATGCCGCCGTGCCGGCCGTCTAGTCGAGAAAGTTTCCAGGCTCAAAGCATGCGACGCGAGTCCCAGTGCTACCTTCGGCGACGCTGTGCATCGACGAATGAACCCTCCCGCACCTCGAGCGGCTCGCCATCCATGAAGAATGACAGCGCTTCATCTACAGCGATGGTGGCCCCTGGCGGGAACGCAAGATATGGAAGGGACCGGGGGCATATAATAACTACCGCCTCGTAAAGGGATACAGTCCTTAGCGTAGTCGGGTCATTGTGGTCATGCTCGTCTGCTTGGCATCCAATGAACCAACCCGAGTCTGCGCCTTGCGGCTGGCGGCGGTCCATAAAGAATGAACCCGAACGGGCCAGCCGCGTGCAGATGAGACAGCTTTGCTGGAGCGATGGAAGAGAGAGAGCGTCCGACCCCAGCACACTCTCCAATGTATCCTTGTGAAGGCGCAGGTGCCGCAGCGAATTTGTCAATCCTGCCTGCCGGACCAAGGGCATTGATTTCATATCGGGCTCTTCGAAGCCCAGGGTCTTGTTCGGCAGTGCCACGAACCAGACAACACTCCATCCGATCTGGAGCGATTGGCCAGGCTGAAAGCGAGACCCCGACTGAACCATTTGCTCCAGGACGCTGGCAAACCAGCGGGCATCAGCCTCCAGCATTGCGAAATCAAGTGCGAGCGTCAGTTCTGGGTGGCCATAGTCGCGGCACTTTGTCGTTGTGATCAAGAGCATGCGAACTCCTGTAATGGACGTCCACTTCGGCACCAAGACAGGTGATCTGCCGATATGTCGGCTTGGGGCAAAATCGGAAGGCTCAAGCCGAGCAAATGTGGTCCGCTTTCGATGGAAGCGGACTTCGCCAGTCTATGGATGCCCGCTCTCGTATCAAGCAGTTCGGCGGGCGGTGCCGCCCCGGGCTCAGGCGGGCAGGCGGCGGACGCTGGTGATCTCGCTGCCTCCTGCGCGCGGATGCGCGCGATCGCCGCCGCACGTCGGTGTCGGTCACGCAGTCGATGTAGGGATCGTCGCCTCAGATGCGCACGCGCCGGCCGGTCTTCTCGACCTACTGAGGCTTAAGGACGGACATCGAAATTCTTGACAGCCTGGCGCATATTCCGCGAAAGCCTGCCCCGGACTTGATCCGGGGTGGACAGCCGCCGCTCGAGACTGGATCGCCGCCGAGCGGAAGCGGACAGTCAAGTAACTCGATACCCAAGCGCGCCCGCGTTACAAAGCTGCGCCCAGGTTACAAAGCGCCCTGGCTGGCAGAAAGTCTGACGTGAAACCGGCAGGCTCATCCATGAATTTGATCTTCCCGGTGGTCCTATCGTCCCCTATCGTCGTTGACCCATGCCTTATATAGCGATGCCAGATGACGCGGGCTGGGGTAAGGACAATGAGTACCTTATCTCGGCCGTTCATGTCCGCAAGTTGCCCGGAGTGATTTGTAGCGTACACGGCGTGTGGGCAACCACGGGACTCAACTATCCAACTGTCGATATCGAATTGATCGACTCTCGGATTGGCAGGTTACCTGCCAGTCCGATTTCCGTTGATGACTACAGGGCGCTCGTAGCACGGATCGAACCGATCACCGGTCCTAAACGACCGTTAAGTCCAGGTGCGAATCTTGGTCCACTGCTCGGAACGGCGCGAGGTTTGCTCGGTGATTTTGCGTGGGTGAACCCCTGGACGATGCTTGTTCGAAGTTCGACCTGTCAGGAATTAGTGTCGTCTGGTTTCTTCGTGCAGGGGGCTGAAGCAAGGATGAGCTTCGAAGATGGTCCCACGGAGCCACTTATGGAATTGGAGGCTCCCTGCAAGTTGACGCTCGCAAATCTCCAGCATCGGGAAATCTGTTCGATCTGCGGCCGACTGTCGTTCGTAAAACAAAAAACTATGGTCATTGAGGCGGCATCTTACGATAGCGCCACGCCGTTGCAGCGAATCGCGGAGATGCCGACTTGTATCGTCGTCAATGACGACCTCGCTGAATTCATTCGAACGAGAGGTTTCAGTAATATCACGCTGACCCGGATCGCCCTTCGATAAGTGTGTCTATTCGCTCACAGTAAAGACTTTCAGCCTGTGTACCTTAAATCAGTGTCATCCTGAAGGAGAGTTTCGACCTCTTCCAGACTGATGTACCCAAAGTCCACCGCATCGCCGTCGGACCGGAGGCGATGCGCGCGATTGCCAGGGCGCTCCGCGGCAAATGAACGTCCGCCGGGCTTGTCCTCGGATAATTGTCGTTGCGGCGCGCTGTTGCTAATGCGCGGGTCACTGCCAACGCCTATCCTGCCCGGAGCTTTTCCGGCGTCCTTGGTTGCGCCCGGCTGTTGTGACAGGAGAGCTGTATGGCTCCTTACGAGACCGCAAAGGAAATATTGAGGCGGGCCTTTCCGTCTCGGGTGCTTCGTGTCCAGCCGCCGAGCGATTGGCTGGGCGAGTTCCCACTTCCCAAACAAGTGGCCGCGTATTTTGCTGAACTTGGACCGGTGGACGTGTGGATCCAAGGCTACGGCAACCCCTACTTCTTGCCGAGCCTTTCCGGACTGTGGCGCCATCAGGCAGGCTACCGGTACGATCCGGACACGCGAGAGCGTTTTCCCCACTGGGACGACGATTGGCTGGTGATAGCTGACGAGGGAGCCGATCCTTTCATTTTTTCCCGGGCATCAGCAGCCATTCTTCATGCGTATCATGGTCAGGGGATCTGGGACCCGGTTGAGATGTTTGTCTGTTTGGAAGAGATGGTTACGACCTTTTCCATCATGGGAGATATCGTCGAGTCGGCTGGTCCGGCGTTCACCGATGATGCCTCGATGATATTTCCGCGTTATCTGCAAGAGGCCCGCACGCGCATCGGTCGTCATCTGCATTCGACCGAAAGGGGGGATGCGGTTCTTCAGCGCCTCGGCTGGAGCGCGTAATCGCGCCCATGAACACGGCGGGCGTTACGAGACGCTGGCGATCTGCCGACAGATCGCGCATGCGCCCGGATCGAGGCGTTTCTCGCCAACAGGCCGGCGATCGAACGTCTCGCCCGCGTCAAATACCTGACGTTGCCGGTCGAGGAGCCGGAAGCGGTCCTGGTCAGGACCACGGACGTTGCGAAGCTGCGCAAGTCTCAGCCCTTGCGCTCCTGATGCCGGTCGATGGCGGCCTGGACCGCGGCTTTCGACTGCGCGCCGGCCGTCGCGTACTTGGCTTTGGCGTCGTCATAGCTCCGCTCGCGCAGCTCGTTGGCGTTGCGCTGGAAATGCGGGTGGACATAGCGCGCCATCAACTCGTAGCTTTTTTTCGTCGCCGGCCAGTCCGCCCAGTTGTGCGCCAGCAGCAGGACGCCGCCGAAGCCGCCGTCCGAGCCGTTCCACAGGCGCTCGAAATGGCGCACGCAATCGTCCGGGCTGCCGATGCAGGCGAGCCCCGTGGACACCAGGTACTCGGCCGGATCCGTCGTGATGTCCGGCGGGATGATCGGGAAGGTCGCGACCTCGCTGAAGTAGCGCGTGAAGTCCTTAAGCCCGAACCCGACGTCGGCGCGCGCCTGCTCGGCCGTCTCCGCCACATGCGCGAACGTGACGATGCGCCACCTCCGGCGGTCGGGGGCCTTACCGTTCTGGCGTGCGCTGCGCTCGTAGACGCCCCAGTTGGCCGCGTGCGCCTTCAGGGCATCGTCCGAGGTGCCGCCGATCGACAGCATGCCGATGCCGTGCCGGCCGGCCGCCAATGCGCCGACCGGCGAGCGGTTCGATGCGACCGCCATCTCCATCATCGGCTGCGAGTAGCTCTTGAGCTGCAGGCGCGCCTCGTGCAGATCGAACCAGTCGGTCTTCTTCGTGACCACGCGGCCCTGCATCAGATCCATGATCACGTCGAGCGACTCGTCGAGTTTGCGACGTTGCTCCTCGGGCTTGAGTCCCATCTTGACGGCGTCATAGACGAGCGAGCCCGGCCCGACGCCGAACATGGCGCGGCCGCGCGTCATGTAGTCGAGCTGCATCAGGCGGCCCGCGACCGTGAACGGGTTGTGATAGGGCAGCGAGACGACGCCGGTGCCGAGCCGGATGTGGCGCGTGCGCTCCGCCGCGGCCGCGATGAACAGCTCGGGGCAGGCGATGATCTCGAACCCGCCGGAGTGGTGCTCGCCGATCCAGGCCTCGTGATAGTTCAGCCGGTCGAGATGGACCAGGAGCTCCATGTCGCGATCGAGGGCGAGCAGCGGATTTTCGCCGAGCGCGTGAAAGGGCGCAAGGAAGATGCCGGTCTTGAGAAAGCGGTCTTGCATGGGATGGTCGTTCCGGATGGTGCCGCAAACCTAGCCCGGATCGCGCGCGAGCGAAATCGGCACGGCGCACGCGCTGAGGTGAGACCAGCCCGACGTTCCGCCGGCGCTTCGAGGCGCCGGCTCACAGCGCCATCGGCTCACAGCGCCATGCCGCCGTCCACCAGATGCGCCTGGCCAGTGATGTAGCTCGACTCGTCGGAGGCGAGAAAGAGCGCGAGCGCGGCGACCTCCTCGGGCGTTCCGAGCCGGCCCATGGGCTGGCGGTCGACGAAGGCCTGGCGCACCTCGCTGTCGGACTTTCCGGTCTTGGCGGCCTGCGCCTCGATGCGGCCCTCGAGCGAGGGCGAGTGGATGGTGCCGGGGCAGATCGCGTTGACGCGGATGCCCTGGCGGATGAAATCGGCGGCGACCGCCTTGGTGAGGCCGATGACGGCGGCCTTGGTGGCGCCGTAGACGTAGCGGTTGGGCACGCCGCGGATCGAGGACACGGCCGACGACATGTTGATGATCGAGCCGTGGCCCTCCTTGAGCATCGCGGGCAGGAAGGCGCGGATCATGCGGTGCATGGACTTGACGTTGAGGTCGAAGGAGAAGTCCCAGTCGCTCTCGGCGCATTGCAGAATGGCGCCATCATGCACGTAGCCGGCGCAGTTGACGAGCACGTCCGGCGCGCCGAAATCGCGGATGACCGATTGCGCGAGCGACTCGACCTCGGGCGTCGCGCGCACGTCGAGCTTGACGGATTTCTTCGCTGCCAGGCCGTCGAGCTTGTCGGGCGCGAGGTCGCTCGCGATCACCAGCGCGCCCTCGGCGATGAAGGACTCGGCGATGGCGCGGCCGATGCCCTGGCCGGCGGCAGTGATGACGGCGACCTTGTCTTTCAGGCGTGCGGTCATGAGAGGAACTCCGGCCAAATGGTACAGCGTCTGCGCTCGCTCTCCCCCGAGGGGGAGAGGGTCGGGGTGAGGGCCCTATGTGCCCGAAATGAGGCTCCGAGCGCCCCTCACCCGACGCGCTCCGCGCGTCGACCTCTCCCCGATGGGGAGAGGTGAAGAAAGGAGGCGGCAGAGAGGCATCATGTCCATCAATGGTTATCCCGCGGGATGCTCTTCTGCGCGACGTGGCGATACTTGACGGCCGGCGCCAGCACCATGCCGTCGGCGAGCTGCTCGACCATGGCGCGCTGGATCTCCTGCCAGGGCGTCTCGCTCGACGGGAAATGAAAGCCACCCTGTTTCTCCAGCGCGGCGCGGCGCGCTGCAAGCTCGTCCGGTGAAATCATCAGCTCGGCGGTGTCCTTGTTGAGGTCTATGCGGATGCGGTCGCCGGTCTTGACCAGCGCCAGCCCGCCGCCGGCCGCCGCCTCGGGCGAGGCGTTGAGGATCGAGGGCGAGCCGGAGGTGCCCGACTGGCGGCCGTCGCCGATGCAGGGCAGGGAGGTCACGCCCTGTTTGATCAACGCCGCCGACGGCTGCATGTTGACGACCTCGGCCGAGCCCGGATAGCCGATCGGGCCGACGCCGCGCATCACCAGGATCGTGCGCTCGTCGATCGCAAGCGCCGGATCCTCGATGCGCGCGTGATAATCCTCCGGGCCTTCGAACACGACCGCGCGGCCCTCGAACGCGTTGGGATCCTTCGGATCCGAAAGATAGCGCTTGTAGAAT
>Ga0126384_10001178_pt1 | contig 15379 bp, 7 predicted proteins | sample PanSoiMetPlot_36_FD_92543 | JGI IMG/M metagenome (GOLD analysis project Ga0126384, IMG submission 92543) | Tropical forest soil microbial communities from Panama - MetaG Plot_36 | ecosystem: Environmental > Terrestrial > Soil > Tropical forest > Bulk soil | place: Panama | collected 2016-02-17 | reverse complement strand
GTCGACGAGTTTCGAGATATGGTGAAGGCTTTGCACCGGGCAGGGATTGAGGTGATCCTCGATGTCGTTTTCAACCACACTGCGGAAGGTGATCATCAGGGGCCGACGTTGAGTTTTCGCGGTCTGGACAACGGTGGTTACTACGTTTTGGAGCAAGACCGATCACGCTATGCGAATTACAGCGGAACAGGGAACACGCTCAATGCGAATCATCCCATCCTTCGCCGAATGATTATCGACAGCCTGCACTACTGGGTCCAGGAAATGCACGTGGACGGTTTTCGGTTTGATCTTGCCTCCATCCTGGCGCGCGACTCCCGTGGGCAAGTGATGTCCAACCCTCCTGTGCTCTGGGACATTGAGTCAGATCCGGTGCTCGCCGGAACCAAAATGATTGCCGAGGCTTGGGATGCTGCAGGACTCTACCAGGTCGGAAGTTTTGTCGGAGACAGCTGGAAAGAGTGGAACGGCAAATTTCGTGATGACGTGAGAAGCTTCTTCCGCTCAGAAACTGGATCGTTGCGGCGTTTCACTGACCGGCTGCTTGGCAGCCATGACATCTATGGCGGCGAAGAACGTGAAGCAGAGCAGAGTGTTAATTTTGTCATTTGTCACGATGGATTCACACTGAATGACCTCGTCTCCTACAACGATAAGCATAACGAGGCGAATGGGGAAGAAAACCGCGATGGCGCAAACGACAGCCGAAGCTGGAATTGTGGTGTGGAGGGCCCAACCCACGATCCGGAAATTGAGAGGCTCCGAAAGCGTCAGGTAAAGAACTTCATGACGACCACGCTGCTCTCGCTGGGGATGCCCATGTTTTTTATGGGCGATGAGGTGCGGCGAACCCAGTACGGCAACAACAACGCGTACTGTCAGGATAATGAGGCCAATTGGTTCGATTGGTCACTGGTAGACAGGCATGCGGATGTGCATCGTTTTGTCAAGCTGCTGATCGAGCGACGATTGTTGCGGGATGGCAGTCCTGAGCGACAGCGCATGAGCCTAACACAGCTGATCAGGCAGGGAATTAAAGGCTGGCACGGAGTAAAACTCAATCAGCCCGATTGGAGCGACCACTCGCATAGCATCGCTCTCAGTGCTGAATTAGCCCCTGAGGGGATTGTCGTTCATTGCATCTTCAACGCGTATTGGGAGCCTCTCAGCTTCGAGTTGCCGACCGTCGGAACTGGGAAGGGAAGTTCCTGGAGGCGATGGATCGATACGTTTCGAGAGTCACCCGACGACATCGTGCGTTGGAAAGAAGCACCCGTCATCCCCGGTCATAAATATGACGCCGGGCCACGGTCTGTTGTCGTTTTGTGGGCAAACCAGCGCTGAGCTATCCACGGCGACCACCTCCGCGGAATCCTCCTCCACCCCGGACTCCGCCTCCACCCATCGAGCTGCTGAAGTTCTGAGTGCGCTGTTGCCCGTAGCTACGCGCTTGCTGTTGCTGTTGCAGGCTGGGTTGAGGTTTATTGGTGGACTGCCAGCCGCTGCCCGAATTCTGCGACCAATTCCCGCTCTGCCGATCGTATCGATAAACTGTGCCATCTCTGCCGGCATAAACGTTATTTCCGCCTACAGCAACTCCACCACCTGTGTTCGTGTTGTAAGCGAAGCCACCTCGGCCTGCAACACTCTCTCCGCTGTAGATGTTGCCTGCATAACCAGCGCCGCCACCAGCTACAATGCCGGTGTTTGGGTTGTAACCAACGGCACCGCGCCCACCCGCTGTGTTTCCCGTATAAATATTCGTGTTAGTACCGCGGCCTGCTACGCCTACCGTTCCCCGCTGTGTATTTTGAAATGCAGTTCGACCGGCTGCCCCATAGTTGCCGGTGTACGGATTCGCCCATGCAGCTTTGGTTGAAGCGTAGGCAGTATTTCCCCAGCGACCATAAACATTGGCTGCTGCGTAGCCGCCATATCCGTATCCCCAAGCGGGACCCCAGCAACATGGTCCGTAGTAACCCCAAGGTCCCCACCAGGGATAATAATAAGGATAGCCATAGGTGTAACCGACACCGATCGTCAGACTCCATCCCGTGCCCGAACTCCAGGTGGAAGCTACTCCGACTCCATATGTATAGGGAGCTCCATACCAGTAGGTACCAACGTAGGGTGGATAGTAGAAACCGGTGCCGTAAACCACCGTGGTGGTGGTTGACGATACAACCGTGCCGTAATAACCCGGTGTATAGCCCACGTAGACGACATCTGGAGTCGAACGGTAAACCTTGACGTAGGTCACGTAGTGGAGTGGAGAACTGGTGGGAATCGCATAAATCGCCGTCGGCACCGAGGTGGCGACTGCCCACGGCCCATGCGGCGATGCACCTACGAACCAAACGGCGTTCTCAACCGCATAGAAATTCTTATCGTCCATCCGAATGACCGGAGTGGCGGTATTTGTCGCGTATTGTAGGTCGGTGCCCTCAATGTTTTTGAACTGCGGATCTCCGTCGTAACGAACCTGAAGTTGTGCTTCACTTCGAGTGATGGTAGCCGTTTGAGGAATGGAGTTCGCAATGATGGCTTCCTTGGCTGCCGGGGTCCCGGGAATGGATGCCAGTACTCCAGCTTTTGGGCTGTCTTCCGGAATCTTAGTGAACCCGTCAGGTAGCTTTTCTGCGTTAACAAATTCCCAAGGACCATTCTCCAGTGACTTCGACCGAAACCAGCGGCCAGCCAGAACAACGTAGTAATCGAGTGTGTCTGTTGTGCGAAAAATGTTGGCTGTCGTATTCTTCACGTACTCCAGCTTCGTTGCCGCGAGGGATTCGAATTGTGGCGATCCCTCGCAAACAAGCAATTCGGCTGAACCAAGACTCACATAGATCGCTGGAATCGTCCCTTTCTTACTTGCTTGCTCGAGCGAAGGTGGAGGACTATCTTCGGTTGCCTTTTCCTTCTGCTGTTCCCGAATGTTCTTGGTCATGTCCTTCATGTCGTCGGGAGTTTTCTTCGCGTACGACCACGGACCTGTCAGTTCGGGAGCTTCGAGCCAACCATCCATAATCTGCAGGTAGTACTTGGGCTTTTGCGGTTCGAGCAGGATCGTGGCCTGGGTGTTCAGAACGCGCTGTAGTTTGGTGCCGCCGACGTCTCTTAACTGTGGGGGGCCATCGACTAGTACAAGCAGCGATGGCTTGGTTGTGAAAATGATTCGAGGTGGATCGTTTTTAACGGGCAAGCCTTTAATCTCTGGCTTTTGCTCGGACTCCACCAGGGCCAGTTCCGCTTCAAGCCTGTCCAGCGCAATGACTCTGGATTTGCCTGGAAGCCTGGCCTGCAAGAAAGTTTGGAATTCAGCCTCCCGGGCCTCTATAGCTGGAAGCTTAACCTTCGTGATTTGGAAATTGTCGAGTGTTACCTGCCGATTCACCTTGTCTACTTCCGTTCTGGCTGTGAACCAAATGACACCGTACCTCGGCTTCTTACTCGCCTTAGCTTCTACTGAAAGGGCAGCATAGGCGTGAATTTCATCGCCATCCCAACTGTCAACCTGCGGCTGATAGACGGAGATCTTTTCTTCTCCGCGATCGATTTCGCGGGGCCATGTTCCATCGACTTGCTGCGCGCTACGATTCGTGCCAGGGCTAGGCTGGGGCTTGGGGTGCTCGGGCAAGGACCGTTGTGCTTGCGGAGTGTCCGGTAAGGACTGACTGCGTAGCTCGATTGGAAGAGAGGCGAAGAGAAACACGACGACTGAAAAGGCGGCACTGCCCATAATGAGCCGCAGACGTCGAGACCCTAAACTGGCAGTTGTGGTGATTCGGCAAAATGCTCCGATCCACGAGTTCGTAGAAGAACCTCGTATCATTAACCGCTCCAGGTTCGCCATGGAGACGTGATCGGACGTCCTTTATGGTTCCTGTGCAAACGATTATTCCTGTCCCGCCGACAGTGACGAACTTTTGTAAGGTTGCAAGCCCACACTGCGTTCATCTGTACCACAATATTTGTGCGAAAGATGGCATGAAAACTGTCAAAAGTAGCAGTGCAATTAATGTTGATTGGATATTTGAAGACCAACGCCGTGGAAATTAGGCCTGCGCGCGGTCCTCTGGCGCAGAATTACTGTCAAGTCTGACAGTTAGCTGTCTGATCTCGCCCCAATATGATTTCCTCGAATGCAGTTGCGACTCTGTATCTACAAGGGCACGAGAGGACAGCCATACCGCTTTTCAGTTTTGGTTTGCGGCGCTGCTTCCGATGAAGTCCGTGGCGCCAGCTTCGCCCTGGTTGAGAATTGAGCTTGGACTCAGCCACAGATCAACCCGTACGCTTACCACGGATTGTTCTATCAGGGCGAGCGCGCCGCTATTAGGTGGTTTGCATCGGCGGAGCATGTCACATTGGAATCGGCAGGTATATGGTTACAAAAAAGCTGGGCCCGTCGTGTTCTTTCTGGTGTTTACGTTGGCTGACCCTGCACAGGCTCAGATTTCATCAACACTTGCTCAGAATCTCTACGAAGGCCAGACACTAAGCGCCGTCGAGCTAATCGCAAACCCCCGTCGCGATGTAGAGCCTCTTCGCCCTTTGATAGCACAAAAAGCAGGGCAACCTTTCTCCGAAGCAAGCGTACGTGCCACCATCGACGCATTGGGAAACAAGGGCTTCAGCAAAGTAGGCGTGGAGATGGTTTCGAATGCTTCGGGACTTCAGCTGAATTTCATTCTTGAGCCCCCGTATTACCTCGGAATAATCGAGTTTCCTAAGCTTGCCAAGTACTTCTCCTATCCGCAGCTCTTGAAGGTGGTAAATTTTTCGGATGATGAACCATATGACAAGGGGCGTCTTCCAAGGTCCGAAGAGGCACTGCTGCACTTTTTTCAAAACGATGGCTATTTTCAAGCCAAGGCACACGCTGAGCCCGCGATCGATGACGCGCATCAGTTGGTAAACATTAAATTCTTTGTAGATTTGGGAGAGCGCGCCAGAATTGGCAGAGTTAACATCCGCGGGATCCCTGAACAGGAGAGCAAGAACCTACTTAAGAAGCTACGCTCAAGGCGTGCCAGGTTTACTGGAGCACAGTTGAAACCGGGAAAACCGTATGCCGCTGACCGCATTAAGTCTGCGATCGCACTCATCAAGAAAAATCTGGCAGCAAAGCATCGCTTGGCAAGCAAGGTCCAAAGCTCTCCACCACAGTACCATGCAGATTCGAATCTCGCGGATGTTTCGTTTCATGTTGACCTCGGTCCGTTGATAAATCTGCGTGTAACGGGCGCCCGGCTTTCGCTCGTTCCGTTTGTGTCACGCCGACAAGTGAAAAAACTCATCCCCATGTATTCGGAAAGTTCGATTGATCAAGATCTGGTGAAGGAAGGAGAGCGGAATCTCACCGAATATTTCGAGAAGAAGGGTTTTTTCGATGTCGAGGTGAAAACTGATTCACAGAAACAACCAGACCGGATCGCAGTCCTCTATGAAGTAACTCGAGGCCAGAAACACAAAGTCGACCACATTTCCTTCAGCGGAGCAAATCAGATTTCGGAGAAAGAACTTCTCAGGCAGGTCTTGGTAAAAAAATCGCGCATGTTCTCTCGGGGCAAAATAAGCCAGAAACTTGCGACTGAGAGCGCGGAGAAGCTGCGTGCTCTTTATCAAGAGCATGGATACGAGAACGCTAGGGTCACTCCTAGGATTACTGACCACGACCCCAAGATCGATGTCTCATTCGAAATTGAAGAAGGCCCGCAAACGCTGGTCGACAATGTTTGTGTGACAGGCAACGACCACGTGCCAGTGACTGAGCTTAGTGGTCCGAAGGGCTTGCAGCTGCGGCCCAATATGCCATTCTCCAACGGGCGGCTGTCGGAAGATCGCAACCGGATTCTAGCGTCCTATTTGAATCGCGGATATCTGAATGCCGAGGTGAACGCTAGGGTGCAGCGGAATTCTAAAGATCCATTGCACGTGGATGTCACCTATGCCATTACGGAGCGGCAACTCGTGCAGGTTAGTCAGGTCACATACGTGGGACACAAGCAAACACGTCTGTCGATGATTCAGAAGACGGCGCAGATTCGGCCTGAAACTCCAATGAAACGAGGGGAGTTACTGGAAGCAGAAAGCCGCCTTTTTGCTCTGAATATTTTCGACTGGTCAACCGTGGGCCCGAAGAGACCCATCACCGATCAGACTGACGAAGCGGCTGTCGTCAAGGTCCACGAATCGAGGCGCAACGAGATCGCATACGGATTTGGATTTGACGTTACTCATCGCGGTGGAAACGTGCCGTCTGGTAGTGTCGCCGTTCCAGGACTTCCTCCTGTTGATCTGCGAAACCACGAAATCGCACCCAGCGAGGCGGCGTACGCGGGTCCGCGTGGCTCAATAGAGTTTTCACGTCGGAATATGCGAGGGCTTGGTGAAACTGCAAGCGCATTCTTGCTAGTGTCGCGCCTCGATCAACAGATTGTTCTGAGCTATACGCAGCCCCAGGTCCTGGGGTCAGAATGGAGTTCTCTTACCAGTTTTTCGGCCGAGCGGACGACCGAGAACCCGCTTTATGCCGCTCAGTTGGGCACCGGATCATTCCAGGTCGAGCACCTCATTAATCGTAAGAAGGACACGCGGTTGCAGCTTCGGTACCGGTTCAATAAAACATACCTGACGGATTTGCTTGTCCCTGAGCTCGTACTTCCGCAAGATCGGGACGTTCGTTTGTCCACGATCTCCGGCGCAATCATTCGAGATACTCGCGACAATCTCCTGGATGCACACCGCGGAACCTATGCAACTGTGAATCTGGGGCTTACGCCAACGGCACTCGGGTCGAGCGCAACCTTTGCAAAGCTGTTCGGGCAGTACGCGTACTACAAAATGTCGCATTCCATAGTGTTCGCGAATAGCGTTCGTTTGGGTCTGGCGAGAGCGATCGCTGGAAGTTTTGTGCCGACTAGTGAACTGTTTTTCTCTGGTGGCGGGACCACACTGCGCGGATTCCCTATTAATCAAGCTGGACCGCAGCGCATAGTACCATTTTGTAATGTTCTGAAAGGCGAGTCGGGATGTGTCAACGTCACGGTTCCTGTGGGAGGGAGACAACTTTTCATATTGAATTCTGAAGTGCGATTCCCGCTTGGTATTAAGAAAGCGCTAGGCGGAGTTGTCTTCTACGACGGCGGAAATGTGTATAGCGCCATCAATCTCAAGGATTTTGTGCGGAACTATACCAACACGATCGGATTCGGCTTGCGCTACTCAACACCGATTGGGCCAATTCGCATCGATGTCGCACATAACGTCAACCCTGTAAGCGGGATCAACCCGACTCAGTACTTCATCACCCTAGGGCAAGCTTTTTAGGAGACAGTTACGCGTCTGCGACGGACAGTTGTTTGGACAACAAGAGTTCTGGCAGTCCTGGTTGTCGCCGGAATCGGGTTTGAGCCCCTTCTGCTGAAAAGCCTGATCGTCCGCGAATACATAATTCGTGCAGTAGTCCAGGAGCTAAACAGTGTAACTGGGAGCAGAGCCAAGATTGCAAGTGTCGAGCTTGAAGCCTGGCCGCTCACCGCGCATTTCCACGACATAGCGCTTCACGGCAGGCAAGATGGCGACAGCCCGCCATTGCTGCATGTGGACGAGATTACTGTACGCTTGAGCATACAGTCGCTATTGAGCCGACAAATAACTTTAGACGAACTCCTTGTTGATCACCCAGTCGTGCATTTGGTTCGAGATCACAAAAGCAGTATTCCGCAATTGTCGATGAGATCGACTGTCCACCACAAACCGACTTTCGATTTGAGCGTCGGTCATCTGCTTTTGAGCAACGGTGAAATCAGCTATGAGGACAACAACACGCCGCTGGATGCGGACTTATATGATATCGGCATTAACATCCAGTTCGACGGCGGAGCAACGAACTGGCATGGTTCGATCTCCTATCAAAACGCCCGATTGCATTACCTGAACTACACTCCTGTTCGCCATAGTTTAACTGTCAAATTCTACTCTACTCCTTCTCACATTTCAGTCGAATCGCTCCGCGTGACTGCGGGTTCTTCGACCCTGTCGCTCCGGGGGGAGATGACTGATTTCAGGAATCCTAAGATCACCGCTGATTATGATGTGCGTATTCGCACTCAGGATTTTGGTGAAGGATCGCGGCCCCTGACGTTGGCAGGGGATATCTCGTCTTCTGGCCAACTCCGTTACCGTGATGCGAGCCAGAGACCCCTCCTGCTGAATTTTTCCGTTGATGGCCAGGTTGCCGGCGAGACTATGTCGGTCTCCTTCCGCGACACTCTACTGAAAATCCCCAGGTTGCATGCACGATATCAATTAGCAAATGGTACGTTTCAGGCGCAGACCGCAGTTATGGGATTGTTGGGGGGGCAAGCAACTGTTGATGTCGAGATCCATAATCTAGATGGCACTCCGAACTACAGCGTTGCGGCCTCTTTCCAGAAGGTTTCGCTGGAAGCAATGCAGCAAGCCGTTCGCGCGCGGCAACTCAAGCCCGTAGCTCTTCACGCAACCCTTAACGGCAGCGTACAGGCTGCCTGGAGCGGTAGCATCAGCAATCTCATTTCGCATTGTGACTTGCGTGTAGAGTCCGCTACGAACAACAAGAAACGCCAATCCAACGATGTGCTTCCCGTCGAAGGGACCATTCATCTGATTTATAGCCACCCGCAAAAGCTTGTGTTGTTCCGAGAGACGAAGCTCCATGTCTCGTCAGTAACTATGACTCTACAGGGTGAAGTGAGCCATCACTCTAACTTGTGGATTCATGCTGCTGCCCCAGATCTTCAGCGGCTTGCCAGCTTTATTACTGCCTTTCATCCGGGGGGAGCTAGCTTGAACGAAATCTCCGGGGCGGCCGAGTTAGATGTGACGATGAAAGGAGCGGTGCAAGAACCTGACTTTGTCGGGCAATTGAGCGGCAACAATCTACGCATACATAACAGTCGATGGAATCGCGCGAGTGTGAACGTGCAACTGAGGCCGTCGGAGTTTGTTTTGCGGAGCGCATCTCTGGTTAGCAACAGCGAAGGAAAGGCGTTCCTGAGTGGAAGCATCGGATTGCGCAACTGGTCATATCTTCCTTCCAACCCGATAAAGGTCAATCTTTCAATGCAGCGACTACACCTAGCTGACCTGCAGGGCATGGCGAATCTCCATTATCTAACTTTCGGCGAGGTGTCGGGAGAAATCAATTTTCACGGGTCCCAACTGGCTCCGGCTGGACAGGGAACCATAACAATTCTCCATGCCAGTATATTCGACGAGCCTTTACAAAAGATAATGTTGGAATTTCATGCCGATCATGGATCGGTCAATTCTGTGATGAACATCGGCGAGCCTGCAGGCTCTGCAACCGTCAATCTCTCTTATGTTCCAGCTACGAGGAGTTATGACCTGCGACTGAGTGCTCCTTCGATTCTTCTTGAGGAGTTGCACGCCGTTCGTCAAAGACAGTTGCCTCTGAGCGGGGTAGCGCAACTATCTGGGGCGGGTCAGGGGTCGCTGGACAACTTCCAACTTACTGCGACGATTGAGCTGACTCAGGCAGAATTTCGCCGAAACCAGGTGTCGCAACTCACAGCAGAGATTCGGGTAGCTAACCAACGTGTGGACTTTGAGCTCAGTTCACAGATTGCAAAAGCTTCAGTCCAAGCTCACGGCTACTTGAATCTCACAGCTGATTACTATTGTGAAGCGGCTATCGATACTGGCACTTTGCAGCTCGACCACATGCTCGATACCGACCTGACTACATCATCAGACGCGCTCCGGGCGGAAGCCGAACTTCACGCTACACTGAAGGGACCGTTGAGGAAAAGTAACCAACTGGGGGGCCGCCTGACGATTTCCAGGCTAAGTGCAAATTACCAATCGTTGCAAATCAATGCTGCTGAACCTATTCATGTCGATTATGCGCATTCCGCGTTTAACATACAACCTGCTGAACTCCATGGCTCGGACACTTCGATTCGCGTGCAAGGCAGTGTCCCTCTGACCGAAATGTCGCCGTTTAGTCTAAGTGCTCAAGGTTACTTTAATGCCAGCCTGCTTCGCATGGTCAAGCCTGGGTTGAAGAGTTCTGGAGTTCTCTCATTCGAGTCTCACACAACCGGGTCTGTGAAAAATCCCTCAGTCCGGGGCCAAGTGCAATTGCGCGGCATTGCTCTGTCGACTGAAACCAGTCCATTGAGCCTCGAGAATTTCAACGGGTCGATTGAGATCGAGAATGATCGCGTGCGGATTTCAAATTTGTCGGGGCAAGTCGGTGGGGGAACGCTTTCAGTAGCAGGTTCGGTTCTGTATTGGCCGAATCCGCAATTCGACCTAACGTTGCGAGCCAAATCAGTTCGCTTACGTCATCCCATGGGAGTCAGGATGTTGCTTGACAGCGATCTCGCACTTACGGGAAAGTCGGCGGCTTCTGTCCTGAACGGGCGTTTACTGATCGATGATCTTTGGTTTACTCCTGAATTCGATGTCGCAAGATTGGAGGAATACTTTGGGGGCAGTACTGTGCGGCGTCAAACTGGCTTTGGCGATTCCATGAAACTCGCGGTTGCAGTGCAATCACAGCGGCGACTAAGCGCGACCAGTTCGGTGGCTAGTGCGGAAGGAGATGTGAATTTACGGGTAATTGGTACGGTTGCGAACCCTGTAATCGTTGGGAGAACTGATCTGAGCTCTGGTGAGGTTTTCGTCCGGAGTAGACGTTATCAGCTAGAGCGCGGCATTGTCGTATTCAGTGATCCCAATAAAACCAGACCTGCTGTAGATATTTCTGCAACCACAACAGTGCAACAGTACAACTTGACTCTGGGCGTGCGAGGCTATTTGGATAAGCTCAATGTGTCTTATGCTTCTGATCCGCCATTGCCGACCGCAGACATTATTAACCTGATTGCGTTTGGCCGAACGACTCAAGAAGGAGATGCCGCTAGCCACGGCACAGACTCAATCCTGGCATCGCAGGCTGCGAGCCGGTTTAGTACGAAAATGCAGAGTCTCACAGGTATATCCAGTCTCCGTATCGATCCACTGGTGGGCGGGAGTAATCGAGACCCGTCGGCGCGGATTGCTATTCAGCAGCGCGTTACGAAAAATTTTCTTTTTACCTTTTCAACCGATGTTTCCCAACCCGGGGCGGAGACAGTCGAAGGAAAATATCAGATTAACAAGCGATGGTCGATTGGGGCGGCTCGCGATCAGGTTGGAGGAATTGCCGTCGACGGCAGGTATCACACAAAATTCTGAGGATTATGTTATGCGGCGCGCGAGGCGACCGCTCTTCCGCTTACAATGTTGTCGCCTGTCACATGTCTAGCGCGGTGAATCAATATAGCTCGTCACTTCATGCTGTCGCGAGCCTTGAGCAGCAGTTGGTCCGCGGTTTCAAGACGGATCAAGCCTGCACGTGGGTACTCGGCGTCCAACATCACGTGCACGATGATTACGGTTAGCCCAAGATGTGGAGCCAACTCCGGCGTGGACCGACTGCCATCCGATACCCGGCCAGCAGCGCACAAATGAGGCCCAGGGCAAACAGAAGCCCCTAAATGATCCTTGGTGGGTGATTTTGCGGAGCCATCGTCCGGGTAGCCATGTCGATCATGTTGTTTAGCGCGGGAAGCAATAATTTGCCGGCGTCGGCGTGAGCATTCGGTAACCGCGTAGCAGCCACCGCCTGGTGCCAGATTTCGTCTTGGAGCATTTTGGAGTTGGCCATCTCCTTTCCAGCTGCCGGCATATTGGGCATCCTTCGATAGGTCTCCAGCTGAGAGTCGACATATCGGCGGAACAATTCTTGGAGTCCAAGCTGAGCTTCCTGAGGCAATAAGCGAAGCCGCAGATATGCGGTTTCAACAGTGTTGACCTCTTCTGCAATCAACCTACGTTTCTCATTAAATCTGGACGCCGCTCCCGAAAAAGTGAATGCCATGAGCAAACCAAACGTGCGAAAACCGCACCCTCGATTGCGCCCAGGTTACTGCGCTCGTTGTCTGCCTCTTTGGAACGGCGCTTGATACCGAAATGACACCCGAATTCGAGCATTATGAGCATGCCGACAAAGAGCAACACAGAATAAAGCAGAGGCGAGATCGGCGGTTCCATGAAATGTGCTGTGCTCCTCTGCCACCCCGCGTTCGGTATTCTCGATATAATACGTACTTGGCCGGTGTTGATCAGCGACCAATTGTATTCAGGGCCAAGGTTGCGGCGTGAACAGCAACAGCTATAACGATGCCGGTCAAGGTTAGGCCCAAGAAGGCAATTAAGGCCGCGAGAATTCTCGACCTTTGTTTTACGGGGCGAATATCGTCATAGCCCACGGTGGTCGCGGTGACAAAAGACGAATAAGAACTCTCAAAGCGCAGCCACCCCTCCGGTATTCCTACGGCTTGCCCTATCAGGGTTACTACGATGGCTAAACTCAGAAGGAGTACCAAGGTTCACTACTGCGCAATTTCTCACGCGTTCACGAGCGAGATGCACCTCTGCGCGTCACTTGAACAGGCCGACGACCACTCGGGGCCTTCTTCATGGTGAACTCAGAGCCGTGGAGGCCATCAATACTATCCCGCGACCTGCTGGCGGGTTAACCGAGCCGCCAGTTCATCCTTCGAGACTCGCAGTGCATCAGCCGCCTGCACACGGGCAAACAAATCGAGCACACGCGCGATTGTCCCCGTCCAGCCGGTTTGGTGGCTTGCCCCAAGGCCGGCGCCATTGTCGCCGTGGAAATATTCGTAGAACAGAATGTAGTCTTTCCAGTGTGGGTCTTCCTGGAACTTCTTGGTTCCACCATAGACGGGTCGTTCACCCCTGCTATCGCGGAGGAAGATGCTCGACAGTCTTCGGGCAAGCTCTTGTGACACTTCGAAGAGTGTCATGTACTTTCCCGAGCCGGTGGGACACTCGACCTTGAAGTCATCGCCATAGAACTGATAAAGGTTGAGCAACGCCCGCAACAATAAACCATTCACCGGCATCCACACAGGGCCGCGCCAGTTGGAGTTGCCACCAAACATTCCCGTGTTAGATTCCGCCGGCAGGTATTGAACTTTGAATTCCTGACCAGCCAGATGGAAGACGAACGGGTGTTCCAGGTGATAGCGTGACAAAGATCGTATGCCATAGGGGCCAAAGAATTCGTTCTCGTCGAGCATGTAGCGCAAAATCTGTTCGACTTTTTCTTTGTTGCAGACGGACAACAGCCGACGATTTGCGTATCCGATAAACTTGCCATCTGCAGGAGCAATATGTTCCAGTAAGTCGGGATGTCGTTTCTTGAAAATCTCGACCAGCTCTATCAGTCGAGGATGGCGCGTCATGAGGCCACTTGGCTGTAGCACAGTGGACGCGCACAACGGCAGCAATCCCACCATGGATCGTACTTTCAACCGCATAGTATCGCCGTTGGGAAGATGGAGCAGGTCGTAGAAGAATCCTTCGTTGCTATCCCACATCTCGTCGTGGTTATCGCCTATCCGATCCATTGCGTACGTAATCCACAAGAAGTGCTCAAGGAACCGGAAGGCGATATCCTCGTACATATTGTCGTATTCAGTGAGGATGAGCGCCATTTCCAGCATGTTCTGGCAGTAAAAGGCCATCCAGGCTGTGCCGTCCGCCTGGTCGAGGTGGCCTCCAGTTGGAAGCTGGGCACTACGATCGAAGACGCCGATATTATCCAAGCCCAGAAATCCGCCGGCAAAGACGTTCTTGCCTTGAGGATCTTTTCGGTTGACCCACCAATTGAAGTTCTGCATCAGACCTTGGAATGAACGCTCAAGGAAGCGGAGATCGGACCGGCCCAGCTCTTTCTCAATGTTGTACAGAAAGATTGTGGCCCAGGCATGCACCGGCGGATTCACATCGCTGAAATTCCACTCGTAGGCTGGAATCTGGCCGTTTGGGTGAGCGTAGAGATTTCGCAGCATCAGGAGAAGTTGGTCTTTAGCGAAGTCAAAATCTACGAGGGAAAGGGCAAGCGTGTGAAACGCCAAATCCCATGCCGCATACCAGGGATATTCCCATTTATCTGGCATCGAGATGATGTCGTTGTTCAGCATGTGGAACCATTCGGCATTCCGGACATTGCGAGGATTCTCTCCGACGAGGGGGTGAGCCTCATGCTCCTGCAGCCACTTGTCCAAGTCGAAGTAGTAGTACTGCTTGCTCCACAGCATGCCCGCCAAGGCCTGTCGGTGCACACGCTGTTCGTCTTCACTCAATGCGGGCGGAGTAATGCGATCATAGAATTCATTCGCTTCCGCAAATCGCAATGCAAATATCTGATCAAAGTTGCTGAATGGGTCGTCTGATGGTTTTGCACTTAGTCTCAGCCGAACAACCTCACTACTGCCTCCGGGTACATTAAGTCGGTAGAGCGCGGCAGCTTTCGTGCCCATCTTGGCAGGATTGACAGCATCTTCTTTGCTTGAGATGAGGTAATTGTGAAACGCGTCCTTCACATAGCGGAACGAGTTAGGCTGTCCCCAAAGCCGAGCAGTATTGGTCTCGTTTTCGGTGAACAGCAACTCCGGATTGCCTTCGAATTGGAGCGTGCGGTCGCCTAACTGGGAATGAGAAGCGACGATGGTTCCTTCCAGAGCTTCACGTAAAACGGGCTTGGTCTGCTCCTTTCCCCATGACCATGTGTTGCGAAACCAGAGTGTGGGAAGCAGACAAACGGCTGCCGCTTCTGGACCGCGATTGTGAACACTGATTTGAATCAGTATGTCTTCCGGATCTGCCTTGGCATATTCGATGAACACATCGAAGTACCGGTCTGCATCAAAAACGCCAGTATCGAGCAGTTCGTATTCGAACTCTTCACGCGACCGGCGTCGGTTTGTTTCTACGAGGTCAAGATAAGGAAATGCTGCCTGCGGATACTTGTACAGATATTTCATGTATGAGTGCGTCGGCGTGCTGTCGATGTAGAAGTAATATTCCTTCACATCCTCGCCGTGATTGCCTTCGCTATTGGTCAGGCCGAACAGACGCTCCTTCAGGATCGGGTCGCGGCCATTCCACAGAGCTATGGCGAAACAGAGCTGCTGCTTGTCATCCGAGATGCCAGCCAGACCATCTTCACCCCAGCGGTACGCTCGCGAACGGGATTGGTCGTGACTGAAATAGTCCCATGCGTTTCCATCCTGACTGTAGTCTTCACGAACCGTGCCCCATTGTCGTTCGCTGAGGTAGGGTCCCCACTTTTTCCACGGAATGCCGGTCTCACGCGCCTGATTCAGGCGTTTCTGTTCACTAGTTTCGGCATAGTCGATCGGTATGCTTTTGGGCGGCTTCATTGGCTTTCCTCGATTCCTTTCATAGGCGTACCTTCGGAGTATCTATTGGTTCTTAGCGCGGATTGACG
>Ga0126384_10001177_pt1 | contig 15387 bp, 11 predicted proteins | sample PanSoiMetPlot_36_FD_92543 | JGI IMG/M metagenome (GOLD analysis project Ga0126384, IMG submission 92543) | Tropical forest soil microbial communities from Panama - MetaG Plot_36 | ecosystem: Environmental > Terrestrial > Soil > Tropical forest > Bulk soil | place: Panama | collected 2016-02-17 | reverse complement strand
TGTAACCGGACATATACAGTACTCGCAGCTTTGGATTCATCGCCATCAATCTTTTCACCAACTCTCGCCCGCTCAGCGTCGGCATGATCACATCCGTCACCACCAGATCGATCTCTTTACCACGCGCGGCGGCAATTTCCTCTGCCTGCTTCGGTCCGCTTGCCGTAATCACCTTGTATCCCTGAGAACTCAATACTTCTTCGGTTAGTTCACGTACAGCATCGTCATCTTCCACCAGCAAAAGTGTCTCCGAACCGCGTTTTGTGCTTGTCGCTTTGCTGCCACGCGTACTGGCCTCCGCTTGTTCGTCCACCCGTGGAAAATACACCTTAAATGTCGCTCCTTTTCCCGGTTCGCTGTACACCCAGATGTATCCGCCGCTTTGTTTCACAATACCGTAAACCGTAGCGAGGCCCAGACCTGTTCCTTTTGTTCCTCCCTTCGTCGTAAAAAACGGTTCAAAAATATGCGCCGCCGTCTCCGCGCTGATTCCGGTTCCCGTGTCCGAGACCGCCAGCATTACGTAGCTTCCCGGCTTCACCGTGACATGCTCGCTGGCGTAAGCCTTGTCGAGGTCCACATTCGCCGTCTCCACGATGATTCGACCGCCGCTGGGCATCGCGTCTCGCGCATTCACTACGAGGTTCATCAGTACCTGCTCGACTTGCGCCGGATCCGCTTTGATCGTTCCCAGCCCGGCGGATACTACCGTCTTCATCTCGATGTCTTCGCCGATCAATCGCCGCAAAAGCTTCTCAAGTCCGAGCACGACCGCATTCAGATCCAGATTCTTCGGCTGCAGCACCTGCTTCCGGCTGAACGCCAGCAGTTGCCGCACAAGCCCTGCCGCCCGTTCGGAGGCATCCTCGATGTGCTCGATATCCGTTCGCACTTGAACTGGAATACTCTTCCTTTGCGCCGCCAGTTCCGTGTAGCCCTTGATGATCGTCAGCAAATTGTTGAAGTCGTGCGCGATTCCTCCGGCGAGCCTCCCGACGGCCTCCATTCGCCGCGATTGCTGTTGCTGCCATTCGAATTGCTTGCGTTCCGTGATGTCGACGATGATTCCTTCCATTACAGGCTGCCCGTCCGTCGCCTGCGCCACCACTGCGCTGTCACTCACCCAGATCACTCGTCCATCTTTTCGCGTAAGCCGGTACTCCGCCTGGAATGCCCTTCCTGTCAGACAAGCATCCTCGGCTTCCTTCACCGCCTGGACATCTTCTGGATGCACAAAGCGCACCCAATTCCTTGAATCGCTAAGCCATTCTTCTTGTGTGTATCCGAGAATTGCTTCGATTTGAGGACTTACATATCGCCACCTTCCTCCAAGTCCTAACTCGGCGATGTAGCTGATCGCCGCAACCTGCTCAACAATCATCTGATATTTCGATTCCACTTCGGCTTGTGCTTGCTGCGCTTTGATGCGCTCTGTCAGGTCGCGGCTAACGCACACCACTCCGCCATCCGTCAGCGCCGTGATCGCCATTTCCACGGGGAGAGCCTGACCGTTCTTGTCGTGAGCAACCATCTCACCAAACCATTTGCCCCGCTTCTGAAGGCCGTCACGGATTTCCAGCTCCATTTTTGCCGTCTCCGAAGCATTGGAGACTTCCCTCCAGGGCTTGCCCAGCATTTCGTTTACATTTTCCTTGCCCGATATCCGCGCGTACTCGGAATTCACAAAAACATAAATTCCCTGTGCGTCTACGATCGCCATTCCATCGACCGTCGAGTTCATTGCCTGCACCTGCCGGCGCACCAGCTCCGCGTTCCGTGTTTGCCGGCGTTCATTCAGCGCAACTCGCGCCGCGTAGCAAACTATCGAAAGCCCCAGCATCGTTACTCGCAGCGGTTTCCACGATGGACACAATTGCGATGTCAAGAACGCTACAAACAGGGGGCCGAGCGCGAACATCATGTTGCGGTAAAGCATTCCGCCGGTCGATTTTGCAATTGGGCTGGTGCGCGCCTGTAACGCTTCGGGTTCCCACGTTGCCGCCAGGTATGCTCCTCCAAACAAAAGCACACTCCAGGCCGCATCCAGAACGACTGCCGCCGTCGTTTGATAAAGGAATTGACCGTACATCGTGGCTTGCGCGCCCGTGCAGAATACGGCCATGAAGATTGCGAATCTTTTGTAAAGCTTTTTGGTTTCTGGGGAACTCGAAATCACCGCCCGCACTGCGCTCAGCACAATCAGGCTCAGGTTTTCCACCACCATGATGTAAAGTTCGCGAATCATTCCTTCCTGGTGGCTAAGAAACTGCGCTGGTATGTAATACAGCCCGACATAAATCAGCAGATAAATGATTCCGATTTGCAGGAAATCCAGAATTGTCGCGAGATCCAGCTTTGCCGAATCTCGTTCTTCGTCCAGGAACAGCGCCATCGCAAAAAAAGCGCCTTGAATATCGAACAAGAATCGAATCGCAGAAAGCGCGGGCGGCTCATGTCCGAGCACAACTTCATAGAACAGCCATCCGCCGTTTGCAATGCCCCAGGTCGCCCAGCCAAAACCCACAAGCTGCCAAAACGAGCTGCTCAGTCCTCGTCCGCGTTTGGCCGCCCGGAACGACATCCAGGCCGCAATTCCGCTGGCCGTCGTCTGCAGTGCGTTTGAGCAGAAAGCTCCTATCCGCATCGGTCCTATAGTGAGCGCGACCAGTACGTGTAAGACCGCAAACACAATCGCGAGTTGGACTATCTTTCGAGACAAAAAGACCTCTGCCCGGGCAAAGCGTCGAGTACTAGAACCCAACTCTTAGGATACCAGTCTGCTTAATGTACAAATTGTGGTTGTTTCAAAAAGGGAAATAGAGACTTCCACATCTTTTCCGTCCCTATGAGAATTAAGAAATTTACCTTGATTCGAACGGGTACCGGTCCTGCGCCTGCACCGCCGCGGCAATGTTGCGTCGCAACGCAATCGTGTCCACTGTCGAGCGCTTCCCGAACCGCTTCAATACGGCCATCTGCGTCGTCAGCATGTCGCCGTCGTTTACCGCAGCGATCGCTCGCTTCGCGTCGTGCTCCACGCGTTCCATCGCGTCAGCAACAAAGACCCGCGCCGCGTCTTGCATCACCGACGTCGCCGCGTCACCCCGCGTCCCCGCCGCCTTCTGCGTGCGCAACACGCAGGACTCCATCGCGTAAATTTCCATGACCATGTTCGAAAGCGCGCCAATCAATTCCTGCTCATCGGCCAGCCTCTCGCGGAATTTCTGTACCGCTCCGCCCGCCGCCTGCAAAAACATCTTCTTCGCATTCGCCACGACCCGCGCTTCCTCCGCCAAGACGCCCTCTGGTGTCTCTTCAAATGACGGCCCCGCCAGAATCTCATCCGCCAGCTTCATCGCCGCCGGAATCAGTGCGAGTTGCCCGCCCATCGCTCGCTTCATCAGCATCTGAATGATGAGCATCCGGTTGATTTCATTCGTCCCTTCAAAAATCCGGTTGATTCGCGAATCGCGGTACGCCCGGCATACCGGATACTCTTCATGGAATCCGTATCCGCCAAAAATCTGTACCGCTTCGTCCACCACATAATCCAGCATCTCGCTGCCGTACACCTTCGCAATCGAGCTCTCGATCGCGTATTCCTCCAGCACCTTCATCTGGTGTGCGATTTTGTCTCCCGTCCCCGCCGACATGGCCGCTTCAATGTTCCCCGCGCTGCGGTATACCATCGATTCCACCGCATAAATCTGAATCGCCATTTCGGCCAACTTTTCCTTCATCAATCCGAAATCGCCGATCTGTTTCCCGAACGCTTTCCGCTCTTTCGTGTATTTCGACGAAGTTGCCAGCACGTGCTTCGACCCGCCCACGCAGCTCGCGCCTAGCGTAAACCGTCCCGCATTCAAAATGTTGAACGCGACAATGTGCCCGCGCCCAATCTCGTGCAGCAAATTTTCTTTTGGCACTTTGCAGTTTTCCAAAAACACAGGCGTCGTCGAGCTGCCGTGAATCCCCATCTTGTGTTCTTCATTGCCCGGTTTGCATCCCGCAAAATTTCGCTCCACGATAAACGCCGTGAATTTCTCGCCATCAATCTTCGCGAACACCACATACAAATCCGCAAACCCACCGTTCGTAATCCACATCTTCTGCCCGTTCAGAACGTAGTGTGTGCCTTCGGCATTCAATTCCGCGCGCGTCAGCGAATTTTGCGCATCCGAACCCGCTTGCGGTTCGCTAAGGCAGTACGCGCCAATCAATTCGCCGCTCGCCAGCTTCGGCAAATACTTTCTCTTTTGCTCTTCCGTCCCGAAATAAACAATCGGCAGCGTCCCGATTCCCGCGTGCGCTCCGTGCGTCACCGCAAATCCGCCGTAAATCGAGAGTTTCTCCGTCAGCACCGTCGTCGAAATCTTGTCCAGTCCCGCGCCGCCGTACTCCTCTGGTACTCCGCCGCCCATCAATCCAACTTCCGCCCCCTTGCGCACCAGCTCCGCCATCAATCCGGCTTTCTTGTTCTCCAAATCTTTCACAAGCGGCAGCACTTCTTTCGTCACAAACTCTTCCGCCGTCTGCCCGATCAGTTTTTGATCGTCCGTCAAATCCGCCGGTGTAAACACGTCCTGCGGAGCCGGCGACTCCAGCAAGAAACTTCCGCCCTTCGCTGCGGTTCTGTTGATGACGCTCGTGGCCATTCTTGCCTCCGGAGACTGATGCAATTTGGAAAGGGAACTCGCCCGCCTACCCAGCAAGCGAAAACTCGCAATTCAACTTAACACTGTTACGTCTGCATTCTACTCCCGCGCCAACCCACTCGCCAATAAGACTTCCGTCCTATTCCAGGATATTGGCCATACCCATAGTAGAATCACTTCGCAAACGGAACCATGAAGCGCCACATTCTCATCTACGGCCTGATCGCCGGACTCCTCATTGCCGCCCTCAAATGGACGGAATATCGCTTCCTGGTCATCGAGCATTCCGTCGAAATCTACGGCGGCCTCATCGCCGCCACATTCGCCGTCCTCGGCATCTGGTTGGGGATTAGGCTCACCGGCAGGCCAGAGCGCGTCGTAATAAAGGAAGTCCTCGTCCCGACTACAGGCGAGCCCTTTCTATCTGACGACGAAAAAAGAGAGGCTCTCGGGATCACCCCGCGCGAACTGGAAATCCTCGAGCTCATTGCCCAGGGCCTAAGCAACCGCGAAATCGCCGAAAAGCTTTTCGTCAGCGAAAACACCGTCAAGACTCACTCTAGCCGCGTGTTCGATAAACTCGGCGCCAAGCGCCGCACCCAGGCCGTCCAGCTAGGCAAAGAACTCCGCCTCATCCCCTGAACCGGCAACCCAAAAGGATGATTTTTTGCCCCGCACCCCAAAATCATCCAAAAGAATGACGACAAATATCCCGTCCGCCGCGTTAAAGTGCCTCCGCAATCACAATTTGCTTCTCAGGAGAAGCCAGTGAAAAAGACGATTCTGACCTTCGGTCTCATTTCCGGCGCCCTCATCTCTTTGATGATGGCCGTCACCATCCCTTTCCAGGACAAGATTGGCTCGGACCACAGCTACGTCATCGGCTATACGACCATTGTCCTCGCAATGCTGTTCACGTTCTTCGGCATCCGCTCCTACCGGGACAATGTCGGGAAAGGCCAGATCACTTTCGCCAACGCATTCGCCGTTGGCATCTCCATTACGATTATTTCGTGTGTCTGCTATGTCGTCACTTGGGAAATCATCTATTTCAATTTCATGCCGGATTTCATGGATAAATATGCCGCCAGCGTCCTCCAGAAGATGCAGGCCTCCGGAGCGACCGTCGCGGCCATCCAGCAAAAGACTCAGGAACTCGATAAACTAAAGGTGATGTACAAGAATCCGCTCTTTAACGTGGCGATGACGTTCATCGAGCCTTTCCCCGTCGGTCTCGTCATCACTCTGATCTCTGCCGCGATTCTCAGAAAAAAGCCGCAATCAGAACCGGCAGAATCACCGGTAGCGGCTTAGGCTCTGCGCTCTATTCTGTTAAATTTATCGCCACACTGACGGGGGCCTCCATGTCCAACTGTTACAAATCAATTCTCATCGCAGTGCTTTTGTTCGTCGTCGCAGTTCTCACCTTTATGGTATTCCGCAACGCCGTCGCCGCTCAGGAAGCAAAGCCGCAGCTACCGCTTCCCGAAATGCAAAAGCTCTCCAAACTCTACGTGGGAACCTGGGAGTACACCGAAACCTATCCCAAATCGCCCATGGCCCCGAACGGCGGTGTTAACACTGGCGTTTACAAGAGCGAACTCGGGCCAGGTGGCAACTCCATCTTCAACCATTTTCATTCCAAGGGGCCCGTCGGCGAATTCGACGGCACGATTGTCATGGTGTGGGATCCCAAGGAGAAGTGTTTCAAGGCGTATGTTTTCGGCGATTCGTTCCCGTCCGCGGTTGTTGAAACCGGCCAGTGGGAAGGTGACGTTCTCGTATTTCGTTTCGAGCTTTCCATGGGCGGAGCCAAAATCGCCTTGCGAAACGCCACGAAATGGCTGTCCGACGGGAAAATCTCCACCGACGAATTCACAAGCGTAAACGGCGCGCCCGAATCGCTCTTCGTCCACGTCGATGCCACCAAGAAATAATTCTGGTCTCTTCTGCAGGAGTGTTTCTTGCCCTCTGTTGGGTGTGGGCGGGACTCTAGCCCTTCCTCCCCGGTTGTCATCTCGATCGAAGCAGCCCGGTTTTCTCTGGTGCGTGGCTTTTCCGCGCCGGGCTGCGCAGCGGAGAGACCTCTCTTGGGCTTCGACGCAACCACAAATCGGTCGAACGTATGTTGGAGCAGAAGCGGCATTGTTCCAGTACAATCACAAAAAAAAGGAAAACAACTATGAACCAACAAGGGCGAATCCTCGGCATAGGCGGTATCTTCTTCAAGTCCGCGAATCAGCAACAAATGAAGGATTGGTACGCAAAACATCTCGGCTTTGAGGATAGCGGCTATGGCGTCATGCTGCCGTGGCGTGAAAAAGACAATCCGGAAAAAGAACAGATGACCATCTGGAGCGTTTTCCCTGGCAACACCAAATACTTCGAGCCCGGCCCAGCCTCGTTCATGGTGAACTACATCGTCGACGACCTCGATGCGCTGCTCGACCGCCTCGCGAAAGATGGCGTCCGCATCGACCCTAAGCGCCAGGACGAAAGCTACGGCCGCTTCGCCTGGATATACGATCCCGACGGCAACAAAATCGAACTCTGGCAGCCACTCTCCTAAACAAATAGCCGTCGCGTCTTCCAGCCGGCTCTTGTAATTGTAGTGGCCAATCTTAGCTTGGTGTCCTTCTCTTCTGTGGGGGCGGAGTTTAGCCCGTCTCTCTTCTTTCTTTTCTTCCTTCGCGCTCTCCACGCTCCGCGCGAGGATCTTCTTCTCTTTTCTCTCTTTTCTCTCTTTTCTCTCTTTTCTCTCTTTTCTTTCCTCTGTGCCTCTGTGGCTAATCCTTCCTTCTTACAACCTCTCAATAATCCCCGCGGCTCCCATTCCGCCGCCAATACACATCGTCACCATGCCATACCGTGCATTCTTGCGCTCCAAATCCCGCAAAATTGTCGCCGTCAATTTCGCTCCCGTGCATCCCAACGGATGCCCCAGCGCGATCGCCCCGCCATTCGGATTCACTCTCTCCGGGTCGAGCCGCGCCTGCTGAATCACCGCTAGCGACTGCGCGGCAAATGCTTCATTCAACTCAATCACGGCAATGTCGTCCGGCGTCAATCCAGCCAGCTTCAGCGCCTTCGGAATCGCAAACACCGGCCCGATGCCGAACTCCTCCGGCGGGCATCCCGCCGTCGCGTATGCCACAAATCGCCCCATCGGCTTCAGACCCAGCGCCTTCGCGCGTGTGTCGCTCATGATCACCGCCGCTGCCGCGCCATCGCTCATCGGCGAACTGTTTCCCGCCGTCACTGAACCCTTCGCATGAAACGCAGGCTTCAGCCCCGCCAGCACTTCCACGCTCGTGTCTGCGCGTGGCAATTCGTCCGTCGCGAACGTAAACGTCTGCGTCGTGGCCCTGACTGGTTTTGCCCCCTTCGCACTTGAAGAAGACGTGCCGTTCCCATTCGTCGGCACGGAAGTGTTCTTCACCTCCACCACTACCGTTTCGTCCTTGAACGCTCCCGCCGCAATCGCCGCCACCGCTTTCTTGTGCGAATTTGCCGCGAACGCATCCGCCGCCTCGCGCGTAATCCCGAATTTCCGAGCGATATTCTCCGTCCCAAGTCCCATGTTGATGTACGCGTCTGGATAGTGGTCCACCAGCCACGGATTCGGCGAAATCTTGTTTCCGCCCATCGGCACCATGGACATGCTCTCCGTCCCGCCCGCCACGATCACGTCCGCGCCGCCCGCGCGAATTCGCTCCGCGCTCAGCGCAATCGCCTGCAATCCCGAAGAGCAAAACCGGTTGATCGTCATCGCCGACGTCTCCACCGGTAGCCCAGCGCGCAGCGCCGCAATCCGCGCCACGTTCATTCCTTGTTCGCCTTCGGGCATCGCGCAGCCCAGAATCACGTCGTCAATCTCTTTCGCATCAAGTCCGGGCACGCGCGCAATCGCATCCTTGATCGCCAACGCCGCCAAATCATCCGGCCGCGTCGCCCGCAACGACCCCTTGTACGCCCTCCCTACTGGCGTCCTCACCGCACTCACAATCCACGCTTCACTCATCGGGCCCTCCTTGCTTTCAAATGGAAAGTGTAGCAGTTGTAGGGGGTGACTTCCGAGTCGGCCCTCCCTGCATCCCAGCGAAGGTAAGGGCGCTCCAGCGCGTCGCCTGGCACGTCTGGGTTCTCAAAGCTGTGGAGAGCCCGGTTCAGTTAAGCAGTTTCTTCGACGGACCAACGCTGCTCAAAAAGCCCGAAAGCACGTTTCCATTTGCTTGTCATAGTCTGTCGGATTCTTTGGAAGTTGGGGCCACCCTATCCTGACGAAAATGAGATATGAGGAAACGATGGAAAGGTTTGTCGAGTCCGGAGTTCCTTCATCCGTCGATTGGGAATTTGAAACGCGAAAACTGTTTTCTCCGGAGTAGATTTTGCTCGCAACAACAGGCCAGTCACTGGGCACCGAGAACTGAACACGGTCTACGATGGAAAACACTACCTGGCCGGTTGCAAAGCCGAGTGTTCCCGCAAACGCCAGATGACAAAGCAGGAATCTCATATTCAATAACCTGGTCTGGAGGGCCAGTCTAGCAGCAAATCATTCACCAACGGTTCATAGTTATTTTCCTTCCAAATCTTTTCGTAGCCGATCCTGCTCACAACGCAACCTTATCCATCCACTCAACTCACAAAAACACGGAGGGTCCCCATCCTAGGTTTTTGTGAGGGTGGGTCTTTGGGTTAAAGACGCTTAAGCGTAGGCATACCCCAAGGTAGTTGTATCCAGCGTATCCTGCACTTTCCACGTACCCGCCCACGGCGCCGGCCTGCCCATCTTGTTGAAAACTAATTTGGAACCCAAATCATAGCCTGGCGTGCCGGACGTTGGCAGATACGGATCGCTTGTCGGATGTTGCTTCCGCCATTTTTCCCAAAGCATGTCGATGTAGCAATGATGCAAGAAGAAAATCGGGTCGTTCGGAGACGAGGCATCTCCCATATTGCCGCCGACCCAGCGGTGCACAGGGTTGTGCATTCCGCCTTCGCAAACCTTTTCCCAACTGTTCGTCCCGGGCGAATACGGTGTCTTGTTCAGTCCCGACGCCACTTGCGGCTGCGTCGGCAAATACGCGGTTGTATCATTCCCGAATTCTCTCAACAGTCCGAGATCTCCGGAGCTGTTGTCCCAGATGCGAATCTTGAACTTCTTAGTTGCGTAGGCAAATGGGCCGGATACGACTCGACGCCCTTGTGCGGCATCTCCATCTCCGCCCATAAAGTCATTCGTAAACGGATTGTTCGATCCAGAAAGTTCCCAGTCCCAATAGGGAATGGCGATGTTGGGATCGCCAACCGCCGCTTGTAACGCCAGCTCGAACTGACGAAGCAGCACGCGGTGCCAAGGAAAAAAGAGCGGACCGCCGTGAGGCATCGGCATAATCATGTCCGGTCCCATCATGGCGTTCTTGTGAACCTGGACAAAGTCGTCGTAGCGCCTCATCTTGCCCGGCTTCAAAACGCTTTTCACTTTGTTCTTCAAGGCTAGCACTGCGGAAACAAAGGTCGCTTTTTCCGCCGCTGTCAGGTCGGCGTGGTTCTTTCGCGTGTTCATAGTCATTGTCCTTTCGGAAATGTCCGTCTTGTCGTCACAGTCCGCCTCTTGTTGATTGACCTGTTCCGGGATAACTTACCGGGGTTGCTTACCTAGGTAGGTAGTGCTGCCCGCTCGTGGGACGTTTCAATCCGAGCGCCTTGATTGGCGGATCTTTGGCATGCGTCGTTCGAAAGCCGCGGATTCCCTATGGCGTTTAACGCTGCACGCCGACTCGGCGCAAAAGATCTTGAAACTGCGGTTCAGGCCGCAGGGCGTCGAATGTGGGCTCAATTCCGATTTCGGTCATGTGAAGCTGGCGCTCCCTGTACCCTTGTTCAAGCGCCCGCAGGGCTTTTTCCTTGTCTCCGAGCCGGACGTACAAAATGGCAAGCCCATCGGTTGTCGTGTAAGCCTCCGGCGGATTGTCAGCCTGCCGAGATAGCTCCAGCAACTTTTCCCAGTAGCCTCGCGGTCCGCGAGTTGCGATCGCTTGTCGCAGCGAGTCCTCCAGCTTCAGCACTGCATGAGGATCTTCTCCCGCTAAAATTCTCGCTCGCGTCTCTTCAGAGATCGCCTTATCGTACTCCTCTCGATACGCGTACAAATGTGCGAGCCGTTGATGATCAATCGCAAAACTAGGGAACATCTCTGTTGTATGTTTTAGGTGGGCCAGAGCATCGTCGTAGCGACGCGCCCAAATATATGTGCGGCCCAGGAACGACTGAATCCGCGCAGAGAACGGATCAAGCGCGATGGCCGTTTTCATTTCCGCAATCGCTTCGTCGTGTCGGCCGAGGGGGGACAGATAACTGTTTGAATAGAAGAGATGTGCAATTGAGTCGCTGGGGTTGAGTTGCAAAGCCTTCTGATATTCCTGCCGCGCAGCGGGCCAGTCGTAGTCATAATGGGCCTCGATAAAACCCATCAGGCTGTGAGCTTCAGCGAGGGAATCGTCCAACGCTATGGCGCGAGAAGCTGTTTCGCGCGCCTTCGGCATCGCTTCCGATGCGGACATAAGTCCGGACACGGGGGATAACGCGTAAGCTCGCGCAAGCCCTGCATATGCAGCGGCGTAATTTGGATCAATTTCTATCGCGTGCCGGAATTGTTGAATGCTCCGCGCCGTCCCCTCTTTGTCCCTCAAGTTCCAGGCTTGTTGGCCCTGCAGGTACGAGTCATGCGCGAGAGCATTTACTCGGTGCGTGCCCGACAGCCGCCGCTCCGCTTGCTGCGGGAGTTGCATCCGAATCTGCCCGGCGATTGCGCGAGCGACTTCACCCTGCACTTTCAAAATGTCGCTGATATCTGCATCGTAGCTGTCGGCCCAAATTTCCGCTTGATCGCTCGTTTGGATCAACCGCGCGGTAACGCGAATGCGCTGCTCCTGCCGCCGCACGCTGCCTTCGAGGAGGTAGTTCACGTTCAGCTCTCGCGCGATTTGACTCGTGCCTTTGTGGCTTCCCTTGTATTGCATCGCGGATGTCCGCGCAATCACGCCTAACCGCTGAGGATTCAGACCTCCCAACTGTGTGATCATCTCCTCGGTCATGCCGTCCGCCAAATACTCCTGTTGCTCTTCGCCGCTCAGATTCTGAAAAGGGAGTACGGCAAGCATTAGCCGGTCTCGTACTGGACGCGATCGCAACGCTCCCCATGCAATGACGAGAATGGCGAGGCCGACTGCTGCGCCTACTGCGATTCGGGTTGCGGTGCGGCCCCGCGGTTGCTTGGTTGTTACTTCCGCTGGTTGAGCGACAACGGTTCCAGCCGGTCGGGCACCTTCCACCGGTGCCACCCATCTATATCCTTTGCGTGCGAGCGTTTCGATGTAACGGGGGGATTCTGCAGAATCGTCAAGCGCCAGTCGAAGGCGCCGGATAGCCGCGTTCAAGCTCTGTTCGAAATCCACAAACGTATCGCTGGACCACAGCTTCTTCTGCAACTCTTCGCGAGAAACCAACTGATTCGGCCGCTCTAGCAGCATGGCCAGGATTTCGACCGGTTGGCCTTCCAGACGAACGCGCAATCCCTTTTTTCGGAGTTCCCTGGTTTGAGCGTCGAATTCGAAGGATCCGAAACGATAAGGGGCAGGTTTTGGGTGATTCAAGTGCAAGGGCAACCCACGGGTTTTCGGAGTATAGCCGCGCCGAGGCGTTTCCTTCAACGGGTGCCATATCAGATGTCCCGTCAAGTTCCTTAAATTCAGTAGCCTCCGGTATCAGAAACGTTTCAGCGGCGTTCCATTGAGTGCGACTTCGTGTTGACCTAATCCTTCGCGAGGTTCAAAGGAGGCAACGAAATGGTTACTTGCAATCGGATTCGTTTCTTGGCGTTTTGCCGTCCGGCACTGATTTTTCTGGCGCTCGTGATTCCTCAACTGGCCCAAGCCCAGTGGCAGGCCAGGGTTGGAGCACAAAGTGGCGACTTGGCAAAGCAGGCGATGGCCTTCCTGCCTGGGGAAATGTGGATTCATGCGGGGGACAGCATCACCTGGACGTTTGACACGGCCGAGCCTCATACAATCAGCTTTCTGAAAGCCGGCCAGGTACGTCCCCCTGACCAGGTTGGCTGTCCGGGCTTTTCTCCTGACGGATCCGCTTTCGATGGCTCCTCATGCGTAACCACGGCTCGTTTGAAAGAAGGGCAGACCTTTACCGTAACTTTTCCCGGCGCGGGTAATTTCAAACTGGTGTGTCTGATCCACCGCAATATGACGGCAACCGTGCATGTCCTTGCATTGGCCGAACCGCTTCCACACGATCAGGCCTTCTACGATAAGCAAGCGCAGCAAGAGCGCGAAAGGCTGCTTTCCGACGTTGACCTTGGTTCTCATGATGGGCAGTCTGAGGAAAATCACGTTCATGCAGGCGCCGGAGTGATCTCCGCGACACCGGGAGGAAGCCGGAACGTCGTTGTGATGCGCTTCGATCAGGAAAAGACATTCATCCACGCTGGAGAAACAGTCGAATGGTCCAATTCCGACCCGACGGCTTCGCACACCATCACTTTCGGCCTGGAACCTGCAGACCCCATGCCCCCATCGGCCAACGTAACGCTGGATAGCGATGGGGCCCGGCACGCCGTGATCAATACGACTGCAGACAGTGTGCACTCGGGATTCATTGTCGCCGCGGCGCAGGAGCGAACCGGCCTTCCTCAGGTTCCACTAGGAGTAACGCGGTTTCGCATCACGTTCAAAAACCCTGGAACGTACCCTTACATATGCGCTATCCACGACGAATTGGGTATGACGGGCACGGTGATTGTCCAGCCTTAGCGTGTCAGAATTGCTACGAAACGCGAGAGCGAAGGGCGTTCGACACTTTGAGAGCGTCAGATACCCTCACTTCGCAACTTCTTGCAACTCCACACCTTGCTCGCCTATTCTAATATAGTAATATTATTTATAAAGTAAACATCTTGTGCTATGATGGCTTGTGTTTGTCAGTCGCCCGTCCGATCCGTTTCATCCCTTTTTCTGAGACTCCTACCTCAAATCCTGGCCCTCCTCCAACCCCTTTAGAATCAACACTTATGCAAAAAATAGGGGGAGGGGGAAGATTATTAACCGCGTACCAGAGTACGTGCTCTGCCCGTCCCGCGCGACCGTCGGGAGCCCGGGAGAGGTTCCTGTATCGGCGGCCTTCTTAGGCCGGCATCTTCATTGGGAAGGCAGGCGTCCTCAAATATGCAATCAGGAACAATATCGCCAGCACTGCATCGCCGCAGGAGACATACACATCCCCGATGTGAACGCGATGCTGCGAATAGAGCACCACAGCAGGGACAAAATAGCCTAGCTTTTCGAGAATACCGACCAGCATGAACGGACGGAATCGCACGGGATTTGAGCCAATGACCAGAAAAACAAATTGCCACGCCAGCGTCACTCCCGCAAATCCATAGTAGAACAGCGGATGTGTGATGGGTGGTGGATCCTGCTTACCAATCATGTCGAAAATAAGAAACAGAGGTGTGATGACGAGAATTCCCCAAACACCGGCAATGTAGAAAAGGTATTTTGCGAATTTCATAGCGCGAAGAATCTAACACAGACAGTAGGGGCATGATATATCGTGCCCTTGCGGAGGAGAGAAAAGGCACGACCTAAAGGTCTGCCACTACACGGGCAAGAACGTTATTTCGGAAGCAGCGTGCTCTGGCTCGCCACGCATTGCCATAAGCCGTTGCGTTTGATCCAGGTATCCGTGTAGCGCGAACGAATCGTGTAGGGCTTGCCTTTGTTCGTGCCGGACTCGCGATAAATCCCGGTTACGACCGCGGCGTTGCCGTAGACCTGCACGCTCAGGCCTTCGTCGTACAGATGATCTGCTTTCTGGTCCGGCGCGACGATCCACTTCATGTACTCTCTTTTGTTCATGAACGTGCCGTCGTAGTCGGTGTAAACGAGCGTGTCGGCAACAAGGTTGTCCACCGCGCCGACTTCCTGTTTCATCTCGGCTTGGTTCCAGGCGCGTTCAAGCTGGCGAATCTGGATTTCATCCGCGGAAACGGCTTTCTCTTGCGATGCAGGAGCCGGATACAGGGCGAACGCGAGGACCAGGGACAGTGCGAGAAGTCTCATCGGCAACCTCAGTCGAACGGGAGTTGATTGCATCGTAGCAGGGAAGCCGCGCCGGCGAGTGACAACTTTCGCGTTGTGTATAATTAAAGTTAGGGGATTTCAGGCAATTCATGGGCGAAAGCGGAAAAGTGGAAAAGGCTCCGCGTAGCGCGGGCCGGGCGAGGGCTTCTGTGCGCTGGCGCAAGAGTCTGCGCTTTGTGCGAACGCGTGCGCGCGAGCTGCGCATGATCGTCAAGGCGCTGCTTTCGACAAAACACCCCGTGCTCGTCCACATCATACCGATGCGCCGCTGCAATCTCGACTGCGGCTATTGCAACGAATATGACGATGTTTCCAAGCCGGTGACGCTCGAGGAAATGAAGCGCCGCCTGGATTTGCTCGCGGACATGGGCACAAGCATCATCACCATCAGCGGCGGCGAACCACTGATGCATCCAGAACTCGAAGAAGTCATCCGCCACATCCGTAAGCGCGGCATGATTGCGGGAATGATCACCAACGGATTTTTGCTGAGCAAAGAGCGCATCAAAAGTCTGAACGAAGCGGGCCTCGAGCATCTGCAAATTTCAATCGATAATGTCACGCCGGACGAAGTT
>Ga0126384_10001176_pt1 | contig 15390 bp, 12 predicted proteins | sample PanSoiMetPlot_36_FD_92543 | JGI IMG/M metagenome (GOLD analysis project Ga0126384, IMG submission 92543) | Tropical forest soil microbial communities from Panama - MetaG Plot_36 | ecosystem: Environmental > Terrestrial > Soil > Tropical forest > Bulk soil | place: Panama | collected 2016-02-17 | reverse complement strand
TCAAGAAGGAATTCTACAACGTCTGCGCGGTCTGATCTTGCGGCGGCGAAGATTGGTTCTGGCGATTGAATATACTCCAGGTGCTCTCGAATGAGAGCGAGGGCCTGCGGACGGTCAAGCCGAAAACAAGCTGCTTTAAACTGCTCGAGGGCATCAAGGGTAACCACTGGAGATGGAATCGCACCGTACCGAACCAGCAAATCGGCGATATCCGTGAAACCCAGTAGCATCGCTTCCTCGTGCAGAGAGCGCTTAGGAAACTTGGAAGTCGGTTTCTGCAATGCGTTTGGATTGGCGCCGTGCTCCAGGAGCCACTCGACTACTTTGAACTTGTTATGCTGGATTGCGTTGATCAGAAAATAGCGCGCGCCGAGATCGTAACCACCCATATCAATCATTGACCAGTCGGAATCCTCCCAATCGGTTTGTCGCCCTGCTTTGACCGAGTACTCGAAAACAAGTTCCATCAGCCAGAGAATCTCACTGTGAAAATGGGTGTTATAGAAGACCTGTATGTCATACGGCTCAGCGCCATGCTCCATCAATAGTCTCGCAAGCACCGCTTTCCGCGGGTGTGGCGGGCCGTCGTCTTCACCTTCGCCGGCGACTCCACATAGCGCGGTATACCTGCACGGGTATGAACCGACTTCAAAGTAATCATTGGGATTTGCGCCGTGGTTCAACAAGAGTTTTGCAATCGGTACTGCGTTATTGCCAGCTGTGGGCGCAGGCAATCTTCCATAACAGAGGTGCAAAAGAGGGGTCCAGAGCTTTTCATTGCGGGTTAGATGTCGCCTTCGTTGTGGGCCGCCCGGCTCGATCGCGGCGCCCGGGCGATAACTCAAAATATGCTCAACCTCTTCAACGTCACCGCAAACGACCGCAGTATGAATGTTGTTGCGCGCGATCTCCGGATAGCGGGTGAGAATCCTCAACGCCGCATTTTCTCTCCGAAGATGCGCGGCAGGGCCGTTGTTTAGGATTGGATCAGCACAGGCGTATTCCAAAAACTGATCGACTAGCTGCGGGTTTCCGCTGCCCCCTTCGGGAGTAACCGAGCTTACCGTGGGAGCCTGGCGTTCGAGATTCTTCTTAAGCTCCGCCCAGCCTGATAAGCCGTGCTCCAATGCGAGCGCATGTTGAACGTAACGAAGCTTGGGTTCAGCCGGCGCGTCAGGGTAAGCTCGGCGCAAGCGAAGTCGTGCTTGCTCGTCGTTGGCCTGCAGTGATTTCAGCCAGCGCTTGGCCTCTTTTTTCAGATTTTCAAGCTTGGTTCCTGGGTTTAGTCGTCGGGGAACGGTGTCGTGTTCAGTGGTTTCTTTTTTGGGCATGAAACCTTCCTCCTTGGTTTGTGCCTGAAGTCCGCTGAGTACAGGCGGAAGAAGGTTCGGAGATGGTTACTACGAACCGGAAGGGTGGGAGTGGTCTCCCTTGCCGCGGACAGGAGGCGCCCCAGTGCGCACTGCCTACAGTGTCGGGCAAGGTGGAATTGTTTGTCAAACGGCGACATAGAGGAACGACGACATAGAGGACGGATAGGAGTAAGAGTCCCTATTTAATTTGTTGCTGTCGCTTGCTTGGGTCATCAGCCGGATTCAGGTAGTTCAATACAAACGGGCCGGCGACTGGGTCGGCTACAACGCAAACCGTTGAGGGCATGGGTTGATTGGAATAGCTCAAGCGGATCCAAAGCGTCTCGCAAGGATCATCTAGACGTGGCAAGCTTTACCGATCGTTTGGCAATCTTGTTCACTGTCTCGCTTAGTTTGATGATGGCGTCCAGATCCCGACTTGCCTTCAAGCGAAGTTCAGCATCGTTTGGTGAACTGAGACGAAAGATCGGGCTGTTCAGAAAGCTTTGAATCAAGCGGCTCAACTCAGGCACCATCGTACTAAGGCAGTTTGGATACTCCTCGTACCGAATCCCCTCGCCTTTTGCGGCGAGCTGAAGAAGCGGGATGCTGTATTTAATTCGATTCGCTCTGGTTTTCAAATCCGCAGTGGCGTCCGAGAGATCTTTCATGTCCAGAGATTGGGCAGAAGCCAGAAGAGTGAGCCTTTCATTGCCAATGATGTAAAGCTTTTCGAAATCCTCCCTCAACTGAGCATCGCGTCTTCTCCTGACGAACGCTTCCTGATCCTCGTCTTCAGGGATTGATACCAAACCCTGTTCGCGAGCGCGTTGATTTATCGCGTCGACCATTGCACGAAATTTTGGTCTCAGGGCGGGATCAGCCGGCACTTTGTTTGTATTCGGTTGCTGTTGCGCAGATGCAGGTGTGTAGATCAAACCCAGCAAAAGTAGAGTTAGTATCAGGCGTGGTTTTGAAATAAAAGGCTTTCTCATATCCCCTCCTAGCCCTGGGTTTGAAGTCCTGAGTCAGTCATGGGCATATGGGGCAGGCGCTTGGGATCGTTCTTCAAGTTGAATGATGTGGATTGCGTTTTACCGGGTTTCTTCATTGCCGCGCCCTCCCGGAGTTGTGAATACGTGGAGTATAAACCCTGTCGTTAAGACTTCTCAATTAGTTTGTCACGCCCTGGATTTACACGGTTCACGTCAGGAATTGCGCGTTTCGCCACAAAATGGAACAGTGGCGTCGCGAAAGAGTTTTAAAGTATACGTCTAGCAGTGGCAATTCCGAGGTTCATGAGGCGGCTGAAAATCGACAGGGACCAACCCATGTTGGCTGGCAATTTTTTATAGATGAGGTTCCGAAAATGAAAGCTAACAAGTTGTTCTTGATTGTATTTGCTCTGTTCGCCCTGCGCGCGCTGAATGTTTTCGCCTGGCAGGAAACCGATCGAGATCGCACGCGCGATGCGTGGCAGAGGCCGCAAGAGGTTTTTGACGCGCTGGCCCTGAAGCCTGGGCACCGCGTGGCAGACGTCGGCTGTGGTTCGGGCTACTTTACGTTTCGGCTTGCCGCCCAGGTCGGCGTTGAAGGCAAGGTCTTTGCCGTGGATATCGAGCAAAAAGCTATCGAAAAGGTTCGTCTCCGAAAAGAACGAGAGCAACTGAAACAAATCGAACCTATTCTCGGGGAGAGCGCTGATCCGCATCTGCCGAATGATCTCGATTCAGTGTTGATCGTTGACTCATATCACGAATTTCGGGAGTACGACCGAATGATGCAAGCAGTATTTCGCGCAATGCGGCCCGGTGGTCGGTTGGTCGTCATCGACGGCGAAGCGCCGATCGGCAGACCGCGTACAGAGTACCACAGACTACACACTATCCCACCGGACCTCGTCAAAGAAGACCTCACACGGAATGGGTTTGCCTTCAAAGAGAGCCAGCCAGGATTCTACGACGCGGAGTACGGCAAGAAAATGTATTTCCTGGTGTTCGAGAAGCCCGCTGCGAATCGGATTCTGGAGTACTCGGATTCGCACCAAAGGTGCGAACCCGAAAGCTTCAATAAGAATTAACACTTTCTTAACTACCCCCGAGTCTTTGTGAGGAGACCCCAGCCCAGCTTAAGCGTCGAATTATCTCAACCGCAGAGCCAATAGCCGATCTCTCTGCTTGCTGTGTTGGTGTAGGGCGAGCACACGCTTACAATGCGCTAACAAACACGATTCCGATCATCAAACAACCGGTTGTTGGGGTCGTTCAAACTGTGGGAGATACGCTGATCGTCGATGGATTAGGATTTGTCAAAGACTCTTCTCAGATTGAAGTAAACGGTACGGCGTTGACGACGACCACATATGACAACAGCTACGTGCGACCTACTGGAAAGCTGACGCGACTGAGCGCGAATTTGGGCAAGGAGAAATTGGAAAAGCTTTTTAAGATCGATGAACCGGTGAAGATCAGTGTCTTCAATAGAGCAACGAAGGAAAGATCGAATACCCTTGTGTTTGTTCGCAAGGATTCCAAAGCTCCTCAATAATCCTCAGAGGTTTGTAATAGTTGAGTAGTGCCAAGCCTGCGATTCGCGTTAATTCGCATAATAAATGCCGATAGGGACTTCGCCGAATTCCTCGAGTTCCGAAATGCGATTTTTTAGATTCATCGGGATTCAATTCTGTCGCTTCATTTAATTGTCGCTTGATTTAATAAGTGTCCGCAAATGCTCAATGGGGCGGCGCAGCGACCGTTTGCGTCTCTGAATGTCCTGCCAGAGATCGCCGACCTTCGCGATGCGATCTGCCATGTTCCGAAGGTTGAATGTTGCGGGACCAACAGCCCCCGATTCGATCTCCTCCCACGTGCAGGGGGCCGAAACAGGAGCGCCGGGCTTGGCGCGCACCGCATATGCTGCAGCAAACGTCGCGCTATAACCGTTACGCCCGGTATCTATAAGAATTCGTCCGGCGCGATCTATCTTACTGAATTCCAGCGTGAGGTTGTCCGGATCCTGTTTGATCAGTAAGTGCGCCACCCCGTACGCGAATCGATTGACATCCCCGAAACCAGTCTTCGAGTCGACAGGAACTGCAATATGAAATCCCTTAGAGCCTGATGTCTTCACCCAGCTGGGCAACCCCAATTCCGTCAAAACGTCCCTGAGCCTGAGTGATGCGGAACGCAAACGCTCAGGTTCGTCGGCGGCCGGGTCGAGATCAAACACACAGACGTCCGGCTGGTAAACCTTTGGCGCTCGTGATACCCAGACGTGCGGTGTTATGCAGTTCTGGTTCGCAAGCCAGAGAAGCGAACGAACATCTGTTACTAATGGATGCTTAACCGTACCATCTTTTTTCGGCACCTCGACTCGTTTCAGCCACTCAGGAAAGCCCTTCGAAACATCCTTCTGCATGAAACCCTTCTTGCCGATGCCGGCCGGATACCGCTCCATTGTTAATGGTCGGTTGCGTATGTGCGGCAGCATGACGGGAGCAATAGTTTCGTAATACGAAGCAAGCTCACCTTTAGTGATGCCGTCGTCAGGGAAGAGCACTTTGTCGGGATGGGATATTATCAACTTGTCTTCTTTACAATTTCCGTGGCGTTCATATTATCGAGCACGCCCAACAGCCGGCTATGCCGCAGCTTGCCATGTGCAGTCCATTCAATGAAGGCGACATGAACAACAATTTGCGGTTTGACCCAATGAGCGCGCAAGCGAGGCAAACCTACGGCTTTTGTGAAAAGAGCCTTGTCGATCTCAATAACATCCAAACGAGCGCGCAGCTCTGTCAGCATTTTTGTATCGAAACCGGTTCCAACTTTACCCGCGAAGACAAAATCGCCGCTATCGTAATAACCGACCAGCAGTGCGCCGAGCCCCACTCGGGTGCCCTGTGGATCGGTGAAGCCGCCTACAACAAACTCCTGCTTGTTCTCGCACTTCATTTTGAGCCAGTGCTTTGACCGGCGGTGTTCGTATTGTGAATCGCGACGCTTCGCGATAACGCCTTCCCATCCTTCATTACAAGCGCGATCCCAGGGCTTCTCATCCGTTAGCTCTTCGACACGAGATAGTGGAGCTTCGAGCAGGAGGCGGCTCAAGATTTTCCGGCGTTCGTCGAGTGGAAGTGATGTTACAAGTGTATCGTCGAACCAAACGACGTCAAAGATATGATAAACGGTCGCGCCTCCTCGCCAGTCTATCTCGCCGTCAAGAATAAGATCTCTTACAGGTAGCTTAGCTATTGCGGCTGCGACCCGAGGCAAGGTCTGCGGCAATCGATTGCGCGAGAAGAGCCGGACGTCATCTCCCTTCTTGAATGCAAGCAGTCGAATGCCGTCGAACTTCCGTTCGAAAATCCACTCCGGGCCTGAGAATCTCTCCTGGGTGAGCGTGGCGGCCATCGGCTGGATCCATTCGGGAAAGTAATCAGTCATAGGCAGATCCTCCACAGATGTACCGTAGACTGTCCAGTCTGCGGATGATTCGCCCAAAATCCGACAGATAGAGAGCCACCCGAAAATCAAAACACGGGACGGTCTACGGTGCATCAGCGCAAACATCCGCAGACTAGACAGTCTACGGTACATCACTACCAATAATTCACCCTTATTGCCTTAGGGAATACCGACATTCCCTCGCGAGTGACATTTGGCGAACCTCCAATAGTGATTTCTCTAAGCCTCGGTAGGCCAACCAAACGAGCGACCCCGGCATTCGTTATACGCGAGCACTCGTAGAACTCCATAGACTCCAATGATGATATTTGTCCGAGAAGCTCGAGGCTGCGATCCGTGATCTGCGTTGCACCGGCGTAATAAGTTTTGAGGTCCGAAAGCCCGGCGATGTGCTCCGTAGCTGCATCACCAGTATCTCGGCAATACATGCACCATAGCTCTTCCAGGTTCTTACAACGACCGATGTGTCTGAACCCGGCGTCTGGAACATCCATAGGCATCAGACCTCGCAGGGCAGGGAAGCTCGGCAGCGATGATAACGCAGCATCATCCACGCCTTTGCAGCTAACTGCCAAACCCTTAAGCGAAGGCATCTTTGCTAACGCCTGAAACCCTCGCGAATAGAGATTGACACATTCACGTCCCCAAATGTACTCGATTGTTTTCGAGCGGCTCAGCTCAACAAAGCCATCGTCGCTTGCGACCGTTCCCTGACCCATAAGCATACGGAGTCGCGGAATCGCAGCAATCTGCCTCATCGCCTCGTCATTGCAAAGCTTATCCTGACACCCCAGAAAGCCAAGTTTGGGAAGATCTTTGAGCGGCTTGAGTCCTTCGGCCGTCAAGTTCGTGATATGCCAAAAGAAAGTCAGCGCGAATAGTCCATCGAGCCCGGCGATGGCTTTGAACCCATCGTTTGTGAACGACCCGTCCAGCAGCAGGTGATTAGGGTCGGCGCCGGCATTCATCAGCGAGTATTGAACCTGGCCGCCATGCCAACTCTTAAAAATGGGAAACTGGTGCAACAGAGGAATTCCGCCATCGGTGACCATTTTGCCCGTCTTGAATTTCCTCAACTTTTTCTTGCCGATTAAAGCCTTGATCGCGCCGTCGCCGGTGGGTGTCCCAAGTAAGTCAACGCTCTCGAGCTTATCGCAGTAAGCCAGATTGGCGATGCCGGCATCAGAAATGCCGCTCTGCCAGCACATCTGAAAGCGCCTTAGCTCGGGTAAATCTCGCAGAAACTCAAGACCGCGATCGGTAATGCGGCCACCCGGGTATTCACTCAAGTCAAGCTCCTGCAGCTGAGTCATCCGTGACAGCTGAGTAAGCCCGCGGTCGGTCAACTTTTTGGACCCGCTTATGTTGAGCGTAATTATTTGTTCGAGCTGTGAGAGACCTTCCATAGCGGCATCGGTCATCTGTCCCCCAGCGTCGAGAGCGGTAATCTCATTCTCTCTTATGGCGCTGAAGATCGTTTCCCAATCCCTTTCTGACATCGGCGGCCGTAGCTCTATTCTGTTTTCACTCCAATTGATTTTGTAGAACGGCGGAGATGTACTCATTCCGAGCCGGGCAGAACGCGGGTCCGTCGGCGGTTTCGTAACCTGTTCGGCGAGTTCCGCCCAGCTTTCGAACCCAAACCGTCTAGCGATGATGAGACGCGCATCAGCCACGGTTATGTTTTCGATTTCGCTTTCGGGTCCGCGTATTACCATCAGATGTTGCTGGATTTGCTTGCGGCGATCCGGATAAGGATAGGTCCGGCCGATGAGCTCGGTGATTCGCTGCAGCGCGTCGGGATCCTCTGAGCTGCAGATCTTTAAGATGTCCGACGCGACAGTTTCGTACGGTTCGAGTTTTGGATTTGGTAGTACTTCGACGTGTTGTTTAAGCGCTGCCCAGCTCTCGAAGCCAAATTCTCGAGCGACAACAAACTGGGCGTCGGACAGGGCGACGTCATCATCAGAGTCGTTCTCAACGAGCCGCGGGATGATGGCACGGAAACGCTCGACTGCAACTGAGTCGCCTGCGCGATAATTCTTCAGCAACTCTTTTGCTTGTTTGCGTAGCTGTTCGAGTGATGCGCGAGCAGGTAGCTGCGAAGCATTATCGGACATAGGAATCTCCTTTCGTTGTTGCCCGAGTCCGCACATCGGACTGAAAGAAGATCAATGTTGTGCACGCTAGAGTAAGTCAGGTGGGCTCGGCCCTCTCCGCGGACTGGATGCGTCCTGTTACGCGAACAGATGGTAACTTGATGTACTGTAACTGTCCAGTCCCCGGAATAGGACAATAGGTCCTTTAGGTCCTATGTGTCCTATAAATCCGGTTTCGAAAGCACTGCCACTATCCGATGGGTAAAACACTCCTGCGCTACGGGGACGCGCGTAAGGAGGCGAAACAACCAGGCGTAATACCGCATCTTCCAGGCCTCGTATCTTCTGTTGAGTCGACTGAACAGCGGAAGCAACTCCATCGAATCGACTTGGAATCGCGATCTCCCAAGCATGCGCCGGAAGCTGCTTATCGTTATGCCGTTTAGGAAGTACAAGCGATCACCGGGCCGAAGCGGCTGCGGACGATAACCGTCGCCGCGCTCGCGTAGAATCTCATCGATGGCACCCAACAGGACAGAGGAAGGGAACAGCAAGTGAGTCCACGGCGTTCGCGAAACGTATCCTTCCAGATGCGCTCCTGTTGGATGAAAGTAGGGTGGAAAAACCAGGAGACACCGGCCACCTGGCTTGAGCACTCGCCAGCACTCGGCCATGCATCCGTCCGGGTCCTGCACGTGCTCCATCACGTCGTAGCATAAGATCAAATCGACGGAGTTGCTGGTAAATGGAATCGCGTTTCCGACGCCAGTAACGAAAGATACGTTCGCAGCTCCGTTTGACTCGGCGAAACGGTGAGCAATGGCGCCCACCCGTTGATTGATTTCCAGCCCAATCGTGTGTGCCTTTAACCTGCGTTCAAACTCGATCGTCCTGCCCCCAAACCCACAGCCGAGATCAAGGACAGTTCCGCTCGTGACATCCGCATACCCGTCAACTGATTCAAAAAACTTGAGGAACCCTCCTGCCTGTTCGTCGTCAAACTCCTCTTGCGACCGCTTCATTGCAAGATCGGGAGACTGCTGTTCGAGAGCAACATATTCGGATGACGGATACGCCGGAAAGAGGCCGAGAAATGCCTTTGCGATACCGTGCAGAACACTTTTCACTGAGGCACAGTATAAGACATACAGGTCCTGTACGTCCCTTTCGTCCTATAGCTCCTGTTCGTCCTATTATCCTCACCTTGCTCGCTATCCGCGCCGGCCTGTAAAATGGCGGACTTTTCGCGCACTGCGGCTAAGGGAGGAACCACCCGCGCACTTATTACGGTTCCGTTCAGCCGTGAAGAATGAAGGGTCTCCTTGCCCGTTGAATTCATAATGAAACTGTTCTTAGTCATTGCAGTCATCGCAATTCACCTCCTCTTTTCCGCCGCTTGTTCCTCCTCGAGAGACACGCACGCCGCAAGACCTGAAATGGCTCGCTGCCAGGAAGAGTTGAATACGATTCCTGAGGTAGCCGCAGCCGCTATAAAAGCGCGACACAAGCGGGCCGAAGAGCAGGAAGAATCACTCAAGGGAATGGAAATCGCACTGACGATAAATCGTATGGTGCGCTCCACAGCGGATCCGGATCGCGACCAGGATGATTGGTGTTACACCGAAAACACTCGTGACAATTTCGAGAAACTGCTCAGCGCATTAAAGAATAACAACATGCCTCCGACGATAGATTTCCTGTCGGGCGATTCCCTTGATCAGGGGCTGCAGGAGGAGTGGCTCAGAAGCGGGAACCTCATTGGTAGCCTGACCTATAAAGGCCGCAGTCCGAAGAAAGGAACCGCACAGGAGTTCATCGACACCTTTATGCAGATCGAACAGGAACTCTCCCCACTCTGGAAGAAATTCCCGAGGAAGGAAAAATACTTTCGGTATCCCTCTCTAAAGCTGGGCGTCGATACCGAGCGGCCGCGGGCAATCCGGCAGTTCCTGAAGCAAAACGGGTTTGTTGAGGTGCCGGCGACCATCGACTCGCGCGATGACGATTTCAGTCAACGTTATTGCGCGGCACTCGCTCGGGGAGATAAAGTCTGTGCGAATTTCATTTTGGCTACGTTCAAGTCCTTCTTGCTCGATCGCACGCAAAAGGCCCGCGTCATCGCCCGAAGAATTGCCGGACACGATGTGAAGCAGATATTGCTGATCCAGGCCAACCAGCTCACCAGTGATCTTTTGGACGAGCTTCTGGGCTGGTACAAAGCGATGGGCGTTAAATTCATATCCGTCGACGAAGCCCTGCGCGATCCGTTCTATGCCGTCGACGACGTCACCACCACCGCAAATCAAATCAAATGGGAAACCAAGCGCGCCCAGACCGATCTGAACGCGCCGGAATAATGAACCGCAAGCTCAATTAATCCCACCCGCAGTGGGATCGTGTGAAAAGTCCTAAATCCCGCCCGCTAAACCGGTATCATTTCCTGTTTGCGGTCCAGATGCCGGGTCCCTTTGGGAATTCCAGGGTACCTGTCATCTTGTCTGTCGATTCCAGCTTGCCAACGAAGTTGATCTGCATCGGCTGTCCGCTTCTGTTCTTAGCATCAGCGCTGAAAGTAACTTTATTCCCTTTCACCATACCGGTGATGTTCGCATCTCCGAATCCACCGGATTGTGTTCCGGTCAGCTTCTCACCGTCCTGTTTGAACATCAGCGTCAACAGTACATTTTGCGGCCCGCCTTCGAGATTGACGCTGACTGCCCACGTCCCTGAGATGTTGTGAGAGTCGGCCCCGGCGGTAGCACTGCCCTGCAGCAGTCCCAGCATTACTACAATCATTAGTTGGAACTTCATTACAGTCCTCCTTGACCATACTGACGCATACTCGATCGCTACTCGTATCTGAGAGCCACTAACGGATCTACTCGCGTCGCCCGCCTCGCCGGTATCCAACACGCCAGCAACGACACGGTAAGCAGCAGAAGAGGTATTGAAGCGAAGATGAATGGATCGGTTGCACTAACGCCGAACAGTAGTGTTCCGATAAAACGGGTCAGCTCGAGGGCCGCGACCACCCCGATGGCCAGTCCGATCAACACGAGAACCATTCCCTGTCTCACAATGAGATTGAGGACGTCGCGCGGCTGCGCTCCCAGGGCCAGTCGAATACCCATCTCGCGTGTGCGCTCAGTAACAGAGTATGAAAGGACGCCGTAGATTCCCATCGCAGCCAGCAGCAGCGCCAGGAGGCCAAAGAGAGTCAGCAGTGTTGCTGCCAGGCGCTGGTTGTAAAGTGAGCCGTCTTTTTGTACTTCCAGAGTCTGAAGGTTATAAACTGGCAACCCCGAATCGAGGATCTGAACTTCGCGGCGAATCGCTCCGATCAGTGTCTGCGAATCCGCTCCAGTCCTGAGGTGCAGCGTTAGTTCGGGCACGTATTGTTGCAGTAGCGGTAGGCAGATTGCCGGCCCCGCATCCTTGGTTAGTCCCTTTTCTTTGCTATCCCTAACGACGCCGACGATCTCAAAGAAATGGGCAGATTGGCCCTTTCCACGAACAAAACGTTTACCGACGGCTTCCTGACCGGGCCAATAGCCGCGTGCGGTTGCTTCGTTGACGATCACGACGCGTGGTGATTCGCGGGTGTCGAGTGCGGTGAACTCACGGCCGCTAAAGATCTGGCTACCGACAGTCCGGAAATAGCCGGGGCTTACAGCGTTGAAATCAAATGCCAGTGTTTCGTCAGGTTCGGGCTGATAGCCTTCAGGCGTGGCACCGCTGATCCAGAAGGAGTCGCTGAACGCTACGATGGTTGCAAAGCTAGCTGCCTCGACACCGGGCAAACTGCGGGCACGCTCTGTAAGCTCTGAGATGAACTGTCGCCCACGCTGTTCGTCATAACCATTCAAGCTTAAGTCAAAGGACGCCGTCAGCACCTTCGAGGGCTCCAGACCTGGATCAACCGCTTGCAAGGCCAGCAGGCTCTTCACGCACAAACCTGCCCCGATCAGCAACACCAGAGACAACGATGCCTGTGTAACGACCAGGAAGTGGCGCAGCGTGAATCGCCTGAAGGAACTGCCGGATCTGGGCGTATCTTCCTTGAGCGCGCTTACAAGATCCGGCTTTGCCGCGTGAATCGCCGGGGCTAAACCGAAAAGGATTCCAGTGAGCAAGGATAACCCCAGGGTGAACAGCAACGCTCGGTGATCCAGGCTACCATCAAGCGTTCGAGGGACGCGGTTCGTTTGTTGCTGGAATCCCAACAACAACCGTGTAAACCAGAAGGCAACCAGCACGCCGGTGATTGCGGCTAAAGCAGACAAGATGGTGCTTTCAGTCAATAACTGCCGGATGATTCGAAATCGTCCTGCGCCGACTGCCAGCCTTACGGCGATTTCTCTGCGACGAGCAGAGGCTCTCGCAAGCAAAAGATTCGCTATGTTGGCACACGCAATAAGCAAGACGAAACCGGCAACTCCCATCAACAACAGCAATGGCATTGAAAGATCGTTCACTCGATCCATATGGCCGCGGCTACCGTCGATGAGAAAAATACTCCCCGGTTCGTGTCTGCCTGGAGATTGAGTTTCGTTGTCGACAAGGGACGCAAGCGCAGCCTGTGCTTGAGTGCGGCTGATATTTGGCTTGAGTCTGCCGATGAGGGATAACCAACCGAAGTTGCGATTGTCCAGCACACGGTCGCGTCTCGGTCCGGTTTGTGCCTGCATCATCATCGGCAAGTAAACGTCATTAACCGTGCCTCGGGTTGTTCCGGTGAACTCAGCTGGAGTGACACCGACGATGATGTACGAGTGTTCGTTTAGGATGACTGATTTACCAATCACAGCGGGATCCGCGCCGAACCGCTGCCGCCACAGTTTGTGCCCGATTACGACCACTGGGTGCGTCCCCGGAGTGCGATCTTCTTCAGGTAGAAAAAACCTTCCAAGAGCGGGTCGTACGCCGAGCACGTCAAAGTAGTTGCCGGTGACTATTTGTCCGATCACGTGATCGCTTTGAGTGCCGTTGCTCAAGCTAAACGGTTGTTGAAAGAAACCGACGAGGCCTGACAGCATTTCGTTGCGGTCTCGCAGTTCGGTATAGACTGGATAAGAGACAACCGCTGGAGTTCCAGCGGCGTCTTCGGCAAACGACACAATTTGCTGCGGCTGGTCGACGGGCAATGACCGGATAAGGACCTTGTCTAAGAGACCGAAGATTGCGGTATTCGCGCCGATTCCCAGCGCCAATGTTACAACGGCCACGACTGTGAAGCCGGGATTTTTTAGCATGATTCGGAGACTAAAACGCACGTCTTGAATCAATCGATCGAGTGAAACCCAGCCCCACATGTCGCGTGTGACTTCTTTGACTAAGCCCACGTTGCCAAATTCGCGACGGACAGCTCTTGCAGCCTGGTCCTCAGTTTCGCCACGTTCCATCCGATCGCGCATTGCCATTGCGAGATGACTCTGGATTTCGGCTTCGAGGTCATCTTCCCGTCGCCGCCACCACGATCGAAGTATCCTCATGCTTCACTCCCATTCCTGGCTGGATTCAGGATGCCGTCCACTGCCTCTGAAAGCTTTTCCCAGTTCGAGCGTTCTGCGGCCAAATGCTTTTTTCCTGCGACAGTTAAGCGATAGAGTTTGACCCGTTGGTTATTGTCAGATACAGTCCACTCAGAACTGATCAATCTCTGTCGTTCCAACCGGTGCAGCGCCGGATAGAGAGAGCCAGTATCTATTTGCAGTACCTCGCCGGAATTGATTCGGATTGCCTGACTAATGCTGTAGCCATGTTGTGCACCCCAGCGCAGTGTCTGCAAGATAAGCAGATCGAGGGTCCCTTGTAACACCTCGATCCTGTTTTGATGACGACGCTTCATGCTCGTTCCTTTCTCTTACTCAGGCTGTAGACATCCTACATCCTATATTCGCCTGGCCAGATCAAAGGTTCCAAAATCTTTTTGTATTAAGCTTTAGGCTTAGAACTGAGGGTACGGGTACCTAACTAAGACACGACGCTGCCGGAGCCAAGACGGCGGGTATCGTCCCAAGACGTTCAATCTGATCATAGAGTACTCCGGGGATCGAGTGTTGCGGCACGCCACGCTGGAATGATTGAGGCAACTAACACAACGAAGGACAAAAGCAGCGCAACTCCCAGAAACGTTTGCCCGTCTGTCGCGCTGACACTGTGAAGCAGATTTGTTAGTAGCCTTGTAACCAGGAAAGCTCCCGCAAGCCCTGTCGCGACGCCGCCAAAAGCCAGTTTCAGCCCCTGCTTAATTACCAGCTTCAGCACGTCCGAGACTTGCGCGCCGAGCGCCAGGCGGACAGCAGATTCATGCTTGCGCCGCTGTACCGTTTAGGAAATAACACCGCAGATGCCAATAGTCCCAAAACGCACTCGTGATTCTCCTGAGCAGGTCAAGCTTGTGACGCCAATCTAGACGTTGCCACTCGGACAGCAATGTCTCGCGGTGACGCAACTCTGCTTCCCACTCCTGCCGCCAGTCAGCTCGTAATCGACGAGGGACGATCACGCCGATCAAGAAGATCAGCCAGGGCCAGAACCGAAAGCCTGCAGTTAATTTCGACTTGACCATTCGACCTACTCGTGACGAAGTGCAATCAACGGGTCAACTCGCGCCGCTCTCAGCGCGGGCAAGTAACAAGCGAGCAATGCGAACGAGGTCAGCAAAACTGACACGCCGGCAAAGGTAAGTACATCGGTTGCACTTATACCGTAGAGCAGTGTGGAAAGCAGGCGCGTCAATGCCAATGCTGAGAGTACGCCAATCCCGACGCCGCTAAGCGTAAGCTGGACACCCTGGCGTAAGATCAGACCGAGCACGTCGCGCCTTTGCGCTCCCAGCGCCAATCGCACTCCGATCTCGTTTGTGCGTTCGGTTACGCTGCCGGAGAGCACGCCATAAATTCCAACGACCGCCAGCAGCAGTGCCGCAACACCGAAAGCTTCAAAGAGAATTAGTGCGAAGCGGCGCTCGGCGGCTGTTGCCCCCACCAAGTCGTTCATCGTGGCCACGCGAACAATCGGCTGATCCTTATCCACCGACCAAATTGCCTGTCGGACCGCCGGAGCATAAGCGAGGGCGTTATCGCGAGTTCGCACAACGAGCGACAGCACGCTGTCCGCGAAATACCACTGGGTCGGAGTGATGTAGGCCGCTTCCGCTCGGGTCGCAAGCAACGAAGCTTGTTTTACATCACCTACCACCCCTACGATCGTGTACCACGGAATGTCTTGCCGGCCGAGATGAAGTCGCCGGCCAATCGGGTCTTGTTCGGCGAACCTGCGCCTCGCCAGAGATTCGCTGATCACCACGGCCAAAGGTGCACCTTGCACATCGCGTTCATCGAGCATTCTTCCCCGGCGCAGCGGAATCCCCATCATTTCGAGATAGCCCGGGCTCACAATGTATCGAAAGGTGCTGTAGCCTCGCTCCTGGGTTCCGCTTTGCTCTGGTTCAAAGTGAACGCCGTATTC
>Ga0126384_10001175_pt1 | contig 15393 bp, 11 predicted proteins | sample PanSoiMetPlot_36_FD_92543 | JGI IMG/M metagenome (GOLD analysis project Ga0126384, IMG submission 92543) | Tropical forest soil microbial communities from Panama - MetaG Plot_36 | ecosystem: Environmental > Terrestrial > Soil > Tropical forest > Bulk soil | place: Panama | collected 2016-02-17 | reverse complement strand
GCTTTCCTGTTAGCTTGGTCCCTGCAAGTATCGGAACCTCCTGACCGTTCTCCAGTAGCCCAATGCGTCGACTGAAGAAGGGGATCAGGTCCGCTTCGTCGTCGCTGTCTGGGCCAACACTGAACACGCCTGCGTTTTCCAGGAAGAATGATCGCTTCTCGGGAAAGAACAGCTCGAAGCGCGTCAAATTTATCTGTCGGCTATCGACCTCGGTCTCACCAAAGTCGGTGTTGATTGTCGTCGTCCACTTCAAGCTCGGGGTCAGGTTGTAGAAAATATCCACTCCTGCCTTGGCGCTGGCATCGTTACCGAGATCTGGGTTGTGGAGTGCCTTCGCCGATACGAATGGACGAATATCCAGACCTCTGCCTTGATGAATGCCGGTGAAGCCGTTAATTTCACCGGCTTCTGAAACCTGGAAAAATTTCAGGTCGAGCTTAGGCGACGCCCAGCGATCCTCTTCCAGCTTGCGCTTAATTGTGCGTGAGAAATTGAATCCCCAAATCTCTTCGCCTCGTTTGAACCCAATGCTCTTAAACGGAATCGCAAACTCCGCGGTCCAACCGGTCTCAGATTTGCGGGTGCGAACATACCAGATCGCGTTCCAATTCCTGTTTAGCTGGCCGTTCTCGATAATCAGCCCGTCTATAAGCGCGCCAAGCGGGTTCGTCGAAAAGTAAAATGCGTTGTGTCTGTCATGAAAACTGTCAATGAGTACTTCGATTCGATCGTCTGCCGAAAGGTCGGCGTCGCGTTCCATCTGAGTTCCAATAATCCGATGAGGCTCCGAGTCGTGGCAGGTCACGCCGATATACAGATTCGCGTCGTCATATAAAAGTTTTAGGTCAGTCTTCTCCGTTGCCTTTTCTCCAGGATGTGGATCGCGTTGAATAATCTCGCCCACGGTTTGAGCCTCGATCCAATCGGGCTCGTTGAGTATTCCGTCGATAGTAATTCGGGATTTGGCTCGAAGGACGGTCGTTCTTGCGACTTCCGTGGTGGCCGAGTTGTTCTGAATAGCTGAGCTGGTACCAGCGAATAAAAAGACCACGAAGGAACAGGTAAGGACTTTCCTCGCCCTCCCTGGCCGTAGGCTCAATGCTCTTTCGTTCGATTTGAAATGGGTCGTATGACTCATCGAGTCTCTGGACGAATTCTGATTTGCAGTATGCGGGTCGTACTTTTCAGTGCAGCGCTCTGACCACGGCATACAGGACGCCGCCCACCATTGCAGCGGCCGCGACCTTCGCTACGTCAACTTTGAAGAAGACGATAGAGATGAACGCGATAGCCGCGAGCGCGATGCTTATAGCACCGATGATGGCTTCTCGGGCAAGATCGATGGATACAACCAGGATCACGCCAACGACGGCGGCGCTGATGCCGGACAGGAACGCCTGGACCTGACTATTGTTGCGAACCTGCTCAACGTAACGCGCGCCCAGGAGCACAAAGACGAAAGAAGGGAGAAAGACGAACACCGTCGCAACGATTGCTCCGGGAATTCCACCGGCGATGTAGCCAACGAAAGTTGAGAACAACATGAATGGGCCGGGTGTCGCGACGCTGATTGCGACCCCGTCCAGTAGCTGGCCAGATGTCACCCAGTGATGATTCTCAACCGCGCCCTGCTGGAGAAACACCAGTGAGCCGTACGCCCCGCCGAAGCTGAATAGCCCGGTCTTAAGAAAGAGCCAGGCTAGCTGCAGCAACTTCCAGTCAAAAGAAGGGAGGAGCATACCGAAGCCGCTGGTTAGAAACGCTATCGAAGCCGACATCGGTCGGAGACTACGGGGCCGGTTGACGAACAGTAGATTCAAAAGACCGGCCAGCAGAAGGATTAATAGGAAGTTGATGCCGGCGAAGCGCATCCCGACGAAAGCGCCGAACAGTAACAGGCCAAGAACCGCGTTTGTGATTGCAGCCCTTCCAAGCTTGATGATGCCAGCCGCAATTATTCCCAGAACTGCCGGCTTTAAGACGTAAAGAGCGTCATTCACCTGTGGAAGACTGCCGTATTCGACGTACAGCCAGCTCAATAGAATCATCACGAGGGCGCCGGGGAGAATGAATGTCACCCCGGCTGCGATCCCGGCCAGAATGCCCCGCTTCAAGTAACCGACATAGATCGCGAGCTGAAGTGCTTCAGGCCCGGGAAGCATATGGCAGAATCCCATTATGCTCACGAATCTCTCTTTCGAGAGCCACGCTCGACGCTCGACCATGTGATTGAACATCATGGTTATCTGCGCAACGGGCCCTCCAATGTTGATAAAGCCAAGCATCAAGAAGTAGAGAAAGACTTCTCGCCAGCTTGGCGTATCTCTCTCGGCTACATCCAATGCCCGATACTCTTGTCTCATTCCGTGACTTCAAGCGATGAGCGTCTATCGCACGACCGATGGCGAAATTGTTGCTTGACGTTATTAGCTTGAGAAAAGGATCAGTCAGTCTAATTGGTAGCAAAATCACGTTTGTTGTTTGCCACCTGGTGCTGACAATAAGCATAGAGGGCATCGTAGACGATGAACTCGTGGGCAAGGATTTCATGATCATCTTTGAAGCCAAGATGACGGAACCCTTCGGCAACGGCCTTCAGCCCAGGTGCCTCCACGCGCCCGTACAAGTCTTGAGTCACATCAGCACCGTGAACGATCTCTGACAACAGGCTGATCGCAGGGTCTCCGATCTGGTACTTCGCGACCATTGCTTCGAAGCTACACTTGCCGTCGTGATGGCCGAGCTCGACTCCTGCCACGTCGAATGGAATCGCACCTTCGCCTTCAGCCACCGACAACACCGAATCCCCGGGCACGAATTTGAATTCTGCCTCTGGATCAATGAACTTCTTGATCAGCCAGGGACAGGCAACACGGTCAACCTTAACTCGCTCGCGAGTAACCCATTTCATGACAACTCCTTGTTAGCGCAACTAAGCACTAGTTCTATTTCTCCGATTTCAATTCGTCGAGGAGACGTTTGATATGCTCGACTATTACGTCCCTTGCTTTGTTGTAGTCTTCACTAACTGCCGGCACGTCGTTCCATTGCTCAACTCGGCCGGATTTCTTGTAGGCTTCAGGCAATTCGCAGAAAGCGACTAGTCGCGTTCCAGAGGAAACGTCGGCTTGTGACAATCTCTTTGGCTTCTCTCCGGCTACAGTCAAACCGTCGGCCCGAAGCCCAGCCGCAACTCTTGGTGCGATTTCGCTATCAGGGTTTGTCCCTCGCGAGACTGCTTGCATCTTCAAGTTTTTCTCTTTAGCGAGTTTGTTGAAGTATGCCGCGGCGATGACGCTCTTTGCCGATCCGTGCTCACAGACAAACACGACGGATGCCCCCTTTGTTGGATGCTGCGCGCTGACTTTCGCAGAATCCTGACCTGCGGCAAAGGTACTGAAAAGCAGGACTAGAATTGGAACAGAACGGTAATGGTTTAACGCCGTCATGCATTCTCCTGAATTAATTGAGCGCTGCTGGAAGCGACACATCTATGTCGCCTTACTCGCGGTCCTTACAATGCGCTGTTAGTCTTTTCGAGCGCAGCCCTCAAACCACGCGCGACCTTGACCGCATCGCCCCTAAGTTCGCCTGAGCGACCCAGGACCTCGTCGATCTTTTTGGTATTAAGTGGAGCGATATTCTTCGTTTCGATCGCACCTAGAGCCGTTCGATGTGAGAGACTAACCATCATCACGATCACCAATGCGAAAGCTGTGAGGATAGCCATACAAGTTTGTCCAGTTCTCCAATCCATAGTTCCTCCAGGTCTGGTGCTGTTCTCACACCAGGTCCACAACGCGGGCCGACGACTGTCGAACCGCTACTTCGCGGTAACCTGCAAATCGTCGAAGTAGGTAACCGAATCAGCCTTCGTCCACAAACCTAACTTTCCTGCCTCGCTGAATGTGTTGTCGGTCGCTTCAATCTTTTTTTCTCCATCGTAGTAACAGGTGATCTTGTTTCCTATGCACTCCACCCGTAGTTCGTGCCACTCGTCGGAAGCGACTTTCAGATTCGCTCCTGCGAATTGCTGACGCTTGCCTGCTACTACGTGATAAAGCCGGTAATTGCCTTCGAGCGCGTTGGCGCGAACGATGTAATAGTTGTTCGCATCTTTCAGGCGAAATACCAAACCTGCCGCACGATCAACCTCACCCGAGACCGCTTTGAACTTAACGCTCAATTCAAGATCCTTGAATGAGCCTTCGTCTAAAATCGCAAGCGGAAAGCGATAATCAGTCTTGTCTTTTGAAAGCTGCGCCAGGACATTTGGTTGTGAAGGTGCTGTCGCATCCGCCTTTACCACCCACTCAGGCTTCGCTCCCTGTCCTGTTAAGGCAGTGTGAAACTTGGCAGGCATTTGCCCAACCGTATCGGCGTCGAAGTTGTACACGAACGTCTTGCCGGCCGGTTGAAGTGCGGCGGGGGTCTCGGGCGTCACACTTGATGGCACGGCAGTCGAGCCGCTCTTGTTGAATCCACCCGGTTCGTTGTTGCCGCAGCCAACGAAGATAAGCAGCAAGAGCATAGACAAGCTGAAGCGAACACTAATTCGGTTCATGATCTCTCCCGTTGTTGGCAAGAGGCAGTTCTACAGTAAAGCGACTGCCTTGACCTTCGATGCTTTCAGCACTAACGCGTCCTCCGTGAGCGGTGCAGATGGCCTTCACTATTGAAAGACCCAGGCCCGTGCCGCCCATCTGTCGCGAGCGTGCTTTATCGACTCGGTAGAAACGTCCAAACACGTGAGGTATCGACTCGGCCGGAATACCGATTCCGGTGTCTGACACTTCGAGAACTGCATTGCCGTTAGTCGTGGAGACAGTGAGAGATACCTTGCCCCCGTTGCTCGTGTATTTAATTGCGTTGTCCAGAAGATTAACAACCACCTGTTTCAGACGACCGGGGTCGCCATCGATTTCAGCTCGGCCCCGCACGTCGCATTGGAGCGTGACACGTTTGTCATCCGCGAGGAGACGCATCTGTTCAGCAGTACTCGCAGCTAGTTCTGCCAGGTCGAACCGCTCTGGTGTTGACAGCGCTTCTCCTGCGTCAAGGCGGGATATAGACAATAAACTTTCGACGATCTTTGACAGGCGCTCGGTCTCCTCCAGCGCGCTGCCAACTGTTTCGCGAACATCCTCATCGAGCTTAGGTCTTCTTGCGATGGCTTCCAATTCGCCACGTAAGACAGTTAACGGAGTCCGAAGTTCGTGTGAGGCATCGGCGGTGAATCGGTTGATGTGTCTGAATGAATGCTCGATTCGAGCGATCATTTTGTTTAGGGCAACTGATAGCGCTTCAAGCTCATCACCGGTTGCCGCGACTGGCAGCCTCTCGCTTAGCCTGCGAGAAGTTATCTGCTCCGCAGTGCGTGTTATCTCACCAACGGGCAACAGCGCGCGTTTCATTAAGAAGTACCCGCCCGCGATTGCGATGGCGACAAAGACCGGTAAACCTACGGCAAACGTTAGAAGCAACCCGTGCAGCACGCTTTCACTCTGGTTCAATAACGCGCCGGTTTCGATAACGAAACGCGTGCCGTCCGGCAATGTGAAGGGCACAGTGGCGATTAGCAATCCGCTACCGCCCTCCATCCGCTCTACGCGCGAGGATTCCTGGTTGATGTCGGCGCGGGTTGCGCTCACATTGGCTGGATCAAAGCTAGAATCTCTCGGAGGGCCCGACTCATATAGCTTGCTTCCGTCGGATCGTGTGATTCGAATGAAGGTTCCGTTTATCTCCGGCGCCAGATGCTCTTTGATCTCATCATCTACGTAATCTTCACCGCTGACGCTGATGTTAACGAGCAATGTTTCACCAATTTGTCGGGCCTCCTTCGCCAATGAATCCCTTAGAGTCAGTTTGAGGTATTGATTGAGTCCGATATACACAGATGCGCAAAAAAGCGCGAGCAGGCCCGCGAGTAGAACTGCGTACCATACAGTCAAGCGAAATCGAATCGAGCGTGTGTTCATCAATCCGTCTCGTCGCTGATCTTGTATCCCACTCCGCGAACGGTGCGTATCAACTTTGTTTCGTGACCGTCATCAACCTTGCTTCGCAGGTGCCTAACATAGACGTCAACTATGTTAGTCGCTCCATCGAAGCTCTGGTCCCACACATGGTCGATAATCATTGTGCGCGACAGCACACGGCCGGCATTAGCCATCAGGTATTCGAGTAGCGCGTACTCCTTTGCCGTGAGCTCGATGCGACGCCCGGCACGCTTGACCTGTTGTGAAAGGCGATCAAGACTAAGGTCGGCAATGCGCAGCACGCTCGGCCGCTCAACTGAGCCGCGCCGGAGTAACGCCTTTACTCGCGCCATGAGTTCAGCGAAGGCGAAAGGTTTTGTCAGGTAATCGTCGGCACCGGCTTCGAGATGCTCAACCTTATCTGACACGGCATCCCTTGCAGTCAGCATAAGAATCGGTACGTGATGATTACTTCGACGAATTTGGCGAAGCACTTCAGTGCCGCTTAAACCCGGTAGCATTAAGTCGAGAACGATCAGATCGTAGTCATATGTGGTTCCCAGCTCCAGCCCAGCCTTGCCGTCCGCGGCAGCATCGACAGCAAACCCTTCTGCAGCGAGACCGCGAACTACGAACCGAGAGACCTTTTCCTCATCCTCTACAAGAAGAATCCGCATGGGTGATGTTCGACGATTTTGAACCTATCACCGGAAGATTAAACCAAAAGGAAGCCCGGATTAAATTCCTTTCAGAATCGACCCATCGTTCAATGGTTTAGGAACAGAGACTAGAAGTAAGAAACTGCAGGCTGTGATTGAGATCGAAGGTCGATCATCCAGAACCTAACGCCGGAAAGGGTAGAAGTTCATCGACCATATCATTTGCGTGAAGCATACCCTCAAGCGTAATCGATATTTCATGTGAATTTTGATCCGGCAGCAAAAGTCGCAAGCGCGGTGACTCATTATCTATGGGTGTGCTGTCCACAATGTGATCATTAATGCGAATTCCCCGAGGTAAACCATTGAGGCCGAGCAGCTCAACGCAGTTGATTGGCCTTGGAGAGTGATACGCACCGGATCGCATTATACTCAAGCTCCCTGAGCCGATTGAAACACGAATTGTACTGAAAACACCTTGCATATACTCATAGCCATTACCGCTGTCCTCATAGAAGGAACTCTCCCCATGCGCTCCCAGTACCGCCGCGATGGTGAGCGCGGTCTTATTCATTTCATTTGTGTGCTGAACGATAGGTTGTAGGAGCACAGATGAGGATGAGCGTATGAAAAGAGGCAATCGATCGAGCGGCGCATCGATCTCCGATTCCGTGTTGCCCTCGTAACGAATCCCGGTCCACCAGTCGACCCAGTCGTCGCCTGCCGGGAAATAGACACCACGCTTAAGAGTCCCTTCACTCACGACCGGAGCAACCAGGATGTTCCTTCCCGCGAGGAATTGATCATTGACTTCATATGTTCTCTGGTCTGATGGATACTCGAACCACAACGGACGCATCACTGGCGCGCCCGTTTCTTCATGCTCGTGAAAAAGAGAGTACAAGTAAGGTAGCAAGTGGTAGCGCAGATTGATTGTCGCACGATTGATCTGTTCGTATTCAGTTCCGTGAGACCATGGCTCTTGATCTTTTGAACCTGTCTCTGTGTGAGATCGGAAAAATGGAGTCAAAGCTGCCGCCTGAAGCCATCGCGTATACAGTTCACCGGAAGGTTCGCCGGAGAAGCCGCCTACATCGGCGCCGACAAAAGGCACCCCTGAGACGCCCAAATTTGTCAGCATTGGTATCGATAAAGCGAGGTGCTCCCAACTGGAAACATTGTCGCCCGTCCATACCGCGGCGTAACGTTGGACTCCTGCAAACCCGGCGCGCGTAAGTACGAATGGCCGATCCTCGGGTCTTAGACGCTTAACGCCTTCAAATGTCGCGCGCGCCATCTGCATGCCATACACGTTATGGTACCTAGCGTGGTCGCCCGGCAGGCCATCGCCGGCATGGACCACGTCTGGTGAAAAGGTTTTGGCTGGATGATGAAAATCGTGCGGGTCCAATTCGAGCTCTGGGAATACCGAAGGCTCGTTCATGTCATTCCAAAAGCCGCTAATGCCCTCATCCAGATGCCTGCTGTACAGCGAACCAAACCATGTTCGCACTTCAAGATCCAGGAAATCAGGAAAAGCACACTCTCCTGGCCAGACGCGGCCCCGAAACTCCTCGCCATCTGCTCTCCGGCAGAAGTAATTGCGAGCTTGACCTTCCTGATATACAGCATAGTTCTCATCGACTTTCACTCCAGGGTCGACGATTGCAACCAGGCGAATGCCCGTCTCAGCCAAATCTCTGGATAACTGTGCGGCGTCAGGGAATCGCTCGCCGTTCCATGTGAAGACGCGATAACCGTCCATGTAATCTATGTCGAGGTGGACGACGTCAACAGGTATCTGGCTTTCACGAAACCGCTGCACCAAATCACGAACGCGCGACTCTGTTTGATAAGACCAGCGCGACTGATGGTAGCCCAGTGACCAAAGAGGCGGCAGCGGAGTGCGTCCAGTCAGATCGGTATAATCGCGTAGCACCGTCCGCGGCGAGCGCTCGCAGCCACCTGTGAAGACGTAATAGTTCAACTCACCGCCGGTCGCGGAGAAAGTGTATCTCTTTGGATCGGTACCCCCCATGTCAAAAGACGTGCGGTAAGTGTTATCGAAGAACAATCCGTAAGCGCGACCATCACAGAGGGCCATGTAGAAGGGAATGGATTGATAGATTGGATCAGTCCCGAGCGGATATCCATAGGTGTCCGTGTTCCACATCTCGGTGATCAAACCGTTTCGAGCCCTCAAGAATGCTTTTTCCCCAAAACCAAAATAATACTCGTGTTCACTGCGGAGCTTTGCTGCGGCCACGGAACCGTCCATCGAATTGAACAAAGGCGGGTGGCTCGGATCATCCTCAACCACAACGCCGCCGTGCTCATCAAAAACCGTAAGCAAACAAGATTCTTTCTGTACCCGAACTCGTGCGCCAGGCGAAGCCCATATTTCTATCTCATCAATGGTCTCTCGGACGGTCACAGGGCAGCCCCAGCCTTCCGGTCGATGGATCGCGTAGGAGGAATCTCGTTCCAATTGTCCAGGCGCAGCGAAACGCACCCGAATTACACTAGAAGCGATAAAACTAATAATAAGGTTGGCGCCGCCAGCGACCGGCATAATGACGCCGTCCGCGCGCCGGACTGTTCGATCTAGTTCCTGGGTCTGTTGGGCGCCGTCTTCTGCTGGTTCGATGAGATCGCGTATCGCTTCCATTGCCGAACTCTTAACAATTCGCATTCCATCTCCCGACGGGAATCTAATAACTCCCGTAGATTGAGTTAATTGGGTGGATTTGCTTCCACGAAGGTGGAATTCCGTGGAGGCTTTGAGGGGAATTCGTTCGGGAGAACGCGACGTCAATATGACAAATAATGAGACAACGGGCAAGCACTCGGCAATGTCCGCCACGCTAATGGTCAGCGCACGTCTCTTTGAGTCGCGCCGTTTTGTTAATTATTGCGAGGCGGGTTCGGTTACGCGAAGGGAGTTTGCAGAAGTCTCAATAAAGGAAGTCGTCTAAGGTGAAATTGGGTGCTCGATTAGGGGGGCGGCAAATGGGATGTGAGGACGGGCTAACGCTTCGATATAAACCTTCCGCATTTTTTGGACTAGGCGCGACCAGAGCCAATTCCGCCTTACCTCTTCACCGGCCTGGACACCAATTCGTCGGCGAAGGTCTTTGTCAATTACTAATCTCAATATAGCCTCGCCCAGCGCCGATACATCCTTGGGTGGGTAAAGCAGGCCAGTTCGACCGTCTTCCAGTATCCGCAGCGGGCCACCGAGTGCTGACGCTATGATTGGTAACCCGTAGAGCATGCCTTCGAGGACTACCATCCCGAAGGGTTCGTAACGGCTCGGCACAACTTGTATGTCGGCGGCGCAGTACCACTCCTCAAGTTCCGCGGCATTTAGCCAGCCAGTGAAGTGTATCTGGCTTCGGTAGGGCTCGCATTCGGGAGGCAACCACTGCCTCGCAACTTCTTCGCCCGATAATGGAGGTGGACCGCCGGCAAGTACGAACCGGGCTTTAGGGGCCCTTTCGAGCACGTAGGGGATTGCTGCCAGAAGATCCCTTATGCCCTTCCGCTCGACGAGGCGGCCAGTATACAGGACCAACGGAGAGTCGCTATCTTTTACCCGATTTGTAGCTTGCTTAGCTTTGTCGCTGTCATCGATTCCATTCCCGACTATTCGAATCCTATCAACCGAGCTCGGGTAATAATGCCTTAACAGATCAGTTTCATTTTGGGTCAACGCCACCAGGCGCTCCGCTCGGCCGATCGCGATTCCTTGTTCTTCGCAATGCTCCAGGATGTGGCCGAGCTCTTGCCCAATTTCATACTCGGCTCGATCCACCGAATGAACGGTATACACGAGCGGGATCCCAGTTCGCTCAAGGATTGCCTCCGCAAATGGCCACACCCATGCAGTGTGGAGGTGTAGCAAATCAGCTCGCCACTGCGTGGCCACGCGGACAGCCGCCTCAACCGGGTCGAAGGGAGAGATCTGGAAGAAGGTCACGCCTTCTGGACTGACTATTGGTTCGTTCTCTGCAAAGTAACTTGCTCGAGGGCTCCCGTATCCACCGCCGTCAATGCTAAGTACACCACCGGCGAGCAGCACGCCCACTGAGAGTCCAGAACGCGCGGATGCATTTACCAATCCGCCAACTGCAGTACCGAGACCGCCAAACACTACTGGAGGGAACTCAGTTGTCATGTGAAGAATTCGCATGCGTTGTAACAATCCAAACGAAGGACAAAGAATGAGACATTCCACCCACAACTGGAGGACTCACGGCAGTCTTATCAAATTCGGTTGGGGCGTGTGTTATTAGAAATTCATGAATGATAGCTTCGCACTCACAGTTTCTTAATTCGTATGCGGCGAAATGCCACCAATCCGGTGTGCGCCTGTACGCCGATGTATCCAGATAACGGATCTTGCGAGGCGGGCTTACCGCGATTGACATCGGTGTTGGTAAAGGTGGTGGTCTGCTGGTTCCCGAGACGAACCCTATAAGTATTGTTGACTACTTCTATCTCGTAGTCGTTCCACTGGCCCGCTTGAATCACTGGGCCGCGTTGGTAGTTTTGCTGACCGAGTCCTGCACCTATCTCAATGTCGTAGATCGCCCCCGTCCGATGTTTGTCCAGGTTGTCGGGTATCGCCTGTTCATCGATTTGGACCTCGAACCCGGTGAGGACCGCGACCCAGGCCTTGTTTCCGATCACCCTGGGGTCATTTTTAATGCTGTTGGGTGGTTTGAGCGGATCGTTAAAACGAACAAAGACTCCCGAGTTGAAGTTGACGTCGTCGAGACGGAACTGCAGGCGGAGGACGAAATCGCTGAAGGTTTCCGGGGCGTAGTAGAGAAGCGCAAATTCGTTGTTGCGCGGATAAGCGACGATTTCGCCGTCAATTAGTGAAAAAGTTCCCTGGCCTGGCGCCTTCTGCCATTGCCGAAATGATTGCTGGGTCCCGTCGAATAGGTAGCTAAAGCCGGCTTCGGCGGGCGGTGCCACCGGATGAGGCATCAGGTCGAGAAGCTTATCCGCTGTTCTCCTCGCTAGAGCCGTGCCGGTGAGCATTGGATTCGGCGAACCGACAGTTGGGAAAAGCGCCGGACCGGCAACATAGGCGTTATCCGCGAAGTGTAAACGCCCATCTGTGTTGGTGACCGATGTGTTCGGGTCGACACCCATCCACAGGCCGCCAGCTTCGTGGTGTGTCGTGCCAATGCCATCGCGGTTCTTTGATAGTTGTTCGAAGCTCTGACTGCCGGCAAAGACCTGCGCAACCTCCAAGGCGTTGTTGTCCATTGCATTCCAAAGTTCGCGGTCCTTCTTCGTCTGTGGGCTATCACCAGGGGTTTCCGGTTCGCGCGGGTCTGCGATCTGCACGAATGCGCGCGGCACACCAACTTCATCTATCTGATCGAGAGCTAGCGTGATTCGACTATTTGGGTTGTTCGATTGCATCTCACCGATGCTTCGTATGGTGATAGCAACGTGCTCACCATCAGCGGCACGATAGAAGTCCAATAAATCTATATCGGGAACTTTCTTAAACAGCTCAGCATCACTTTCTACGCCAAGACCCCCACCGCCCGCAGAACCAGTGATCTGCTGGTGGTAATACCCTTTCGAATTGTTATCGTTCTGGAACGGATGGCGAGCCTTCTCGAAAAGGGCGGACTGTTCAAGATCCTGCACGCCGGGCGACAGGCGGCTCAACGAATTAGTTGGAATGCGGATGGTCAGATTTGAGCGCAGGTGTGCCATCAGATTCGTCCCGATCAGGTTGTAGTTCGTCACGCCACCGAACGACAGCAGCGCCATGCGGGAGTTTTCTATGGTTCCCAGTGCCAACACCACGACCCCATGAGCCGGGAGCGGGATGAATCCCTGGTTTGTCGACACACCAGTCACTTGCGCGTGGCCGTTGTTGATATCGGTAATTAGCCGGATGACACGGATGTTGGGAACGATCATTAGCCGTTTCTTCACATCATCTCCCGGTACGCCATCTGGAAGTCCCTGGTGAGACTCAGCCCAGGCAGATCGCGCAGCCTGCATCAGCAACGGTACTGAACTGAACTTATTAAAAGCGAAAAATCCTGATCGCGGCTCTTCCGCTTGCACAGCTAATGGAGCTTCAAGCTTGAACTGCTCTCTCCTGTTAGCTGGTACGTTGTCCAGATGCAGAGGCAATTCCGCGGTAGGAATTGCCTCAGTCACGTCACCATTACCGATGCCGTCAAAGAGTTGTCGGCGCATTGCACGGTGTAATGCTCCATGGATAAAGTCGTTGGTCTGCGTCACACCGATTTGCTCGGCGGCTTCGCGGAAGTATCTGTTGTTGAGATCGTCGACCACGATAGCGGGCCATTTGTCCCTGGGCATTTCCGTATCCGTTGTCGTGTCCAGAAGCTGAGGCGACCAACCACCCCAAAAGACTGATCGTCCGCCGACACAATAAGCCAGACCTGGGAATCCCGTTTTCACATTCGAACGCCAGGCGAGACCCCATACCTGCTCGCGCAGGAAGCCGGGGTCCTGCTCGACTGGACCTGGAGCCGTGATTCCCATCATCGGGAGGTTCTGAACGTGTTCGGGGAGCAAAAAAGGTCCGCTATCCAGGACAAGAATACGGCGGCTGTGCGTCTGGTCGTCGCTGAATATATGCTGGGCGAGGACCCCGCCAAAGCTTCCGCCTCCGATCACGATCACGTCGAATGGGCGTGCATCGGACCGTAAGTTTTGATTTGCGCTCGCAAGAGCCTCATCCAATCCATTGCAAATGAAGCGGCCGAGGACATCGAGACTGAAGTCCGTTTTTTGAGGCGATGAGTTTGTAGCCATAATGACCTTTCTAAGCCGGAAAAACTGAGGATTGGCTTACTCGTTGATCCCGGCGTTTTTCCGCTGTGCTCGTCGGACTAGAGTTTCGGGGTGAAAGGGGCTTTGAAGCTCCTTTGATTTTTGCAAATTCAAACTAGCTGAGCACTGACCATCAACGGTTAGAGATGGTTTCCGTGGTTCTCAAACGCTAACCCGCCGTGGGCCTTACGCGGCTCGCTTGCGAGGAATAAGGTTAGGTTGGGACAAAAAAAGGTGTGAGACCTTTGTTTCATCAAGAGCGCACTCTGTCGTGACACCACGATGACTTCCCACTATCTATTATTATTATTGGCGCCCACAATTGCCGGCGGATCCTATTCGCTTTTTGGACAAGGAAACGGGTGAGTATTCGCAATTCAGCTCGTTGCTGGACGTAATTCTTAGTCAAGGAACCTGGCGATGTTTGTTCCCGCCCACTCGATAATGACGTAAGAGCGACGGCAGATAATTCAATTTTGTCGGCGGACTCAGGTTAGGCTGTCAATTTTTTTGGTTCTCAAATGGCTATTGCCTCACTGGGTGGTCTAATCCGTTGACAACACAAGTACCGAGCCTAACTCAGTTGGTAGAACATCTGATTTGGTAGATGACAAGTAACGACAAGTCGAGGGGAACGTACTTATGACGCATCGGCCACGGTCGGCGAAGAGACCGCGTTGAGGAGTCCTCATATTCTACAATGTTCAATGCACGGCATTGGCAAATCTAATCGACATCTTCCGACTCAACTTCCGACTTAACGGTAGACAACTGACTTGTGTCGCTGTTGACCAGCGTCACTTCAATAAATAGACGACCTGCGTCTCCAGCTTCGTCGTGTCGTCCGTCCAATCGCCGTAGATTTCCCACGAGCAACCGGCGAAGGCGCGACCGCTCGCCGTCCGCCACGAATGGATCGCGTCATATGCGGTAGCTAGTTTGTCGTAGCTACCAACATGAGTAGTCATAGCGACCTCGCCCGCCGGCGTTTCTGTACAGATTACCTCACCTTCGCCTTTAAAGGGCCGAATGACCTGAACGCCGAATTCAATGTCCATCGGTGCACTACTATCGGCGGGATGATGGTAGAGGAAGCAATTATGCCCGTCGGCTCGCAGGCCTTCATTGCGACGCAGGAACTCCCAGACGAGATCAAGTGCCGGCTTCCAGATGCGGCCAATGTCTCGAGGGAACGCGCGCCGACGCACCGCAGCGAGCGGCTGCGCGCTGACGGTCTTGGTGACAACCTGATCATTCATTGAGCTTCTATCTTACTCTTTCATTCGGTTTAAATCTTTATCAGAGCTCGCGCAGGACCTCTGATAAGAACCGGTTCGGCGCTCAGTCTCGTCAACCATACCTCGATCAAGCTGGCGGTGGCGACATCGTTGAGTCGCTCGCAGATCTCATGAGTGTAACGCAGGTACTCGAGGCAGAAGTGCAATTCATCTTGCCCGATTTTCTCGGGACGAATAACTGGAGCTCGCATCCTCGCTGCACGGCGCGTCCGCGAATGCAGTTTCGCTTGGCACGTTACTTCTAAACGATGCACAGGGAATCTTAAAGGAGTTAGGCCCAAACTCAGCGTTGCAATCGATACCGTCACGTCGACGGTAGCAAACGTGAATGACGTAGTCGCAGGCGCTGATGGCCCTTCGACCGAATCGGCGTAAAACTGCCGATCGTGCGCGACAACGTCTGCGGAATCGACGTTCGGCACATAAACCGCAAAATAAGTCTTGACTTATATAAGCGAACGGTGATACGATGTGGGCGTAGGAGGTAATTTGAAATGTCGTCCACAAAACCTTTATCTGCTATCGATGTGTTGCGGTACATTGGCATGGTCACGCGCGAAGTCAGCACGCGAGAGTACGAGGGCCTTCCTGCCCGTGTGCTGTCGGCAACTTGCG
>Ga0126384_10001174_pt1 | contig 15401 bp, 12 predicted proteins | sample PanSoiMetPlot_36_FD_92543 | JGI IMG/M metagenome (GOLD analysis project Ga0126384, IMG submission 92543) | Tropical forest soil microbial communities from Panama - MetaG Plot_36 | ecosystem: Environmental > Terrestrial > Soil > Tropical forest > Bulk soil | place: Panama | collected 2016-02-17 | reverse complement strand
CTCCGGCGTCGGCAGCCACGGCTTGGCACGCCGTCGCCTGTCGCGCTGATTTTGATCGCGCCAGCCGTGGACTTCACCGAGGAGTTGATGTGGAAGCGCTTCCCCGCGCGCGTGAAGCGACAGCTCGAATCGGAAGGCATGTGGAAGCGTCCATCGCAATATTCTGCAGAGCCCTACCCAATCACAGCGGCACTTATCGAGGACGGCCGCCGGCATCTTCTGCTCGGCGGGCTGATCGAGACCGGATGCCCGGTGCGCATCCTGCAAGGGGTCGCCGATCCTGATGTGCCATGGCGACATGCTGTGGAGCTGGTTTCGCGTCTTGCCCATGACGATGTCGTGCTGTCACTCGTCAAGGACGGTGACCATCGCCTGTCGCGACCCGAGGATATCGACCGCCTCATCGCCGCTGTTTCGGAGTTTTGCAAAGACCTGAATAGCGAGGCGTCATAGTTGGGATTACTCTTCAGCCTGCTGCAACATCGCCCCAGACCCACATCGTCAAATTCGAGGAGCCGGATCGCGCCAGCGCTCGGCCCACGGGAGAGCCAACAGCCTATTTAGGACGGCGTTGGTAGGAACGCCGCTCTTTCTGTCGTTGCGCGTCGGCGAGGAGACGAGCAAAGGCGGGTGCCGTGCGCGGAAGCCTTGGTGTTTCGGGGGCGACCGAAATATTCGCTTGACGAGGAAACGCAATCCGGAAGCGGGGAGAACGGCGTTTACACTCGTAATAGGTGTTGGGACGAAACTAAACAATCGACGCGCGAGCAGGACCGAAATGCGCTCTGCCCACGTCGAGGGCATCATCTCTCAACGGCCATTACCCAGCACCTCCGCAGCGAACGCAAGCTGCGGGCCTGCCATGCCCTCGCGTCCGCGGGAAAGCCTCGAACAGCCGCGGGGTGACGAATTTTACCGTGAATTGGCCATAATAAGACTATGTTCGTGAAGGAAGTTGAACGTTCCGAAAGAGCTCGCTCGGCGGTGGCCGGTTAGGGAGTCCTAGAGTGCATCATGTGTTCGCCAGAGCGGGCAGGTTCGCATTAGCTTTCTTCGTCATGGCGGTCTTCGCCGCCGTGGCGGGCCTGGGCGTGAGCTTGAGCGCGGTCTCGTTGCGGTCCATAGCACCGTCTCCGTCTCCGGCTGAGATCGTTGCCTTGCGGTTCCCGTCGCCAGACGACTCCTTGCCCGTGCGATCGATCACTACGTTCGCGACGGCGAGCCTAATGCCCGTCGAGAATTGGGAGAAGTTCGATCAAGACGCCTTGTCCGGCATGGCAGCAGGGGCTCCGCCTCCCACGACCGGGGAGGCGACCCCGACTCCCACGACCGGAGAGGCGACCTCGCCGACCGCGAGCGAGACTACGGAGCCGCTGACGCGGTCGATAGAGGTATCTGCCGCTGTCGCCGAGACCGCGAAGCCCGAGCCGCCAAAAGTGCAGGCCGCAACCGCCCCTGCCCGTCGGGTCACGAGCCATTCGAGCAACGTGCTCAACGATGCGCAGATCGCCAGCATCAAGCACCGATTGAAGCTCACGGCCGAACAGGAGCAAATGTGGCCCGCGGTCGAGGATGCACTCCGCAAGATCGTGTACACCAAGAATGCGGTGAAATCGAACACTCACGGCGCACAAGCGAGCAGTTCCCCTGTGGCCTACATCGATCCGACAAGTGCTGAGGTTCGTCAGCTCAAATCCGCTGCCCTTCCGCTGATCATGCGTCTCAATGACGAGCAGAAGCGCGAAGTCAAGATGCTGGCGTACGTCATGGGGCTGGAAGCGGTCGCGTCTCAATTCTGACCAGATTCTCCCGCCGGGTCGATTGCGAGCGCCCGCAGACCCTCGCGATACGTCGGATAGCGCAGCGAGACGCCAAGCACAGATTTTATACGGTCGTTCCGGACGCGCTTGCTTTCGCCATAGAAGCTGACCGCGAAAGGCGTCATCGTTTTCTGTGCTTCCTCGAAGGCAATTTCGGCCGGCGGCGCGACGCCGAGCAGGTTGGCGGCAAACAAAATAGGGTCGCCGGGCGCGGTTGGCTCGTCATCGGCGGCGTTGAAGATCCCGCCAGTGCCGTGAGTCAAAGCCAAGTCCACCGCCCTGTCGATGACCTGGGCGAGATCGGCCACGTGGATGCGGTTGAACACTTGTCCGGGCTTAACGATCCGCTGCGCGCGGCCCGCCTTCACGCTCTCCAGCGCATTGATGGCGGGTCCGTAGATTCCCGCGATCCGGATGATGGCGACCGGATTTCGGCGCGCCTCCCCGAGCGCCAGCCACGCTCGCTCCGCCTCGACACGGCTCGCGGCGCGCGTCAACGTCGGGGTCGGCGGCGTGGTTTCGTCGATCCATCGGCCATCGTGGTTGCCGTAGACCGCAATGGTGGAGAGATAGACGATCGACTTCAATCGCGGCGATGCCATGATCGGGTCGCGCAAATGCGTCAGTACCGGATCGTAACCGCAAGCCCGGTCAGGGGGAACGGAGACCAGCAACACGGTTGCATCCGCTATGGCGGAGGAAAGCTCCGGCGAGGCAACTCCGGCGAAGATCAACATCTCAACCGCGCTATCACCGGACCGCGTCGAACCGCACATAGCCGCATATTCCGCCCAGCGCGTCGTGCCCACGATACGATCGAATCGCTTGCCGTAGAGCGCCGCGTAGTGGCGGGCTGAGTAGCCGAATCCCGCGCAAAACAGCGTGGTCATGCGTTGTGGAACTCCATGTCACACGTTGAGGCGCGGGCTGCTCAGTTCCCACTCCTCCCGCACCGCTGGATCGGTTTCGCCGCCTGCATATCGGCCCCGCAGCGCCGCCATGTCCTCCTTCGCTAGCAGCCGTCCTAGTGCCCATACGGCCGCGCCGCGGACGATGGCGGCAGGATCGTCGAGCAGGCGCTCGGCAGAGGTCGCGAGTGCGGATTCGCGGCTGTTGCCGATGGCAATCAGGACATTCCTGACGAAACGGTCCCGCCCGGTCCGTTTGATGGCCGTCCGCGCGAACAGCTTGCGAAATCCTGCGTCCTCAAGCTGCGCCAGATCGGCAAGTGCCGGGGCGTTGAGTTCGTCGCGTGCCGCAAGTTTGGCGTCGCGTCCATTTCTGGCAAATTTGTTCCAGGGGCAAACCGCGAGGCAATCGTCACAGCCATAGACACGATTGCCCATCAGCGGCCGCAAATCACGTGGAATCGGGCCTTTATGCTCGATCGTGAGATAGGAAATGCAGCGCCGCGCATCGAGGCGATATGGCGCTGGAAATGCCGCGGTCGGGCACACCTCCAGGCACGCGCTGCAGGTCCCGCAGTAATCCTTTTCAGTCGGGTCGGTTTGCAACTCCAGCGTGGTGAACAGGGCGCCAAGAAACAGCCAGGAGCCAAATTCGCGCGACACCAGGTTGGTGTGCTTGCCCTGCCAGCCGATACCCGCGGCCGCGGCCAGCGGTTTTTCCATCACCGCGGCGGTATCGACGAAGACCTTAGCGTCGCCGCCGGCCTGCGCGATCAGCCAGCGTGCCAGCGCCTTCAGCCGCTTCTTGATCACGTCGTGATAATCGTCGCCCTTCGCATAGACCGAGATAGCGGCGCGCTCCGGCTTCGCTAGGATCGCGGTCGGATCATGATCCGGGCCGTAATTGACCCCAAGCATTACGATTGCACGCACCTCAGGCCACAAGACTCGCGGATCGCCGCGTCGTTCCGGCCGCGCCGCCAACCAGCTCATGTCGCCCTGAAGGCCTTGGGCAAGGAACTCGGCGAGGCCTTGCTGCACCCGCGGCGCGACCGCCGGACTGGCCACCGCGATCACGTCAAAGCCGAGCGCCGCTGCTGCTTTGGCGAGAGCCCGCTTGATGTCGGCAGGCGCGGTCAGAAGTCGAGATCGGCGTAGGTCCGGGACGGCGCGATCCCCGGAAACGACTCGGCTAACAGCGGCCGGAACGAGGGCCGCGACTTCACCCTCGCGTACCAGTTCTTCGCCGCTTCGTCTTGATGCCACGGCACGTCGCCCAAATAGTCGATCACGGACAAGTGCGCCGCCGCCGCAAGGTCGGCATAGCTTAAGCGCTCGCCGGCGAGCCAGTCGCGGGTGCGCACCAGCCAGCTTATATAGTCGAGATGATACTTGATGTTAGAGAGCGCTGCACGAATAACGTCGGGTTCGGGCGCTCCGCCGCCGCCGGTCGGGGTCATAAGCCGCTTGAGAACCCGTTCGGTCACTAGCGGACCGCTCACTTCGGTGTAAAACTTGTCGTTGAACCAGCTCAACAGGCGCCGAACCTCGACCCTCCCGGCAAGATCGACCGGCAACAGGCGATGACTACCAAGCGCAACGCCGCGAGTTTCGTCGAGATACTCCGCAATGATCGCGGCGTACGGTACCGCCGGAGGTCTCTCCTCCAGCAACACTGGCGTCGTGCCGGCCGGGTTGAGGGTCAGAAACTCGTTCCGTCGCTCCCAGGTCCGCTCCTCGACGAGCGTGGGATTGAGACCGTACTCGCCCAACGCGATGCGGACGAACCTGGACAGCGGACAGAGCGGATGATGAAACAGTGTGAGCATCGGATATTGCGCGTCATATCGAGCGAATCGGCGGCGGACAGTGCCTTCACATGAACCTATAGAAATCCGCAATGCGTTCAAATCCGGGCAATGTCCGTCGCTGCGGAGACGGCCATCTCGCTCCTCTTTTCTTTTTGTCCTTCCGGTTAAGCACCGGTTAAGCTGAAGGCAATCGCATGTGGGGCGGCGCTTTTTACTCTCCCCCTCGTTGTGGGAAGGGGTCGGGGGGTGGGTGTCGAGGAGTAGACCACGACTGCGCCAAAGGGCACAACCCTACCCCGACCCTGCCACAAGCGAAGCGAGAAGGGTAGCACGCCATCTGCAATTTGCCCTTCGTTAAGGCGCGCAGGCGAGGGCGGGGATGCCCGCGGTCCGTAAGGGCGTGCGCTTAACCCAATATCAACCGGACAAGCCAATTGCGTGTTGATGTGTCTGGCGGCACCGGCGTTAAGCCCGAATGTCTGGCGAGGCTCTTTTGCCGCTGGGTCGGGTTGGCCACATACAGTTGTGGCTTGGAGCCTTGCGGGCAACGCGCGGACAGTCTACGAAGCCGCCCTGCGCGCCCTAGTAAAGGGTGCCAGGTGACGGGTTTGCTCGATGAGGCGCACGAATGGTCGATACCTGTACGCACGGCGTTGATACCGGATTTGCAGCGCTCAGTTACGCGAAGGTTGCTGCGCTCGGCGTGTTACAGGGGATCACGGAATTGCTGCCGATTTCGTCGACTGCGCATATGCGCCTCGTACCAGCCTTTCTCGGCTGGCAGGATCCCGGCTCGGCATTTTCCGCCGCAATGCAGCTCGCGGCGCTGGCGGCGGTGGTGAGCTATTTTTGGAACGACGTGCGCGGGCTCGCAGCAAACTCTTTGACAGCAATCAGCAAGCGACAATTTGGCGATCACCATCTGCGCTTCTCAGTGTGGATCGTTCTCGCGACGATCCCGATCGGCGTTGCGGGGCTGCTGGCATCGGAACTGCTGAACACCTGCAATTCGCCGGTTCGCGGCATCACTGTGATCGGCTGGGCCTGCGTGGCGATGGCGCTGCTTCTCGGCGTTGCGGAAATCGCTGCGCGCCACAAGCGAATGATGGAGCAGGCGTCGCTCAGCGACGCGATGCTGGTGGGGCTCGCGCAAGTCGGCGCACTTATTCCGGGCGTCTCGCGATCGGGCTCGACATTGACCGCGGCGCTTGCGCTTGGGTTCAAACGCGATGATGCCGCACGTTTCTCGTTTCTTCTCGGCTTGCCCGCGATCGCCTTGGCCGGGCTCAAGGAGCTCTGGGAGCTTTACAAGATCCACCTCGATGCTCACGCCTGGTCGGTTCTAATCGTCGGCCTGGTGGTGGCATCGGTCTCCGCGTTCTTTGCGATCTGGGGGCTGATGCGCCTACTGGAGCGGTTTTCGAGCTGGCCATTCGTCGTCTACCGCTTCGGACTGGGGGTGGTCATCCTCGTCGGCGCCACGGCCGGATGGCTGGCGTGAGGCGTCACCATCTGGAAAGCCCAGATGGGCTTCGCTATCGCTCAACCGAACCCGCGGCGCGGGTCGGCGCATTACGCTGACGCTAATCCGCCCTACGGCAAGTCAGCTCAGATCAGGCCCACGTGGCCGTGAAACTGCCCGGCCTTGCGGAACCGCCAAAGATAGGTTGGCACTATTGCGGCCACGGATTGCGGGCTGATCCCAAGCCCGTCGAGCGTGCGGCCGTCATCGCGCGCCGCATCCGACACCACGTTGTCGTATCGCAGCAACTCGACCTGATCCCGGGTCAAAAGCGGCTTGGAAAGGAACCGCAATGGGAGCTTGGATGCCATCTCGAAAACGGCCGCCTGCAGCTTGGCAATCCCGAACGGCAGCGGCACCAGCAGCCGACGCCGCTCGATGGTCGCCAGAACGAATTCCATCAGCTCCCTGAATGTGAAGACGTCCGGCCCGCCTAGTTCGTAGATCGCGCCCGGTCTGGCCGCGCCCTCAACAGCCTTCGCGATCGCCTCCGCAACATCACCGGCAAAAGCCGGCTGAAACCGCGTATGACCACCGCCGACCAGCGGCAAAGCCGGAGACAATCGTGCGATGCCGGCAAATCGATTGAAAAAATCGTCGTTGGGGCCGAACAGAATCGAGGGCCGGAAAATGGTAGCGTCGGGGGTTGTCGCCAGCACTCGTTGCTCACCGCGCCATTTTGCCCGCGCATACGCGGCGCTCGAATCCTCATCGGCGCCGATGGCGGAGATGTGGATCATCCGGGCATTGTGTGCGGCTGCCGCCAACGCAACACCTTCGGCACCGATACTCTGCACCGCATCGAAGCGCTGGCGGCCAGACTCGAACAGGATGCCGACCAGGTTGATGACTACATCGCTGCCGCGCACTGCAGCCGCGATCGACGCTCGATGGCGTATATTCGCCTGAACTGCATGAATCTGGCCGACGCGGCCAAGCGGCTGCAGATGGCCCGCGAGGTCCGGGCGCCGCACCGCGACGCGGACGCGATACTGCCGCTTCGCCAGCGCCCGCACCACGTGCCGACCGAGAAACCCGGAGCCGCCGAAGATAGTGATCAGCGTATCGGCATTAGATTTTACTGTCATCGCTGCCTGCCTCACGGGACTTGCCCGCACCCGCCCCGCACCCACCCTCCCCCCTGCGCGGGGTAGGGAGTGGTGCACGGCGAATAGCGGATCGGTCGGCGACTGTATAGGGGCAGGGCGGCCGATTTTGCTCGGCTTCGCTAGTTCTGTTGCCGTGATCTAATTGGAGTACACTTGCAGGACCGGGCAATAACATACGGGAGGAAACCAATGATCGACCACGCCATCGGCCGTCGCACTCTCTTGACGGCGGCCGCAGCTGCGGCCGTTACGGGCACGCTCGGCGATACGGGCGGCCGCGCCCAGCCGGCGGTGCCGAATACCACGGGCACCGATCCCGCCAAGATCAAGGCGCCGGCCAATGCTGCCGACTGCCACATGCACGTCTACGACCCGCGCTTTCCCGAATCCAACCCGCGCCCCGGCCAGAATCCGAAAAACGCCACCGTGTCGGACTACCGGCTTCTGCAGAAGCGCACCGGCACCGCGCGTGTTGTCGTTGTACAGCCACGCAACTATGCCACCGACAACCGCGTCACCATCGATGCACTGAAGCAGCTGGGCGCGAGTGCGCGAGGTGTTGCGGTGGTGCACCCGACCGTCACTGATGCGGAACTGAGAAGCTTCAACGATGCCGGCATCCGCGGCATCCGTTTTTCCCTCGGCGGTGCGAACGCCGTGGTCACATGGGACATGGTCGAGCCGCTGTCGAAGCGCGTCAACGAACTCGGCTGGCATGTGCAGTTCAATGTCGACGGCGACGATATCGTCACCCACGCGGACCTGTTGCGGCGTCTGCCGTCGCAGACGGTGTTCGACCATCTGGGCCATCCGCCACTGCCGGCTGGAACGGACCACCTGTCCCACGCGGTCCTGCGCGGCCTTCTCGACCGGGGGCGCACCTGGATCAAGCTGTCCGGCGCCTATTCCAACAGCAAGATCGGGCCACCCGGCTATCCTGAAGCCACCAGGGTTGCGCAGGCCTTCGTCAAGGCGGCGCCGGAGCGACTGGTGTGGGGCAGCGACTGGCCCCATCCGAGCGAGCAGAACAGAACGCTGCCGGACGACGCGCTGCTGTTCGATCTCTTAGCCGTGTGGGCCCCCGAAGAGGCGACGCGCAAGCGAATCCTGGTCGAGAACCCGGAGAACCTCTACGGCTTTGCAAAAATCTTCTGATCTCCGTGGCTCGAACCGGTATTGGCTCGCCAATTCTCGGGTGTGATTCCTGCGAAGGCGCGGATTCGCAGGTCACGGGCATCGTGCGTGCTTACGGATCGCCGCCCTTCGCAGGCGTAGAAACATTGACAACCCTCGTCCTGAGGAGGCCGCGGTATTGGGCGACCGTCTCGAAGGATGAGGTCCAAAAATTTTTTCACAGACACTCTCGCGGTCACGATACGCTGTGTGATTTCGCTAGGAACCAAAGTTCGCTCTGCGACTGAAATTGCAATACATGCGACTCTGCGACGCACAAAGGCTTATCTCGCTCGGCGAACGAATTGCCTTACCTGAAAATTGAGCACCCGCAGACTCAAGGGCAGCCCGTACGGTTCCAGATCGGCCCGTCGCGCCAAGGGGTGCGTCGCGGCACAGGAGTCATCAGAAGGGACCGCTCCGTGATCTTCCGCCAGCTCTTCGACCAGGCGTCCAGCACCTACACATATCTGCTCGCCAGCCGGTCCGGCGGAGAGGGGTTGATCATTGATCCGGTGCTCGAGAAGGTTGACCGATATCTGCAGCTGGTGCACGAGCTCGAGCTTAAGCTCGTTAAAGCCGTGGACACCCATCTCCACCACGACCACGTCACAGGCCTAGGGGCGTTGCGCGACCGTACCCACTGCATCACCGTGATGGGGGAACAGACCAAGGCCGATGTGGTGTCGATGCGGCTTAACGACGGCGACAGGCTCACGATCGAAGGGCTGGCGCTCGACGCCATCTACACGCCCGGCCACACCGATGATTCCTACAGTTTTGTCATGCCCGACCGTGTGTTCACCGGCGACACGCTGCTCATCCGCGGCACCGGCCGCACTGACTTCGAGAACGGCGACGCACGCGCAGAGTATGAGTCGATCTTCGGGCGGCTTCTGAAATTACCCGAGCCGACATTGGTCTATCCCGCCCATGATTACAAAGGCGACACCGTCTCAACCATCGGCGAGGAGAAGGCGTTCAATCCGCGGCTTCAGGTCAGGTCGGTCGAAGAGTTTGTGAACCTGATGAACAATCTGAAGCTCCTCAATCCGAAGATGATGGACGTGGCCGTGCCCGCGAATATGAAAATCGGTCTGGCGCAGGATGAGATCGTGCGACGTGGCTGGGCCGTGACGGCACAAGAGGCCATGCACCTGATCGGCTTGTCCGAAGTGGCGCTCATCGATCTGCGTGAACGCACGGAGCGGGAGCGTCACGGCGAGATTGCTGGCTCGATGCATGTCCCATACCCATCGTTGCATGAGAATGTCCGTCGCGGTGGCATCCTGTATGAACTGGCCAGATCCACGGGCAAGCGGCTTCTGTTCTACTGCGCCTACGGCGAGCGCTCAGCGATGGCGGTGCAGGCCGCCCAGGAGGCGGGCCTCACGGCTTCCTGCCACATCGACGGCGGACTGGATGCCTGGAAGAAGGCCGGCGGGCAATTGGCGCACTGACCGTCCGTCGCGAGCTTTTTTGCAGCTGTCATGTCGCCTGAGCGCCCTAGGATGAGTTGAGCGATAGCGAAAACCCGTCTGGGCTTTCTAGCGGCGCGGGCGATGAGGTTTTGCTGCGCTCAACCCGCCCTACGGCGCGGATCGGTTGCGCCGAATCCTTGTTGGTATAAACGAGCCCTGGGGGCGCCTTCAGCTTGATTCGCGGTTTCGATGGCACCGATGATGCTACGTGACCTTTTGACCAGCGAGGCCCACTGCGACGGACGTTTCGAGACGTTGGCGGTGAGCGGGATTTCGGCCGACAGCCGCACCGTGAAACCCGGTTTCTTGTTCGCCGCCGTGCCCGGCTCCAAGATCGACGGTCTGACCTTTTTGCCGCAGGCGGTCGACCGGGGCGCTGTCGCCATTATGGCTGAGAGCGTGCCGTCCGCTCCGCTGCCGTACCGGGTCGCGCTGGTAAACGTACCCAATGTGCGGCGCGCGCTGGCACTTGCAGCAGCAAAGTTCTATCCGCGGCAGCCCTCCACCATCGCCGCGGTCACCGGCACCAGCGGCAAGACTTCGGTTGCAGCCTTTACGCGCCAGATCTGGACCGCGCTCGGACATGCGGCCGCCAGCATCGGCACCATCGGGGTGGTCACACCGGCAGGCGAGGAATACGGCGCGCTGACGACGCCGGATCCGGTCGAACTCCACCGCATCGTCGACCGCATTGCCGGCGAGGGGATCACGCATCTGGCCATCGAGGCTTCATCTCACGGACTCGATCAGCACCGGCTCGACGGCTTGCGTGTCGGCATCGCGGGCTTCACCAACATCAGCCGCGACCACCTCGACTATCATGGCACCCTCGAAGCGTACCGCAGGGCCAAGCTCAACCTGTTCCGGAACCTGGTGAAGGCGGACGGCGTTGCTGTCATCTGGGCCGACCATACCTTCGCAGCGGAGGTGGCAGATGCAGCTCGCGATCGCGGGCTGCGCATCATCGAGGTCGGACGGACGGCCCGGGATATCCGGCTCATCTCGTCAGCCGCCGGTGAAATTTCACAGGTTTTGTCGCTTGAGCATGAAGGCGTGAAATATCAAGTGCGATTGCCGCTGGTCGGCGCGTTTCAGGTTGAAAACGCGCTCGTGGCGGCCGGTCAGGCGATCGCGGACGGCGGCGATGCTGCCGCGGTGTTCGCTGCCCTTGAGGGACTGGTCGGCGCCAAAGGACGGCTTGAGCTGGTGGGCCGCAAATCGGGCGCGCCGATCTTTGTCGACTATGCACACAAGCCCGATGCGCTCGCGAAGGCTCTCGACGCGCTGCGCCCCTATGCGAGCGGAAGGCTCGTCGTGCTATTCGGCGCCGGCGGCGACCGCGATGCCGGCAAGCGGCCCCTGATGGGGGCGATCGCGGCTGCGAAGGCGGACCGCGTCATCGTAACCGACGACAATCCCCGCAGCGAAGACCCCGGCGCGATCCGGGCGGCGATCCTGGCAGGCGCCCCCGGCGCCGTTGAGATCGGTGACCGCAATGAGGCGATCCGCCGCGCGGTGGCCGAACTCGAAGCCGGCGATCTGCTGTTGATTGCCGGCAAAGGCCACGAAACCGGTCAGATTATCGGACAAAAGGTCGTGCCGTTCAGCGACCACGAGGCGGTGCGGGACGCACTTACGGCAGGAGGATCTTCATGACGGCGCCGCTGTGGACGATCGATGTTATCGCAGGTGCGACTGGAGCGGAGCGCGTCGGGCCGCTGCCGCAGGCCGTCACCGGGATTTCCATCGACAGCCGTACCGTGCGGACCGGCGAGGTCTTCTTCGCCATCAAGGGCGACACTCATGACGGTCACGATTTCGTCGCCGCTGCTCTCAGGCAGGGCGCCGCGCTCGCGGTCGTGACGCGGAACCGGCGCGATGACCACGGCAGCGATGCGCCGCTCCTCGTGGTCGACGATGTGCTGGAAGCTTTGCGCCAGGTTGCGCGCGCCGCCCGCCAGCGCTCGACTGGGAAAATTGTGGCGGTGACCGGGTCGGTGGGGAAGACCTCGACCAAGGAGGCGCTGGCGCTGGCCCTCGCGTCAAGCGGGGAAACCCATGTGTCGATGGCGTCCTTCAACAATCACTGGGGTGTGCCGTTGTCGCTCGCCCGGTTGGCTGAAACGGCGCGTTTTGGGGTGTTCGAAATTGGCATGAACCATGCGGGCGAAATCACGCCGCTCGTGCGATTGGTGCGTCCCCATGTGGCGATCGTGACGACTGTTGAACCGGTGCACCTCGAGTTTTTTGCCTCGATGGCAGAAATCGCTGATGCCAAGGCGGAAATCTTTCTCGGGCTTGAGCCCGGTGGGACCGCAGTCATTAACCGCGACAACCCACACTTTGCCCGCTTACGGCGTCGCGCCGAAGAAGCAGGGGTGCGCAACGTCGTCTCGTTCGGCGAACACCCGGGCGCCGACGGGCGGCTCCTCAAATTCGCGCTGCACCCGGATTGTTCGACCGTCGAGGCAAAGATCCTGGGCCAGCCGGTCACTTACAAGATTGGTGCGCCGGGGCGGCATCTGGTGATGAATTCGCTTGCCGTGCTGGTTGCCGCATGCCTGGTGGGCGCCGATCTCGCGCGGGCGGCCGTCGCCTTGGCGCAACAGGTGCCGTCCGCAGGCCGCGGCACGCGGATAGCGCTTGAGCTGCCGGGCGGGCGAGCGCTTGTTATCGACGAAAGCTATAACGCCAATCCGACGTCGATGGGTGCCGCGCTCGCTGTGCTGGGCCAAGCGCCGCTCGGGCCAGGCGGTCGACGCATCGCGGTCCTCGGCGACATGCTGGAATTGGGGCCGACCAGCGAGGACCTTCATCGCGGCCTCATCGATGCGATCGGCCACAATGGCATCGACCTCGTCTATTGCGCTGGCCCCCTGATGGCGGCGCTGTGGCAAGTCCTTCCCTCCGCGCGCCGCGGCGGCTATGCAAAAACCGCAGCAGAGCTCGCGGCGCAGGTCGTGACCGCGGTCCGCCCCGGCGACGTTATCATGGTCAAGGCGTCGGCAGGGTCCCGGATGGGACCGATCGTCAGGGCGCTGGTGCGGCACCATTCCATCACCACAGCGCCCGAACCGGTGCGAGTGCAGGGCTGATCACATGTTCTATTGGCTCTCCAGTTTTTCCCACACGATCTCGGTCCTCAATGTCTTCCAATACATCACGACACGCACCGGCGGCGCGATGTTCACCGCGGGTATTTTCGTCTTTCTGTTCGGTCCGACCATCATCAACCGATTGCGGTTGAAGCAAGGCAAGGGTCAGCCGATCCGGCCGGATGGCCCTCAATCGCATCTCCTCACCAAGAAGGGCACGCCCACCATGGGCGGTCTCATGATTTTGTCGGGGTTTGTTGTTTCGACGCTGCTGTGGGCGAACCTCGGCAATGCCTACGTCTGGGTCGTGCTTTGGGTGACACTCGGCTTCGGCTCCATCGGCTTCTATGACGATTACCTTAAGGTGACGAAACAATCTCATGCGGGCTTTTCCGGACGGACTCGCCTCGTGATCGAGTTCATCATCGCCGGCGCCGCGTGTTACGCGATCGCCATGCTTGGCCGCGCCCCGATGGCGACGTCGCTGGCGTTCCCCTTCTTCAAGGACGTGCTGTACGATCTTGGCTGGTTCTTCATCATCTTCGGCGCCTTTATCGTGGTTGGCGCCGGCAACGCAGTGAACCTCACCGACGGCCTCGACGGCCTTGCTATCGGACCTGTCATGATCGCGGCCGGCAGTTTCGGGGTGATATCCTATGCGATCGGCAATGCGAACTTCGCCGAATATTTGCAGGTCAATTTCGTGCTCGGCGCTGGCGAGCTTCCAGTACTGTGCGGCGCCATTCTGGGCGCCGGCCTCGGCTTTCTGTGGTTCAACTGTCCGCCCGCCTCGATCTTCATGGGCGACACTGGCGCGCTTGCGCTCGGCGGCATGCTCGGCACCGTCGCGGTGATCACAAAGCACGAGATCGTGCTTGCCATCATCGGCGGACTGTTCGTGCTCGAAGCCGTCTCGGTTATCGTCCAGGTGGTGTCATTTAAACTCACCGGCAAACGCGTATTCCGAATGGCCCCGCTCCATCACCACTTCGAGCAACTCGGCTGGACCGAGCCCCAGATCGTGATCCGCTTCTGGATCATCGCGGTGGTGCTGGCCCTTGTCGGATTGTCGACGCTCAAGTTGAGATGAATCGCGATGCTTAACGCAGGAGCCGCCCGCCATCCCCTCCCCTGCTTGCGGCGGAGCGTCGGCGAGGCGGCTCTCCCCCCGAGTGTCTGCCGCGGCGTTCGGCCCCTCCCTAACCCTCCCTCACAGGCAGGGGAGGGGGAAGCGTCGCCATGATCCCCGTCACCACCTTTGCCGGCAAGAAGGTCGCCGTGTTCGGTCTCGGCGGCTCGGGGACGGTCGCCGCGAGCGCACTGTCCGCCGGCGGAGCCGAGGTGGTCGGCTGGGACGACAGCCCGGACCGCATTGCTGATGCGGCAAGTTCGGACATTCCGGTCGCGGACTTCCGCACGCTCGACTGGAGCAAAATCGCGGCGCTCGTGCTTGCGCCCGGAGTTCCGCTTACTCACCCGGCACCGCACTGGTCGGTCGGGCTTGCCCGCGCTATGGCGGTCGAGGTGATTGGGGATATCGAGTTGTTCTGCCGCGAGCGGCGCGCCAACGCGCCGGCCGCGACCTTCGTTGCCGTCACCGGTACCAACGGCAAGTCGACCACGACGGCGTTGATCGCCCATATCTGCGCCCAAGCTGGTTTCGACACCCAGTTGGGCGGCAATATCGGCACTGCAGTCCTCTCGCTCGCCCCGCCCAAGAGCGGCCGTGTGCATGTAATCGAGTGTTCGTCGTTCCAGATCGACCTTGCGACGAGCCTCGACCCATCGATCGGGATCCTGATCAATCTTACGGAGGATCATCTCGATCGCCACGGCACCATGGACAACTACGCGGCCGTCAAGGAACGCCTGATCGCAGGCGTCCCGCTCGACGGCACGGCGATTGTCGGCGTCGACGACAACCGGGGCCAGAGGATTGCCGACCGGGCAGCGCGCGGCGGTCGGCGCGTCGTACGCGTTTCAGTACGTCAGCCGCTGGCTTACGGGATTTATGTGGACGCGGAGCGCATCCTTGAGGCTACCGGCGGGACTGCACATGAGGTCGCGCAACTCGGCAACATCGGCCCCCTGCGGGGACGCCACAATGCGCAGAACGCCGCTTGCGCGGTAGCGGCCGCGCGGGCGCTCGGGGTCGATCGGCGCATCATACAGACCTCCTTGCAGTCGTTTCCCGGGCTGGCACATCGCATGGAAGAGGTCGGCCGCAGGGACCGGGTCCTGTTCATCAACGATTCCAAGGCCACCAACGCCGATTCGGCAGCCCAGGCCCTCGCCTGTTTCGGCGACATCTTCTGGATCGCGGGCGGCAAGCCCAAGACCGGCGGCATCGAGCAACTCTCGGGATTCTTTTCCCGCATCCGCAAGACCTACCTGATTGGGGCCGCTGCCGAGGAGTTTGCCAGGACGCTCGACGGCAAGGTCGACCATGTCACGGTCGGCACGCTCGACCGCGCCGTCGAGG
>Ga0126384_10001173_pt1 | contig 15406 bp, 15 predicted proteins | sample PanSoiMetPlot_36_FD_92543 | JGI IMG/M metagenome (GOLD analysis project Ga0126384, IMG submission 92543) | Tropical forest soil microbial communities from Panama - MetaG Plot_36 | ecosystem: Environmental > Terrestrial > Soil > Tropical forest > Bulk soil | place: Panama | collected 2016-02-17 | reverse complement strand
TGAGAATTGTGTTACAGAGTCGCCGAGGACATAGCTGGCAAGAGTACCGGCGAGCAGTTCATAAACGAGCCCGCACGTTGCAATGATCAGCACGTTCAGAAACAGAACAGGCGTGCGGTTCATTTACTACCCATGTACAGCTGCCGACACGATCATCGCGATGCCGATTATGACCGCGGCGATCACGATTCCGAGAGCAATGTTCTGATCTTCTTCTATCTCTTTGCGGATCGAAAAAGGCGAGACCTTGGTAATGATCTTGAACGCTACTGAGAACAGTATCAATCCAATCAGAGTGAAAACGAGAGTCTCGACGACCAAATCAGCCAATTGGTTCATGGGTACGACGAAAGCGGCTGTGGGAGCCAATTTGAAGCCGAGCTGGTTCAGCAAGTGTACGGGCATTATTTTCCTCCTCGGTAACCTGAGTGCCAGAAGTGAAAAGAGCGATAACCGCCGGGCGACTGGCGGACATCGGCGGGTATGCGTTCCCGTTCAGGATCACCAAATTCCTTTCCGGTTAATGCAACGAAGCCATAGCCTGACATAATCACCAATCCAACTATCAAATAAAATCGCTTAAGCATTGTATGACCTTCTCTTTCTAGCGTATCTGCTCAGACCTTTAAGAGCCGAATGGGCTGTAATCGCTATCCGCCCAGCGGCGCTTTTCGAAACTAAAGTGATTGATCGCAACCAGAACCGGGATTACGGAGATCAGCAGCATGGCCAGGAATAAGTGGAGCAAGCGCGGAACGCCTTGCTCAATTTTCACGCTAACCGTCGCCGGTAACTGCCATTTCTCCCACTGCGCCTCCAATCGAATCATGTATTGACCCGCAGGCATCGCTGATAAATGAATACTCGGTGTTTGGCTTCCTTCGCTCCAAGATTCACCGTCATCAACTCCGTGGTAATATTCCACCGGCATCGAGAAGGTTTGAACATCTCCCGTCGCGTCGTCTATCAGATCCCCTTCTACGTACAACCATGAATTGTCGACGCTCGATTGCGCCATTACTTTGATATTCCGCCTGCCTTTCAATTCGAAAGGCCCGTCGAAAATCACCTGGGTTGCTTCAGAGTTCGCCAGCGGCTGAAGATCGAATGTCTTTTCGAAGACCTTGGCGTGCGAGCCGGTCGCCATGACAACCAGCCCCAGCAGGAACGTGGCCGCGAGCATCAGTCCCCAGTACTTGTAAACCTTCTTGTGCGGATAGAGTTGGTTGGGTGCGATCTTGGATGTACGAGGCAGTCCTGAAATGCCGAAGGTCTTCTCAACATCCCGACGGTTCATATATGTCCCAAGCGACCAGTTGATTTCGCCGGCAGGCGCTGTCTTGACGTTCTTCTTTTTCTTTCTCTTTTGGCCAGGCTCCGCGACTTCTTCTACGGCGAGTTGGATCAATGACATCTCCATCGACAGCATTCGCGGCGGGTGAACGTAATCTATCGCTCGGGTCTGCTCTCCCACTTCAACTTTCCAATAAAACTCGCCAATCACGTACTCGCAACGGGCGATTGCATCCTGATAAATCTTGTAACGCTCACCTTGAAATTGAACAGTATCGCCTTTTCCGCCGAACGACCCGCTTCTGTGCATCACTTCGCCGGGTGGAACAGATTTTATGTAGCTCCAATTGTCATCGCTGCGGACCAGCCAGCGGAATCCGATCTGTGGGTTGTAGAGCAGGAACTCTTCCCAGTAATACCGCGCGCCTTCGAACTCGACGCTGCGAACCATAAAGCCGATCACCATCTGCTTTACGCCTTCGAATTCGCCAACGGAACCGATTGGAATCACAGGCGGCGTTTTGGGCGGTTGAAGCGCCTGCATGAACGTGAGCCGTCCTTGACTCACATCCAAAAGCGCGCCGCAGTTGGGGCATGTCACGCGAAGACTCTGATCTGGTGCACGCAGTTCGAGTGGGCCACCGCATTGTGTGCAATTGAGTTGAGCTCCGGCTACACGACGAGCTTCACGCTCAGGCGCCTGAGCATTGCCGAGCCCAATTTCGGCTAGCGTAACCTCGCGCCCGACGAAAACCTTCGGTGGCGTTTCGCTATAGTCGAGCGTTGCGAAAATACCGCTTGTCCCTGACAGGTCCGCATATTCATATTGCTCACCGGGCTGGAGGCGATAAGGAATTTCTCCCCTTGCGCCTAGCTGGGTTGCTACACCGGTTTCGGCGACGGTCAACGGCACCGATGTCGGCAATGCGGCGACTGGACCGCCCAGTTCCAGACTATCGAAAGGCGGAATCAGGCTTTGTTCGGGAAGCGATTGTTCAAATGTGAGATAGAACCGGCCCTGTGCTTCAGCGAGCCAGCCCCAGCGACCATTCTGAAATGCGGCGTACCACTCATCCCAGATGCCTCCCGCCGGATGACCTAGTTGCGCTCGACCAGTCAACTCGAACGGGACCTTCTGATAGACACCACGAAGACCAACTTCCAGCGGTGATCCGGTCTCCACGAGAGCGGCAACCTTACCGAGGTCCTCGATTTGCCGATCGCCGCGCGCTACAACAGAGTTGCAGAACTCGCACACGACGACGATGGACGAGCCCGTCTTGAATGCGATCGGTGCGCCGCATGCTGGACACGACACCTCAACACTCACAGACCGCTCACCTCTCGAGTTGAAGTTAGTTCGGAAATGCCGGATTCAATTGAGGATTGATCGCCGGCTAAGAGTAAATCTCGGTGGCTGACTTCAGTACCACGATCTACGGTTCGAACAACGACGTTTGTTGCGAACAGCAGCTCGTGCAACCTCTGCTCCCAGGCGAAAGGCGGACGTGGCCGGCAACAATAGAGATTGAATGTTGCAAGCCCAGTCTCGGGAAAGGTATGGCAGGTTAAGTGTGATTCACTCAGCAGATACAAGCCGGTAACGCCACCCGGTGGAGGAAATCGATGCCAGGTTGGATAACCTACTACACGCAGGTCGAGCTTCGCTATGACTTCTTCGCAGAGCATGCGAAGCACTTCAGAATTCCGGATGAGTTCGGCCGAACACCCTTCTGCATCGACCAACCATTCAATACCAGTACTCATATGACCTGTTTGATTCCTCGATTGACCTTTGAATTGAATACAGAGCTCTAACCTGAGAGCGAACGCTGAAAGGTTACAGGGAGAGATTCAAGCGTGCAAGGCTCTGGGCTGCGGCCCTAATTCGGTTTTCCAAAGTCACCACCGCCACCGCTATTTATCAGGAGAATTATTTCAAAGTCTGCGGTGAGAACGGCATGATCCAGCGCTGTCCGGCCCTCTTTGTCTTTCAAGCTCTTATTCTGACGATAATAGCCCACACGAGGAATGATTACATTTCGATCGTTGCTCCAAATAGCAAAGGTTAAGGCGCTCCAGGCGTGACTCGTCTCTACTGCATCAATGTCAGCGCCCTTCTTCAATAGTTCTTTGACTGCATCCGCATTAGCAGTCGCTGCAGCATACATCAAAGCATTCCGTCCACCCTCTGTCCGTGTATTCACATCTACACGTCCGCTTAATGCCGCATTAAGCAATGCTTCAAGACGAGCGGTCTCCCGGGATAATGATGCGTAAATCTGATTACGAAGCTCTCTTGCTTCTGCGCGTTTTTGTTCATCTAGAGAGATTCGGACGAAGTTAATTATCTTCCTCACGTAATCGCTGGAGCTGCTCTCCGGATATTCTCGAAGAAATTCTTCGCCGAGTTTTATCACTTGTGGCAGGTTTCCCTGCTTTAAAGCATCGTACCATGGCACATACGACCGTGTTTCAGCATCCACAATTCTCTTGTCTTGTTGTATGGAAGCGAACGAAATGTGAGCGTAACCAAAAAAGAGACCTGTAATTAGATTGGCGGAAACGACGAGTAGCGGTAGTGGCATACTATTCATTGTTCCGTGTGCCGCCCGGTGCGAGTGAGTCTAACTTATTGCTTATCGTGCTATTCGTTTTGACGGATAGCCGATATGAATATGCGCACCGGTCGCCGAACCGGGAACCGCTTGTCTAAAAGCGATAAACGGAATTCCCATGCTTCGCAAGTATTCCATCAACGTCCGGCCCTCAGTACCGTCCGGGCTCAAAGCAACGTCGATTGAGTTGTGGTGATCGAAGCCAAGCTGGTCGTGAACAGGGGTCTGACCGAACGCGCTAATGGGCAATGCGTGATTGAATCTCAGCGCAAAGAAGTTTTGAATCTTCGCCGCGTCAGTCAGTACCCAGGCTGCTGAGCCGTTATAGCGAATGAGCGCGGCAGTCGCGCGATAACTACCGGGCCCCAGCTTAGTCAATTGTTCCTCGGCTGAAGCTTCAGCAATCAGATTATCAGCTTCACCGATCTTACCTTTCGTGTCTTTAACCTTTGCTTGAACGATGCCCAACTGCTGCTCGCTTTCTTCGAGCTCTTTCTTGGAGATCACCGATTGGGCGAGGAGTGCTTTCCGTTTCTCCACCAAGTCTGAAGCACTCTTAACGTCAGCTTCCTGCAGTTTGAGTAATTCCTCCAGGCTCTTTTTGTAGTCTTTCGCTGCCGAAATGACTTCCGTTTTCGCTTTAGCCAATCGATCGCTCAGCGTGGGTTCAGTCTTTTGAGACGACTTGTTTTTGGATTTTTGTGTTTTTTTGGTCTGAGCAAATGAAATCGACGGTAAGCTCAAGGCGACCAGGAGTGCAATACTGATGAAGAAGCCGATTATAGTAGACTGCCACGGATCATCTGATGCGTCATCTCTATTCACACTACGTTGTACGATTTTTTCTAACGCTGTCGTTCCCTGCCCTATCGAATCATCAAATCTTCCGTCGATCATACCGCTCTGCCAGGCGCCAACGCTGAACCATCACCACGTGACCATCAGGTTTAAGCCTTATGCTGATTTCGTCCTTCCGAGTTGGCCTTCCGTCTTTGCCGCGTCCCAGGACATCGACTACTTCGCCGTAGCGAATGACGCTGGTGAAGGTTCTGAACCCCACTATGTCGCCAACCCTTACTGTCCTTATCATAGACTCTCAGCCTCGAATTCCTCAATGACCTAGTAGTGGCAGATTACTAATGTTTGTGTTGCCGTGGTTGTTCAAACCACCGTTCCAGTTTGCGAGCAAGCCAAGGTATAAGTACAAACCATTGCAAATAGCCAACAGTCCCGAATAACAGCCAAACAAGTAAAAGCGGAGTGAATCCTCGTTCGTTTAGAAGATGTACCTCTTGAGCCTCGAGGAATTTGAAAATTGGAGCGAATACGAACAGGGCGAAAGCATAGCCGGATGGGAAAGTTAGACCAATCATGAAGAACGAAAGCACCATTCCCTGTTCCGAGGTATTACGCTCAATGTAGCTTTGTACAAGAACTGCAACGCAGGCAATCAGCCATAGGGCTAAGACCACTCGAAACTTTGTAGTTCGCGGAAGAAACAACATTCCTTGATGCCCACCAGAACAACAACTATCAGTTTGTTCAAGAGTATAGGTGCCTGTTTATCCGCTTCCGCTTCTTGTTGCGTGTGATCTGTGGATGAATCAAAGCATCTTATCCACAAATTACTCAGGTTGCCGCAGATAAGATGGGGCCTATCCCTTTACTGCAACACACTCAACTTCAATCATCATCCCACCGAGTAACTGAGCACCAATAGTAGCTCGGGCCGGGTATTCCCCAACAAAGTAGCGCGTGTAGGCCTCATTCATTTTTTCAAAATTTGAAAGATCGGTAAGGTAGACATTAACCTTAACCACATCGGCAAGAGTGGCCCCGCTCGCTTCAACAATCGCTTTGATGTTCTCGAATACCTGCGTCGCTTGTTCTTCGAACGTTTGAGGCAGCTTCCGGGTCCTCGGATCGAAGGGACCTTGACCGGCAACATAAATTGTATTCCCGGCGACGATCGCCTGATTGTACGGCCCTGCAGGTTTGGGCGCCCGATTGGTTGAGACAGGCTTTTTGGACTTATTGTTCTTCGATTGTCGTGACCCAGCTTTAACGGTGCCGCGTGCAGATCCGGCGGTCACGATTGCGCTTGCCCCTGTAGTCTCGATAAATTTCCGTCGCGTCATTTCTCTAGCTCCTTTGGTTTTTGGACGTATATAAAACGAATCCGGAGGATAGCAGCGTCACTTCTCGACACCATACGATTACAAATCTCAAACGCCACTCGAGTGCATGGACACTACTTTCCAGGCTCCATCCCGGTTTACAAGAATCATCGTGTAGTGCTCGGAGATTTGCTTCGAGTCGATCTTCCCAGAATTTGAATCCAACTGCATTCGGGCCACGCCGCGCACGACGGCCGCGTCACCGTATGCGGAAATGGTCACATCTGCAGCCTCGATCTTCGAATACTTCAGTTGCCCTGATTCCAGTTCATCAAGCAATCGCTTCAAACTTACCCGTTCGCCATTTCTTCGTGTCCAAACAAAGCTTGCATCACTTAATCTCTCAAGCGCTTTTGTATCAGCCGCGAAAATAGCCCGGTGAAAACTTGCCTCTGAGACAGCGACAGCGTTTTTTGATTCGTCGTCAGAACGAGGCACCCCGGTAGCTTGCCAGCTCACCGCCTGCCATTTCCCATCGCGCTTCAGAAAAGTACCGGTATTCAGATAATTCGATGTCTCCAGCTTCCCTTCTCTTTTGGTCGTGGCTACGAGCCGAAATGCAACAATAGCAGTGTTCCCGTACTGCTGGATTCGAACATCCTCCGCTGAATAGCTAGTCGATGGATCTCCAGATCTGGAAGCATGTAGTGAGTGTTGGTCGCGCATAATGTCTGCCTTCCCGATCCGTCGCCCCGATGAACCAGTGTAAATCAGATCATCAGCCCAGAAACGATCGTGCATTGCTGCCTCGTTTCGCGACGCCCCATCCAGAAACTCATTCAGCAGCTTTGTCAGTTCGGCTGCATCCGGCGCCCCCTGCGCTCGCAAACCCGGGGTAATCGAGATTATCAAAACAACCGCCAAAGCAATCTTCTTCATGCGTATCTCCTCGGAGCATCCAATTTCTAGTCTTCTGTTAATCCGCGCAATCTGTGGACAAGGCACGCTTCAAAAGCAGTTTATCCACAGATTACGCAGATTTACGCAGATTAGCAGAGTTATTAACGATGAAGCCTGAAGATCAAATTCTGAACGCTAAACCAGGACCTTACCATTCACCTCCGGGTACCAAGGAGCCAGGCCTTTAGAATGCCAGGATTAGCATCGTCGATGGAAAAGTACTCGTCGACCAACTTGTTATTCAGTTCTTCCCGATCAGACTCCTGAAGCTTCCAACCAAACGGCATTTGACCGCCTTTAATGTAAGAACTGACAATGACGGAGTTCATTGGCCAGTTGAGGGCGCCAAGGTTCTGGCGTTGATGACAAACGGAACACTTCATTGCATCACCTACGGCTGTCTTCCCAAATTCTTCTCCGAACCGTTTCTTGCGCAGGTTCCAGGTCGCCGAGCTAAGACCAGGGCCTAGCTTACTTTCGTCATAGAAGCGATCAAATCGCGGCGACCCGTAGCTTCTGAAACGTTGATTGACGGCCGCAACTGTCGGCTGCTCGTCCGGACTCACACTCCCTCCTTCCGGAAAAATCGGGAGCACACCGCTCTTATGACAACGAACACAGCTGTCATCACCATAACCGAGCTCCCAGCGGCCCTTTATCGTGATCGCACCATCACGGCGAAAGCTTCTGAAGTAGTCTTTGAAGTAAGAATTGAACACTCCATCCGCTGAGGGTAACGCAGACACCACTGATAGATTGCGAATACGCGTTCGCTTTCCCTTGTCAGTTACTCCAAATTGAACCCACTTCTCCGGAACCCCACTCTGAACATTCCCTGGTACGACTATCAACAGTCTGAGCCGGCTATCATCATTATCTGGTGTCCCGAGATGCTGCGATCTGTAGCTAAAGAAGAGCAACTGGTCTGAAGGCGATCTATTTATGTTGAGCTGTCGCAGAAAATCCTTTGCTTTCTCGAGAGTCTCGGCTCGACTCACCAAACGCAAGAACGGTTGCGATTGCAGAAAATCCGGAACTTCGACGTACTGACGAGTTTCAGCAAAATACTCTTTATCTGGAACTGCGAAGCCGAGTTCGTGATCGGGCAGAGTTTCGAGGGATACCACTTCAATGTAGTCGAGAAATGCTTGATAACGAGTCCTGAAGTTAGCGTCCTCGTTGAGCCTTTGTTGCTCTATCGTCCGGCGAATTGATTTTACTACTTTTTTATACGATGGAATCGCATCATCGTTCTCGTAAGCCGCGCGTGCCGCTCGGACAAACGAATCGACGCTGGATCGGATCCATTGGTCGGCGTTGAGTTTTCGACCAGATGTGGAAGCGTGAAGGGTCTCGCCAATCAGAGCGAGGCAAAGGAACATCAGGCACAGACAAAAGCGCATGTTCCAACTTCCTGCGCTAGCCGCAGTATGCTTCAGTCAGCTTGCGAAAGTGGTAGCCCATTGCCGCCAGTCTCATCGAATCTGCAAACGCCCCTCGATGGTGTGCGAGGGTCTGAGTCATAAATCGCCAGAATTCCAGTCGATCTCGATCGCGCACGCCCAGCCGCATCGTGATGCGCGCCAGAGCCGAAACATCACGAATTAGGCTGTTTCGTCGCTGCGATTTTGGTCCGGGTTGAGACACTCGTTTCAGGCACTCAAGCGCTCGGTCGTAGTATTCCCGCGTGTCATAAATCGAACGCAGTATTGATTTGTATCCCTCGACCAAACGCTTGGAATCCATCCGTGGAATGAAATTCAGCTCCGAGTGAGTATTGTTGCCGGCGCTCTCACCCAGCAATCGCCCTTCCCCACTCAACCGGCGCCATAGTTGAGTGTTTGGCAGCGCGGTGAGCAACCCAACCATTGCCAAAGGGATTGCGCTCTCGCGAATGAAATGGGTCATTCGCTCAAATATGTCCTCAGGATCGTTGTCAAATCCGACGATAAACCCTGCCATAACCTCTATACCATAACTCTGAATCCTTTTTACCGAGTCGAGCAGATCACGTCGTGTATTCTGACCCTTCTGCGCTTCTTTGAGGCTCGCCTCGACCGGCGTTTCAATGCCGAGAAACGCGCGATTGAATCCCGCTCTTCGCATCAAATCGAGAAGCTTATCGTCCTCGGCGAGATTCACGCTTGCCTCGGTTATGAAGGTGAATGGGCGACCGTTGCGCTCCTGCCATTCGGCAAGATCGGGGAGCAACAATTTGACATTTTTTTTGTTGCCTATGAAGTTGTCATCAACGATGAATACTGTTCCACGCCAGCCTGACTGCATCAGCACATCCAGCTCGCCAATCATCTGCTGGTTGCTTTTCGTTCTCGGCAGTCGTCCGTAGATTTCGATAATGTCGCAAAACTCGCAATTGAATGGGCATCCTCGCGAGTACTGAACCGACATCGCGCTGTATCGCTTCATATCAGCAAGCTTAAAGTCCGGAATCGGTGTCAGCGAGAGCTGTGGTCTATCTGGCTTGCTATAAACCGCTTTCGCTTCGCCGCGTTCAAGATCGCTGACGAGCTGCGGGACTATTTCCTCTGCTTCGCCAAGCACAACGTGATCAGCCCCTGTTAACTCTTCTAGCGTGGTGGTCACATAAGGACCTCCGACGATGATTTTTTTCTTCGCGGCATTGCACAGCGCTACTACCTGTTTGAGAGACTCTTTTTGAACCAGCATCGCGCTGGCGAAGACCACGTCGGCCCATCGGATGTCCGAGGCTGTTAGTGAACGCACGTTCATGTCGACAAGCCGTCGTTCCCAATGTTCAGGAAGCATTGCTGAGACCGTGAGCAGGCCGAGCGGTGGAAAGGCAGATCGCTTGCCTTCAAAAGACAAAGCATGGCGGAAGCTCCAATATGTGTCCGGAAATTCCGGATATACGAGAAGCACCTTCATCTCTAGTCTCCTTCCAGGTCTCTCACCGAACAGACGCTGGAATATTAAACTCCACAACTGCGCCTGTTCTCAACCTTTTAGCGAAGTTCTTATATTCAACTTCGAAATCAATGACGTCCTAAGTAGCGACATTAGCTCACAGGCGGCCTCGGGAATAAGGCTTTCGCCGCCTCGAGCAGGAAATTCTTATTCTAACCTGAACAGCTTTGATTTACCGAAGATTTTGAGAATTAACAGAGGGTATTCCGCTTGTCAAAAGGAGCGCACAAAGCGGGTCGGTGCTGATTTCGGACCATTTCACTGGTTTCGGGGGGTCGTTAGGATTCTTTTGGTTTGCCTCGGAGTTATCGAAGTAGGCGATTACGTCTATCCGCGTGCCCTTCGGCAGCGGAACAAGCGCCCTAAAGTAATAGGTCGGTTCCCAATCAAACTGGTAGCCCCGTCTCCATATCAATACTTCTTCAGAACCATCAGGGCGGTAAGCAGTGGCTTGAAGCGAAATTAGCAGTGGATCAACACGGGGACGAATGCCAACCGCTTCGGTGTCAGTCTGCGTAGTGAATGACAGCTTTAGTGGCTGAGGTTCGGCCGCAACTGGAATCAAAGCGTCCGGGTTTGTAATTTGGATTTCCTGAATCAGCGCGCGCGGCGCTGTCTTCGCGAAATACAATCCGAATGTAGACAGGTCGCCGGCGGCTTCGCCTGCACCTCGATAATGCATCTTTACAACAATACGTGATCCTGCTGGGAGCAAATAGGCAAGACCTTCGTCAAGTGAAGCTATTCTTTGGCCGGGCACCCAAGTTCCAAGCACGGTTGCCGATCGCAGATCATTGCTTACTACAGTCTCGTCAATCTTCACTGGAACCATCGGCTCACCTGTGGACTCTCCCGCGCCCTTAACCAAAAAGAACTTAGCGCAATGAACGACAGAGCCGTTCCCCGGTTGCAGATCTATCGCTACTAACTTGTTGTCCTCTTTCAGTGTGGTAAGGACAAAAATGCGATAGTCGTCGGCGTCGGCGGCGATCCTGGATTCAGCTTTGGGCTTGACGACCAGGTCGGGGTTTCCTAATGCCCAATCATTTGACAGCAAAGGAGCAGGTGGCAAGTCTTTCACATCGCCCTTTGGAGCGCCACCCTCGACCCAATTGACCACAAGATCAACATCACGCTGCGTGAGCGGTGGGGAGTTGCGGAACTCACCGTACCCTTTGACCGCACGCCATGGGGGCATGCGCTTCTCCAGCATCTCTTCTTTTATGGCTTTTGCCCAGGGTCTGGCTTCCTCATAAGTTGCGAGTGACATCGCGATTCCGCCGGGTCGATGGCAACCTAAACAACTTCGCTGCAAAACTCGAATTACTTCTTTGTTGAATCTGACCTTAGTGGTAATTGGCTCGTGAGCCGAAGCGAGGGCAAAAGGTAATAGGCCGACAGCTAACGCAAAAGCCGTCAACACAAGTCGTTTATATCTATAACTGCTCGATACCATCGAAAGCGATTGGGCCATCTTCTCAGCGTCTTTGCGAGACATGGCGCCTTTGCGCGAAACAAAAAACTACGGATGCTCAACACTGGTTTCTTGCAAAGACGCCAAGGCCGCAAAGACCTAAGAGCTACTATCGGACTCCTTCGTTTATCGGAATTACTTTGTCGCCGTCTTTCGGACTACTTCGTCGCGCCGGTTGCGGCAGTCTTGTTCACTTTTTTCGCGCGCAGCTTCATCCCATTGATCTCAAAGAGAAGCTCTGTCACGGCCCCCTGTTGATCCTTTAGGAAAGTAACCTGGGCATCGACAACCGTGAAAAAGAATTTGGTTTCAGATTCCGGAAAGGCTTCCACGGTACCCATTCCAGCTACCGAGAACATGAGCCTTTCACCGTCTCTGCTAACGGTAAAGAGCTGCGGTCCGATTGAATATTCTCCAACATACGCGTCATAGATCCTGGTATCGATTTTCGCAGCAGTCCGAAGTTTGGCGGATGTGATGTAGTCGAAGTATCCAACCATCATTTCATCGTATGTGGGATCACCAAATCGTACCGTCTTGCTCGGATCCGGGTTGTACTTGTTCTTCGCCGAATTGTCGTAGTGAGCAGTAACCAGCATCTTAGTCCCCTTCGGCAGCACGAGCGGCTTCTCGAGCTTGTACAACGTCTGCCAGTTGAAATCGTAGTTGGGAACAGAGAGCACCGTCTCACGGCGGCCATCCGGATAAATGGCTTCGTACTTCATGTCCTTTCCGCGCAGGTGCATGTGCGGGAGAAAGGTAAGAAGCTCAACGTCGCGGCTGAAAGTATAACAAGCCTTGACTTCGTGATTATCTGCACCGGGCGGGATCTTAAAATAATGATTGATTACGCCAAAAGACGTGAGCACTTTCTCTGGTGGCGCCTTGGCGAAGAACAGTCCGACGCTGCTGCGGTCCTTCTCGACTTTACCGGTTGTCTTGGAATAGTGGACCTGAATGACAATGTTTGACCCAGCGGGAATCAGCTTGGCCGTTCCTGGAGGGAACACATCCATATCTTTGCCGGGCGTGTAAAAGCACAGAGGTAGCCCAAGCCCCTCCTGTCCGCTGCCTCGCGCAACGCCTCCATTCGGAGCGCTGCAGCCGTCATCGAAAGCCGGCGCATCCAACTTCGCGCGAACTAACGTGCCATCCTGGTAGAAAATAGACTGAGTGGCTGGACGTCCTCCGGTCCTTTTGAATTGAGCGAGCATCTCCGGAGTCTGTATGAAAGCAATTACGTGATGTACGACTTTCTTATTTCCCGGATGAATCTCCGCGGCCTGAACCCAGACATTCTCCTTGAACTGGGTTGGCATGGTGAAATTGATGTATTCGTCGGAGCCAGACGCTTCGAGAGTGTAGTCTTCCTGCATCGAAAGGATTACGTCGGGCTTCCCGATCTTCCATTCCACAGGGAAGCTCGGCTGAGGTGGAAGGTCTTTTGCATTGCCTTCTTTTGCTCCCTGATCAACCCAGGCAACTATGGTATCGATATCCTGCTGACTAAGCTTTCGATCATTAGAGAAATGCCCGTACTGGGGATCGGCGTGCCATGGAGGCATCTGGCGCGTTACCACTTTCTCTTTGATCGAGCGCGCCCAGGCACGCGCATCCTTATAGGTCAGCAATGACATCGGAGCCATATCGTTGGGTCGATGGCAATCCGCGCAGTGCTTGTAGAAGATCGGGGCTACGTCCTTGCTGAACGTGACCGCTGTTGCGCTCTTCTTTGAATCGCTCGCGCGGGTGGCGGGTGAAAGGGCAAGGCAGCAAGCTGCCACGAACATTCCTACGGACAAGAGCGAAAGCGCTTTCTTCATAAAAGAACCCTCCTGACCCTAATCTAACGAGCACAACTGGGCCGCGCCAGCGATTATTTGAATCAGTATTACATTTAGCTACGTTATCTGATCGGTTTCAGTTGCAAAACCGCACCGATCGGATGCTTCGAGGAACCATTTTATACGCGACGCGCCGGCCACGACAAAACTTCCTGGCGTGACCGGCGCTTACTGGTCTCGGCTTGCGAACCGTTTAACTGTTACTGAGCGCCGGTCCGCGCTGCATCCGGCTTAGGCGCTTTCATCGGATTATCGATGGTGATGTCCATCCAACCGATCATCATCTCATCGTAGGTCGGATCTCCCCAGCGAACATCTTTGGTTGGATCCGGGTTGTATTTATTCTTGGTGGAGTTGTCAAAGTGCGCTGTAACTATGAGCTTGGTGCCCTTCGGGATGTTAACAGGCTTCTTGAGCCAGTAAACCGCCTGCCAGTTGAAGCTGAACTTCGGCACCCATAGCAGCGTCTCACGTTTTCCGTCCGGATAAATCACCTCATATTTCATGTCCTTTCCGCGAAGGTGCATATGAGGCATGTAGTTGATCACCTGTATGTCGCGGGGAACAGTCTGACAAGCCAATACTTCGTGATTGCCATCGCCCGCAGGAATCTTGAACAGCAGGTTTGCTGCGGCGCTGGTCACCACCATCGTGTCCGGCGGCTGTTTTGCGAAAATGAGTCCAATGCTTGTGCGGTCGGTGACGTTCTCTTTAAGCGAGCCACGAAACGCCGAGTAGTGTATCTGGAACATAATAGTAGTTCCAGCAGGTACCCTCTTTGCTGTACCTGCCGGGTAAGCCGTGTTGCCGGTTCCCGGAGCGAAACCCGCAAGCAACATGCCTTCGTTTTCGCCATCACCGCCGCCGCCTGGCTGACGTCCGCCCGGTGCTTTCTGGTTGCAACCGTCGTCCATTACCGGCGCATCCATCTTGACCCTTCTGAGGTTGCCGTCCAGATAGAGCAGACCTGATCCTCCGGCGACACGTTTTCCGATCTTCTCGCCCGTAGCTTTCGCGTCTTCAGCTCGCTTTGCCATCATCTGCGGCGTCTGAATGAACGCAATCACGTGGTGGACAACCCGTCGATTTCCTGGATGAATCTCCGCTGCCTGGACCCAAACATCTTCTTTGAAGTTCGTGGGAATGAAATAGTTGATGTATTGATCGGGATCGTCGGGTTTGACGACGTGTTCTTCAGCCATCTGTAGAACTACATCAGGCTTGCCGATCTCCCAACCGCCGGTAACAAAATCCGGCATCTTCGGCAGGTCCTTGGCGTTGCCTTCCTTAGCGCCCTGATCAACCCACGCAACGATAGTATCAATATCCTTCTGTGCAAGGCGGTGATCGTTGGTGAATTCGCCATACGCGGGATCCGGACTCCACGGTGGCATTTCACGATTAAGAACCTTTTCCTTGATCGATCGTGCCCACGGCCTTGTTTCCTTGTAGCTTAACAGCGACATCGGGCCAATGTCGTTCGGCCTGTGGCACACAGCGCAATTGTTATAAAAGATCGAGGCCACATCCTTATTGAACGTGACTTCCCTTGCGGGGCCGCTCGCGCTAGTGGCCGGCGAAACAACGAAACAGATCGCCGCCAAAAACGCACTACCGGCTAAAACCAGAATAGCTTTCTTCATCAAACCCTCCCGAATATGTCAGCGGCTCCACTCGCCGTCTAAAAAATAACAGAGGCTTGACTCACCTTCGCGATGTGGTCGCGGCGGCATCAGGCCTGTCTGTTTTGGATGGCCCGTCTACATAATACTCCATCCAACCGATCATCATCTCTTCGTAAGTCGGATCGCCCCATCGGATCGCCTTGGCTGGATCCGGGTTGTATTTGTTTTTGGTTGAATTATCGAAATGCGCGGTCACGATGAGCTTCGTTCCCTTTGGAAGCGCGACCGGCTTCTTCAAATAATACATTGTCTGCCAGTTGAAGCTGAATTTCGGCACCCACAGCAATGTTTCCTCGCGTCCGTCGGGATACACAACATCGTACTTCATATCCTTGCCGCGAAGATGCATATGCGGCATGTAACTGGTCAGATGAAGAGGCGCGTCAAACGTGTAGCACGCCGTGACCTCCTGGTTTCCTTCACCTGCCGGCAGCTTGAAGTAATGATTCTGAATCCCAACCGTGTTAAG
>Ga0126384_10001172_pt1 | contig 15419 bp, 21 predicted proteins | sample PanSoiMetPlot_36_FD_92543 | JGI IMG/M metagenome (GOLD analysis project Ga0126384, IMG submission 92543) | Tropical forest soil microbial communities from Panama - MetaG Plot_36 | ecosystem: Environmental > Terrestrial > Soil > Tropical forest > Bulk soil | place: Panama | collected 2016-02-17 | reverse complement strand
GCCGGCGCGGCCGCCGACGGCAGCCCCGCCCGCAGGACCCGAGGCACGGCGAAGAGTTGCTGCGCCCGGAGCCCCAAGTCATGCAAGAGGACCGTGACGGCGGCCGCGAGATCGACGACGGCGCCCCGGAACGTGTTGCCCCGGTACTGATAGACGCGCCCGCCGTGGCGAATCTCCAAGACGACGGAGACCTCGAAGGACTCCTCGAGGAGATGCAGGGTCTCCCGGGTGAGTCCGACCGGCCCGCCGAGCGTCCGGGCGACGATGTCGACGCGGTCCCAACCCGGGAGCACAAACGGCCACGGGACCTCCTCGTGTGCGTCGCCCATCGCTACCGCCCACGTCCGCGCGGCGGCCGCGGCGGCGGCGGCACACGATGCCCGGCCGCCCGCGCCTTCGAGAGATTGATCGCGGTTTCCTGGCGCATCGCGGCGGCGCGGGAGCGATGGACGCCGAGGGTCCGGCCCGAGCTACTGATGAGGGCGAATTTCTGCGGCCCCCGTTTGCGAATCATGGCGGCCTCCTCTGGGGTGCGATCATTCCCCGCCGCGGGTCGGCCGTGCAAGTCCGCGCGCGCTCCGGAGTTGGCGGTCGACCTGGCGGGCGAGTTTGCGGGGGAGCTCGCGGCCCATCGTCTGGGTGACGACGTCGAGGACGTCCCGGCGCGCAAACATGCCAGCGACAGACGGCCCGTAGAGCTCGCGGATTGGATGGCGGGCGGCGCCCTGGCGGTCGAAGACGCCGACGTGTCCCGTTCGCATCGTCGCGATGAAGGCGCGGCGGAGCGTCTCTTGCCGGCGGCCGATCCGGACGACGACGCCGGAGCCGTGCGTATCGCGGGCCTTGAAGCGAATCAGTTTGATCGGGCGGCCCGAGCCGACGACGCTCGCCTCGAGCCGGCCGGAGGGAGAGGCGGGCGGCCCGAGCCCGATCGATTGCTTGATCTCGCGGGAGGGGAGCTCGAGGAGGGGGGCGACGAGTTTGACGGCCTGGACCTGTGCCGCCTTCGCCGTGTCGTTCAGGGCGAGGGAGGCGGCGCGCTCGAGCCGGGGGGAGACGAGCCCGGCGAGGACCGCCTTCAACTCCGTCACGTCGACCTCAACGCGGACCTCCATGTCTCAGTGGAGCCAGAGCGCGAGTGTCACGAGGGCGAGGCCGAGGGCGACGAGGTTAATCCGGACGCCGAGCTGCGGCACGGCGAGCACGAAGGCGACGAAGGCGGCGACGATGAGGGCGCGATCTGGCGGCATTGGACGCTAGCGCCGCGTCATGGACGGCGCGACCGGGCTCGGGCGGAGCCGCGGGCCCCCGAGGCGGGCGCGACGGACCTCCATGTCGACCAGTTGGCAGACGAAACAGTGACAGCCCCGGCACTGGCGGCGGGCGGCGCGGAGATTGGCGGTCAAGTCCGCCGCCCCCAGTCCGGCGCCCGCTCCGACTCGGGCGCCGGGCTGAGGGGGAGTCGGTTCCATGCAAGCCGCGACGACTCTTAGCACATTCGGGCGGGAGAGTCCCCTCTTCCCCCCCGTACCTACTACTCCCTAAAAGGGGGGAGGTTCTCTCGTATACTACATAAGAGGTGAGGACAGGCTCTCATCTTCGTCGGCGCGCTCTTCTTCGCCTGATTCTCGGGACTTACGGAGGGCTCGGCGCTCTCATCTTCGTCTCATCTAGGTCTCATCTTCGAGGGTGGATTCTCCGCTTGCGGGACGAAGATGAGGCGCGCGGTGCCGAAGATGAGAGCCGCGGAGAGACCCCTAAGTCCGCGATAGGTGGCGAAGATGCGCGAAGGCGTCGAAGATGAGAGAGAAAGAGAAGAGCGCGCGCGCGTCAGTGTTTCGTCGACGGGTCGGGGAGGCTCCAGACCCAACCGCCGGAGAAGGACTCCTTCCGCGTCTCGACCTTGAGCCGGCGCCGTGCCTGGCGCCAGGCCCATTCGGTAATCCCGAGGGACTTGCGTTCGCGCTCGCAGCGTTCGGCGGCGACCGGGCCGTTGGCGAGGAGGGTGCCGAGGACGGTAATCGCCTCGGCGATCTCGGCGGAGGTAGCGTCGCCGTCGCGGACGAGCTCGTCGGCCCGGCGGGTCGACGGCCCGAGCCAGCGGACCCGGACGCTGTCGGCGGTCGCGTCGAGGGCGAAGCGGAGGCTCGGGGGCTCGGCACACAGGTTGGCCTTGACCGCACAGAGGATCCGTTCGTCGGCGTTATCCGGGTCGGCGGCGACGAGGAGCTCGCTGCGGGCGGCGCCGGTGATCCCGATGGAGCCCCCGCCGCGATAGAGGGCTTTCCCGCCGCTCTGTTTGTTCAGATGGCGGATAATCAGCACGGCGACGCCCGTCTCGACGGCGAGCCCGGCGAGCTCCCGGAGCACGAGGCGGACGTCTTGATCGCGGTAGGAATCGACGCCGGCGGCGAGAAAGGCCATGAGCGGGTCGAAGATGAGGAGGGCGGCCTCGACGGCCCGGATGGCGGCCCGGATCGGGCCCGTCGGTGCGAGATCGGCCGGGAGGGTCGGGAGGCGCTCGAGGCGGAAGGCGACGATGCGGGCGAGGTCGGCGCCGGCGGCCTCGAGCCGCGGCCGCAGGGTATCGGCGATCCCGTCCTCGGCGCCGACGAGGACGACGCCCGCCGGATCCCAGGCTTCCCGGTCGCCCTCGAGGGGCGCGCCGCGGGAGACGCGGGCGGCGACGTCGAGGGAGACGGTCGATTTCCCGAGCCCGGGATCGCCCTCGAGGAGCGTAATCTTCCCGAGGGGGATGCGGCTGCCCCAGAGCCACGCGACGCGGAGCGCCGGCACGTCGGCGACCGTTTGCCAGGCCCGCGTGTCCCCCGGGGGCTCGGCGAGCTCGGCCGTCCGGGCGGCGATCGTCCCGAGCGCCTCGCGATCGTCGCCGGCGACGGGATGCTCCGCGATGGCCTGGAGGCCGACGGCGAGGGCACGCGTCTGGCGCCGGCGGGCGAGGTAGACGACGTGCGCGAGGAGCGGCTCGGGGAGGATCTCCTCGGCGGCGAGGTACGCCTCGGCGGCGAGCGTCCGCGGCCGCTCGAGCGAGGCGTCGACCTCGAGGGCGGCGGACGCCGTCAAGAGGTCGCCGCCGAGCCGGCCCTCGGCATAGGCGGCGCGGAGGAGCTCGAAGATCCGCGCATGGGGCGGAACGGCGAAGAGGGCCCGGCGGAGGCGGGTGTCGCCGAGCCGTTTCGGCTCGTGCATGAGACAGCCGAGGAGGGCGCGCTCGGCGGGCGCGTCGACGAGGAGAACGGGCGGCGGCGTACGACGCGTCACGGGAGCCAGAGCGTTCCATAGTCGGCGAGCGCGTCTTGCGGGACAAACCACGCCGACGCGCGGCCGTTCGGATTCGCGCGCCATTCGTCCCGCTTGGCGTCCTTGCCAAGCATCCAGCCGACGAGTCGGAGGCACGGTACCACGCCGACGACGAGCACGAAGCGGACATCGTCCGGGTCGTTCTTCCGGACGATGAGGCGGCCGTCCTCCTCGGGTGTCGCCCGGACCTGGAGCGCCCCGACGTCCGGCGCGCGGAGCCGTCCCTGTGCGCCCGACCAGAAGCAATCGCGGTCTTTCGCGACGGCGACCTCGCCCAAGGCGCCGATGATGTTGTAATGCCACGCGAACTCATCGCCGGCACCATGCGCCGGTTGGCGGCCGTCCCGGACGTCGGTGATTTGCCGCATGCACGCGATGAGTGCCGCGAGCATTTGCTCAGAGGGTGACAGTTCAACCAGTACGCCCCGGTGAGTCATTGCTGCGTCTCCATTCCTGCCGACGGTGATCCAATGCTCCGTGCGGCATAGATCGCGAGGAGCGCCGCCTCGGCGGCGCCTTCGTCGACGGCATGCACCGGCCCGAGGTCGGGACAAATGTCTTGCAGTCGGAGCCGGGCGGCGCGTTTGTCGGCGCCGATGAGTCCATGCCAGCGTTTCCAGCGCGTCGGAGCGACGAGCTCATAGGGGAGGCCGCACGCGGCGACGATCCCGAGCCAGACGCCGAAGCCGACGCCAAGCCGAAACATCGAGACGACGCCTTGCCCGGGCCGCGCGTTTTGGAGCTCGAGCGCGACCTCGACGCCGAGCGCCGGCGGTTGATGCCAGCGCATGAGGACGTCGACCATCGCGCGGAGGTCGTATTCCCGCCGGCGGCCGTGGGCGCGCCCGACCATGAGGACCGGCGTCCGACAGAGCGCGACGTTGACCACGCGTTCGCCCTCGAGCTCGACGACGCCGAGGCCGCCGAAGAGGCCGGGATCGATCCCGACGATGCGTCTCATCATGCGATCCCGGCCCCTGCCATGCGTGGTTACTCGAGGGCGGGCTCCGCCCACGTCTGATGCTCGTCGAGTGCTGGAGTCTCGCCGTTCCCGAGCGACGCCGGGGCGTCGAATTTGAAGGACCGCTTCCGCGCGGCGCCGACGAACCACGTAAGGAGGTCGCTCGTCTCGTCGTCGTAGGCGACGGGATCCCGCATCGCGGCGAGCTGCGCCTCCCGGCCGCCCTCGCGGAGGAGATAGCGAAATTCCTCGTCCTCCGCTTTGGCGAGCCGGAATTGCCCGAAAGTGAGTGCGCCTTTTTCCGGGCGGCCATCGCCGGCGCCGATGAAGAGCCCGGCGCCGGCGAGGAGGTTGGCGACCATTTGCGGTTTGACGATTGGCTGGACGAATTGCACATGCACGGTACAGGCCCAGCGCGGGAGGATCGCCCGGGTGCGGATATCGGGTGTCCGCGCCATGTCGCCCTGGCGGACGACGGCGGAGTAGATCTGCGGAATCCCGTAGACCGGCACATAAAACTCCGGGACCATGCACAGGCGTCCGATCTGCGCCTTCTTGCCGCCGAGATCGATCGCCGCCGCCGCGATCGCCCGCTTGAACGCCGCGCCGAGGACGGCGAGGAGCGTCGGCGCCGCGTCGTCGCGCAGCACGTAGGGCGACGCGCGGAATTCCGCGAAGGGATCGTGTTTCAGCGTCGATTCCCGTTGCGTCTGCGTTTTTTTCGGGTCGGGGAGGAGGATCTGCCGTTTCGCCTTCTCCGACATCCGATTCATGACGAGCGGCGTCCGGCCGACGATATGAAACTCGAGCTCGCCTTGATCGATCTCGAGAATCTGGATCGCCGTCCCCTCGGCCGGTTTCGGGTCTTTCTTCTTTGGTACTGCCATCCCATCACCTCCGTTTTAGAGAACTGTATTCCCTGTTCGGTCGTGCCGCGCCGACTCGCGGCGGGCCGAGCCCTATCCCGTCACGGCTAGCCGTGCCCTGTCGCGTCCGTCTCGCCGTGCCCCGCCAAGCCGTTACGCGCCGAATCCAGCCCCTCCCGTCCGGGCCAGTCCTGTCTCTGTCCGTCACGCCGTGCCTGCCCTCGCCATGCCGTGCCAAGTCGTGGCCCGCCGCGTCTTGCCAACCCACCTCGAGCCCTGCCTAGTCGCGTCCGTCAGGCCATGTCGTTCCACCTCGCGCCGGACCCGGTCAGGTCCGGCCACGCCCATCCGGGCCCAGTCCGTCTTCCCCTTGCCAAGCCCCGCCATCCTTTCCGAGCCGCGTCACGTCCCGTCGCGTCCTCTCGCGCCGCGTCCGTCCCGCCCTGTCGGGTCGTCCCGTGCCCCGGCCCGCCGGGTCGTCCCCTGTCATTCGCTGCCACGCCGCGCCGGGTCCGTCTCGCCTCGCCTGATCTCATCGCGCCAAGTTGAGCCCGGTCAGGTCTGGCGCTCCCGCGCCAGGTCTCGCCGCGCCATGTCCGTCGCGCCCCGCTACGCCGACCCGGGCCCAGCCGGGCCCCGTCACGCCTCCCCCTGCCTGATCCAGCCAGCCCTCGGCCGTCTCGCCGCGCCGGACCAAGTCGGGCCCTATCCCGCCCCGCCAAGCTCGGTCCGGTCGCGCCCTGCCAGTCTCAGCCGAGCCGCGTCTTGCCACCGCGGGCCGTTCCACGTCCGTCGCGCCTCGCCACGCCTTGCCAATCCCGGCAGCGCCCATCCAGGCCACCGCTCGGCTAGCCGCACCGCATCCGTCACGCCGCGCCGTGCCCAGCCAAGTCGCGCCCTCTCCGTCCGCGTCGGGTCCGGCCATGCTAAGCCCTGCCCTAGGCAGCGTTCCGGAAGCCGTCGACGAAGCGTTCAATCTCCACGAGCATTTCGTCGACCGTCGCCGTCGGGAGCTCGAGCCCGAGGGCGACCAAGCGGGCGCGTTCGAGCGCCGCGCGCGCGCGCCGGACCTCGTACTCGAGCGATTCGAGCGAGAGCTCGCGATCGCTCTTGAGATGCGTCACAGCGACGTAGCCTTGCTCCCGCGGGCTCGCGGTCTGATCGCGGACATATGCCGGGACGCGGAGCCGCGTCGTCGTGATCCGGACCTGGACGAAGATCTCCTCGATCAGTTGCCGAGCGCGTGACCGCCAATGCGCCGCGGCGGCCTTGTCGACATCCCACATGAACTCCCCATGGAGCGGGCTGTCGACGTGGTCGCGCCCGTCTTGCCAGACCGCGTCGGCGGTGAGCCGCCCGCCGTTCGCCTCGCGGATCTGTTCCATTCGCTCATAGAGTGCTGCCTGTCGTGCCGTTCGCTTCATCCCGTCCTCTCCTTTCGTGGTTTATCCCGCGGGCGCGGCGCGAGCGCGAGGAACTCGCTCCCGCAGCGTTTACAGCGCACGCGCGGCGGGTCGCCGACCTGATAGACAAGCTGCGCCGTCGGATGGCTGCACCGCCTCCCCGCTCCCGCGCTCCGGCTTTCGCCGACGTTTCGCCGCCGTCCCATCCGTCAGGGCGGGCGGCCCGCCCCCCAGCATGCGCCCGAGGCCCGGGAGAGGGATCGGCCGGGGGCGACCGATTGGGGCTCGAACGAGCCGGCCACTGCATACCGCCGCCGTCCGCGAGCGACGGGCGCGGACGATGGGAACCAGACCAGGGCTGCGAACCGCTGAACTGGTACCACGCCCGCCGCTCGCGCAGGGCGGCGCGGTCGCCGGTCGACGTGGCTAGGCATGGGGCCCGCCGCGCGGCACCGACAGGGAGACCTGTGCTAAACGAGCAGGCGTTTGTGACGGTAAACCCTGAGTGTTCTCGGCTACTTGCCTCTGCGAGGTCAATGCGTCGGCCTCAAGTGCCTGCATTGGCCTAGTCGCGTCGTCGTCGCCCCGCCAGACGGTGACGAGCTCGACGCGGTCGGCGAGGACCGTCACGCGGGCGAGGATCTTGCGGAGAAACGCCTGGCGGCCCGCGGCGTCGAGCTTCTCGAGCCCGGCGGAGACGAGCTTGCACCAAGCGACGATCGAGGCGTGCCGCTCGGCCTCGGCCTGCCCGGCGACGAGGGCCCCCTCGGCGTGCGCGATCGCCGCCTCGAGGCGGGTCGCCTCGGCGGCGAGGGGGAGTTCCCGCGCGTCGAAGTCGGCCCGCTCGAGGCGGCCGTCGATATGGAGGTCGACGAGCCGGCGCCGGCTCGCCCGGACCTTCTCGAGGGCCCGGCCGAGGTCGGCGAGCTCGGTTTGCGCGTCGACGCGCCGGGCGTCGATCCCGAGCCGGGACGCCTTCGCCTCGGAGCGGAGCGCGTCGGGATCGTTGACGAGGTTCTTCAAGGTGATCCAGACGAGCTCCTCGAGGTCGTCGGCGCGGCTCGAGCGGCTGCACCGGAGCTCCCGATCGTGCTCGAGGCGGCCCGCGCAGCGATAGTGCGACGGGTTCTTGTCCCGGTAGTGCCCATGCATGCGCCGGCCGCACGCGCACCAGATGAGGCCGCCGAGGAGGAAGACGCGTTTCGATGGGCGGCCGCCGAGGAGCGCGACATTGCGCTCGAGCTGTGCGCGCGCCCGCTCGGCGAGCCCGACAGAGACGATCGGCGTGACGGCGAAGCGGATCCATTCGGCCTCGGGCCGGAGCTCGAGGCTCGTTTTCTCGCCCTCGGGCTCCTCGACGCGTTGGCGGCGGTTATGGACGCCGCGGCCGAGGTAGAGATCGTTCATCACGATGTTGCGGATCGTCGTCGCCGTCCAGCGCCCGCCGCGCGGCGAGGGGATCCCTTGCGCGTTTAGCCGGTGCTCGATCGCGCGGAGCGAGTCGCCGGCGGCCAGCCACTCGAAGATCCGCCGGACGGTCGCCGCCTCCCCCTCGTCGACGGCGAGGCCGCCGAGGGCGGCCGCGTCGCGCCGGAAGCCGAAGTTAATCGGCCCGCTCGGCTTGAGACCGCGGCGCGCCTTCTCGAGCGTCCCGCGCATCGTCCGTTCGCGGATCGTCTCGCGCTCGAGCTCGGCTTGCCCGGCGAAGACGGTCTCGATGAACCGGCCCTCTTTCGTATCCTCCGGCGTGAAGGCGACGTAATCGTGCCGGACGCCATGGCGGCGGAGGTAGTGCAAGAAGAGGAGATGCTCACCGGTGTTGCGCCAGAAGCGATCGTGCGCGAGCGTCAGGACGACGTCGCCGGCGCCCTCGCGGACGAGCCGGCGAACCTCGTCGAAGCCCTCCCGGGTGACCTTCTTCCCGGAGATGCCGCCGTCGACGATCACGGCGACGACCTGATAGCCCCGTTGCTCGGCGGCCGCGCGCGTCGCGCGCTCTTGCGCCGCGAGGCCGTATTTCTCGACCTGATGCTCGCTCGAGACGCGGATGTAGATAATGCAGCGGAGTGGCGCGCCCGTCATGCGTTGAGCGCTCCGATCGCCGCTAACCACTCCAAGGCGGCGTGCCATCGATTATCGTCCTTCCCGACGGGATCGGTCTGGACGACGACGAGCGGCCGCCGGCGGGCGGACGTCGGGCGCGGCGCGCGGGTCGCGTCGGGTTCCCATCGCGCCCTAGACGAAGCCGGGGAGGGCTTTGTGTCAAGGCGCCGCCGCCGCCCACGCACGTCCCTCGAGCGCCCTGATCCTGCCATCGCGTCGCCCGTGCTAGACCCGGCCCGGCCATGCGTCAAGAGGACTTCTAGAAATGTCGCGACTGGCCCGACTTGCTCGAAACGCCTCGACATGTCGCTACACGCGCGACATGCTCGAAATGCGCGAATCGTCGTTCAAGACATTTCCGTAAACTCTCCTTGACACGTGCGTGGAAGAGGAATACCGGCGAATGCGGTCCGAAACGGGACGAGAGAAACGGGTGAGTGATGGGTCGCGGGAACACACGTCAGGTTAAACGCGGACGAACGACGCGCGCAGCGCGACACTCGCCGAAGAATTATCAACCACGCGCGCCCGAGAGCCCGCCGCCGGCGCCGCCCACGGGCGACGCGAGCGAGAATCCGCTCGCCGGTTGGAAGGATTTGCGCGTGATCGCGCGCGAGCTCGACATTCCGTATCGCGATCTCTTGCGGAATGTCCCGCGCGAGCTCGTGAAGCCGCTCGGCCGCCGGCGCTACGTGCAGCGCGCGCGATTCGTCGAATGGTGGAACCCATGAGCGCGCTCGCGCTCGCCCTCGGCGGCGCCGGATGCTTTGTCGCCGGCGTGCTCGCGGCGCGCGTCTGGCCACGGCGCGGCCGCCGGTCGCCGCTCTCGTTGCCTCGCCGATGAGTGACGCTGAGCATTTCCTCTGGAGGCGGGACGTCCTCGGGAGCTCCGATGCCCCGGCGATCGTCGGCGTCGATCCCTGGCGGACCGCCGGGGATCTCTGGGCAGAGAAGACTGGCCGCCTCCCGAGCTACGAGACGGAGGACGTCGAGCGCCTCGGCCCGCGGGCCCTCGGGCGCGCCCTCGAGCCGCTCCTCTTGACGGCGGCCGAGCGCCGGCTCGGCGTCCCGCTCGCCCGCCAGGTCTGGTATCGCCACCCGACGGCGCCGCTCGGCGTGAGCGTCGACGGCCTCGCCCTCGAGCTCCCGACGCCCGTCCTCGTCGAAGCCAAGACATGCGGGATCGTCAACCGGCCGAGCGTCCTCTTGCACGCCTATGGCGACGCGGAGAGCGACGAGGTCCCGGAATCGGTCCTGATCCAGATTCATCACGCGCTCACCGTCCTCAACGCGCAGCCCGACCTCCCCCCAATCCGGGACGCGCTCGTCGTTGCGCTCCTCGGCGACGGCCGCGGGCTCCGGTGCTATCCGCTGCGGTTCGACCTCGAGCTCGGCGCCGAGCTCTTCGAGATGGAATGCGAATTCTGGACGCGCTACGTCGAGGGCAACACGGCGCCGCCCGAGCCGCCGAGCCTCGAGACGCTCCGGCGGATCCGCCGGCGGACGGAGCTCGTCCCCGTCCCGGTCGACGATGTCCTCGTCGGCGAGTGGTTGCATGCCAAGCGAATCGCGGCGAAGGCGGCCGAAAACGAGGAGCTGACACGGCGGATGGTGCTCGCGGCCCTCGGCGACGCCGACGCCGGCGTCTCGGTCTACGGGACGCTCACGTATCGCGAGGTCGACCGCAAAGGCTACACCGTCCAGCCGAGCCGGGCCCGGACGCTCCGGTTCAAACCGGCCGAGGAGTCTCGCGTATGACTGACACGCCTATTTCCGACGCCGAGCTCGTGCCGAATCCGAGCCCGGTCGGGACGCTCCCGGAGCCCGCCGGCCTCCCGGCCTCCGCGCTCGAGATCATGACGCGGAGCGAGCTCGACACACAGATGCTCGCCGCGCGGCGCTATCCCCGGAGCCTCGCCCTGTTCCGGCAGAACGTGACCGCGATGATTCGCCAAGACATCGAGACCGCCGAGGCATGCTATTACGTGCTCAAACGGCGGAAAACGGAGGGCGGGTCGGCGACGATCGAGGGCCCGACGATCCGGCTCGCCGAGATCGTCAAGAGTGCCTGGGGCAACCTGCACTCCGGCGGGCGGGTCCTCGGAATCCGCGAGGGGGAGATCATCGGGCAAGGCTTCGCCTACGATCTCCAGACGAATACGTCGACGCGGCGCGAGGTCGCGCGGCGGATCACGCGCGCGGACGGCTCCCGGTTCTCGGATGACATGGTGACGGTGACGGGAAACGCCGCGGTCGCGATCGCCGAGCGCAATGCGATTTTCGCCGTCATCCCGCGCTCGCTGATCGATCCATTCTGGCGCATGGCGAAGAAAGTCGTTGCCGGGAGCATTAAGACGCTCGGGGAGGCCCGCAAACGGGCGCTCGCCGAATGCGCCGAGCTCGGCGCGACGCCGGCGCGCGTGTGTGCGGTCCTCGGGAAAGCCGGCCCGGACGATCTGACGCCCGAGGACCTCGTCGACCTCCGTGGCATCTTGAATTCCATTCACGAGGGGCGGATTACGGCGGCGGACGCCTTCCCAGGCCCCCCCACCCCGGCGGCGTCGGAGCCCGCGCAGACTCGGACGGAAGCGTTGACGGAGTCGTTGCGGTCCCGACGCCGCCCCCCACCATCGCCGGCGCCGGCGACCGATCGCGGCGCGGAGCCGCCCGCCGCCGAGGAGCCCGCCGCCGGTGATCCGGGGCCCAAGCCCCCGACCGCATCATGAAAGAGCCCGTGCTCGTCGTGATCGATCGGCCCGGCCCGTTCTACGAGCTCCGCGCATGCTGCGCCTATTGCGGCGCGACGATCGTCATGCGGACCTTTGACACGCGAACGACGCGGCCCGAGGACGTCGACCTCGAGGCGATCCTCGACGCCGAGGCCATGCTCGCCCACGCCTGCACGAAACGACCCGAAAGGGGGAACTAAACGATGCGTACAATGACGGTCGCGGTCGCGTTGCTCCTCGCCGGATGCTCGAATCTGAGCCCCCAGGATCACGCGAACCTGTGGGCTTGCTACGCGCAATTGCACGCGCTCTCGCAAAGCGTGCAACAACAAGTGCCGGCGTGCTCGGCGCTCGTCGACTCATTGAAGGCGGAAGGGCAATGACACGCGCAGAGGCGCTCGAGATGGTTCGCGAAGCCGAGAAGGCGATCCGCGGCGCGGTAACCGTCGACACGGTTCCCGGCCGCGCGCTCGCCTATCAAGGGGCGATCGCGTGCGCGCTCGTCGTGATCGCCGACGTCCTCCTCGAGAGCGATCAACCGCGGGAGAGGCTCGGGCACTAGCCAGATGGGCAACTGCTCTCGTGCGTCGGACCCGTATCGTCCCTGAAGTCCGAAGAAAGACAATGAGCTTGGCGACGCTCTCGCGACTCGAACGCGAAGGCGTGCAGCGGCGCGAGGCGAAACGGTGCGCCGAGGAAGGCGCGCATCTATTCGCCCGCCTCTATTGGCAACCGGGCGACTACAGCACGCCCGATCGGTTTGTGTGCGGCCGATGCTTCAAGACGCTCCGGAGCCGGCCGCATGGCATGCCGGCGGCGGCGGCGCCCAATCGCCCGTTCGCGCTCTACGATCGCAAGGTGCACGACGCGCCGCCGCCCGCCGTGCGCTAAGGGACCTCCCGCGGACGCGTGACCTCGAGCGTCGGCGGCCAGCCCCAGTCACGCGGATCGTCGAACAGCGCCGGGGGATGGCGGACGGAGACGTGAATGTGCGTCGTGTGCGGATTCCGGCCGGTGTAGGGACGCCAGACGCCGGCCGGGTGTGACTGGCCGCGGCCCGAGAAAATCCGCCGGTGCCAAATGACGTATTTGACGCGTGACTCGCTGTGCTCCGTCTCGAGGACGCGGCGCCGGAGCCACTCGGCGAAGGCGTGCGCGTCAAAGCCGTTGCGCGGATCATGCGTGAAATCGCGCGCGCAGACGACGCGATGACACTTGCACGGGTTATGATCGCTCGCCCGCGCGGCGTGCGCCGCGTCGCCGATCCCGCCGTCGGCCGCGCGGACGCGGTTCGGCGCGGCCCGGTTGATCTCGCCGAGGAGCCCGAGCTCGCGCGTCGCCCCGAGGCTCCGCGCCATGCGCCAGTGTTTCCCGCTCATCGATAGACCGTCAACGTCTCGGCGGCGTGCTGGAGCGCGCTCCGGGTCGTTTCCTGATCGTACTCGCTGAGGCGGCGCGGGAAGAGCGCCGCGATCATCCCGATCAGCGGGCCGGGACCGGGCGGGATGCCCGCGGCACAGGCGTATTCGACGTGACCCTGATACGTCAGCGGCTCCCCGCAGGCGGTCTCCCCGTCGAGGACGGCCACGATGATGGCATTCGAGCGCGAGCCCCGCATGAAGAGCGGCGCGATATACCCGACATGGAGCTCGCTTGTGAGCTCTGGCGAGGGCGCCACGTCGCCCGGCGCGAAGACTAAGAGCCTGCGGCGGTTGAGCTCGAGCGTCACCGCCCAAATGACGACGCCGTAGTCCGGTCGCACCGCCGTATTGACGAGGCCCAGCGCAGTCGCCTCGAGCACGGCGCGATCGGCGAGCATGAGGTGCGGCGGCGCCTCCAGGAACGCCGCCATGGCCGCCACGAGCCGCTCCCGGGCTTGCCAGACGATGGCGCCGACGAGGGCGGCGAGCCCGAGGACGATCAGCATGGCCGCCCGCCGCCATTCGCGGATCCCGAGGACGCCGTGAATGATCGAGTGCACCAGCGATTCCGGCGGCCCGGCGCGTGGCGATTCGTCGGCCGGCGGCGGCGTCATGATCCGACCGGCATCCCGCCCTCGCCCGCAAAACGCCGCGGGTCTTTGCGCTCGCCCTCCTCGTCGTAGGCAAACACGAACGAGCTCGGCACATGGACGATGGCGGCCCGCTCGTAGCGCGTGCCGATATCTTCTGCCTGCCAATCCTCATGGACCGCAAACACGGTCTCCTCGCCCTCACGAATCACGCACAGCATGGACGATGCTCCTTAGTTCGTCGTCGTAATCATCGCCTGCGTATTGCCGAGCGTATTCACCGCCGGGCTCGCATTCGCCCGGTTCGGCGCCGCCAGCGCGGACTCGGCGCGGATGAAGCCGAAGGTCGCGGCGCGGAAGTAGGGATTGAGCGTCCCGGTCGCCGCCCAACCGCCGACGACGAGGTTCGTGGGCGCAATAATCTGCCCGCCGTTATTCGCCTCGACGCCGATGGCTTGTGTCGGCTCGGCAACGGCAATCTGACGCGCGATCACGGTCGAGCCGGTGCCCGAGCTCCGGATGCCTTGATAGCCGCCGGTCGTCTCGATCCGGTCGACGTTTACCATCCCGCCGAGGACATTGACGCCGGCGACGGTCGCGCCGGGCGCCGTCGCGGAGTTGATACACCGAATCGTCGTCCCGAGCTGCCCCCAGGCGGCCGAATCGGCGAGGAGGAGCACGCCGTTGCCGTAACAGTTCTCACACGTGAGCGTCCCGAGGATATAGGCGGCCGCGAAATCCACCGCGAGGCCATCGGCGCCCCACTGCACGATCTTGACGTCCTGAATGCGCGCTGTGTTCGCGCCCTGTAGCCAGACGCCGCGAGCGTCCGGTGCTCCGGCGGCGGCGGCATTCCCGCGAATCGTCATGCCGCCGAGCATGAACAAATTTTGACGCAGGAGCAGCCCCTGCGGCGACGTGAAATTGAGGACAGTCATATCGACGCCCGCGCCGACGAATGAGACCTGATTGCCGCTCGGATGATTCCAGACGAATGGCGCGTCATGCATGAACGTCCCCGCGCCGAATTGAATGGTCACGTACGCGCCCGGCGCAATGTGATAGGAGGAGAGAAAATTCGTCACGGCGGTGAGCGAATTGAACGGATCGCCGGAAAACGGATTCGCGGGATTGGTTACGCCCGTCGTCGTCACGTAAAAGCTCTGATTGGCCTCGATCGTCGCCACCGCGAGGATCGCGCGCCAGAGCATCGTCTCGTCGCCCTTGACCGGCGCGATGCGCGCCCGCCGGAGCAGCGCGCGGTTATTGATGATCTGTTCGTTGAAGTGCTCAGCGAGCGGCCTCGTCCCCGGAAATCCCTGCCCGGGATTGCAGTCGGCGAAAAAGCCGTTCGGCGTCGCGCCGATCGGCCCGATCGGCGGAAGCTGGGCAACGGCGTCGACGCCATCAGGCAACGTAAACATGGGTCCCTCCTCACCTCACGAGAGTTCGAGGCCTTGCAAGTACCCGGGGGGCGACGCGGCGTTCGATCGAATGTTGCCCGCCGACGCCATCGCTTGCAGCGCGTAGGTATGGCCGCCTGCCCCTGGCTGGTCGAACCACGACATGGACGGCATTGGCGTAAGCACCGCGACTGCACCGGCAGTCAGGTTGACGCTGACCGACGCGATCGGCACGCCATCGCGGACCAAGCGGAGCGTAAAGGTTCCGGCGGTGCTGGCGTAGACCTCCGCGTAGAGTCCATGTGTCGCATTGAGCGCGACGAAGCCGCCGCGCGTGGTGACGACGAGCGTTGCTGCCGTCGTCCAGGTGTCCGGCGCCGTCAGGGCAAAGTTGGAGAGCACGCCCGCCGTCGCGCCGGCCTGCGTCGCTGCGGCGACCGCCAGCCGGTCGCGCGTGACGGCGCCCGGACCGATATTCAGGGTCCCGACCGCGTTCGCGGCAATCAGCGCGGTCGTGATCGCGCCCGCGCCGATCTGCGCCGTGCCGACCGCCCCGGGACCGATCTGCGTCGTCCCAACCGCGTTCGCTGCGATCTTCTGATTCGTGACGGCGCCGTCGCCG